>Ga0315545_1004009_pt1 | contig 12320 bp, 9 predicted proteins | sample SalMarSW160210MG_FD_203096 | JGI IMG/M metagenome (GOLD analysis project Ga0315545, IMG submission 203096) | Salt marsh sediment microbial communities from the Plum Island Ecosystem LTER, Massachusetts, United States - Salt Marsh Sediment SW1602-10 ... | reverse complement strand
TCCCATTGCTTTGATGGCAAAAAAAATGAGTAAAATAAAATTACTTATTCCTAAAGCAAATGCTAAAGAAGCAGGGATAATTAAAGAATTGCAAGTATTCCCGGTTAATTCACTTTACGAAGTAATTGAATTTTTAAATAAAAAAATATTCATTGCACCGGTATCTATAGATTTAGAAGACATTTTTAAACTAAGCGAAAACAGTCTAATAGATTTTTCTGAGGTTAAAGGGCAGGAACACGCTAAAAGAGCTTTCGAAGTTGCGGCAGCCGGAAGTCATAATGTTATCATGATTGGTCCGCCAGGTTCCGGAAAAACCATGCTGGCTCGCAGGATTCCAACCATCCTTCCTTCTTTAACACTGGAAGAATCTATAGAAATTACTAAATTATATAGTATTGCTAATTTACTTCCACCAGATATCCCTTTGGTTACGGATAGACCTTTTAGGGCTCCGCATCACACCATAAGTAATGTTGGATTAATCGGAGGAGGTAAGACGCCCAAACCCGGAGAAATTAGCTTGGCGCATAATGGTGTCCTATTTTTGGATGAATTACCGGAATTTTCCCGAAGTGCTTTAGAATCTCTACGCCAACCTTTGGAAGATGGGATAGTCACCATTTCACGCTCTCTGAGCTCCGTTAGCTATACTTCTTCTTTTATGTTAATAGCTTCCCTAAATCCTTGTCCTTGCGGTTTTTACGGTGATCCGGTTAAGGTTTGCACCTGTAGTTCGTCTCAAATTGTTAAATATCGCTCAAAGATATCGGGGCCGTTATTAGACCGAATTGACATTCATATTGAAGTCCCCCGGATAAATTGTCGAGAAGTTATGGAGAAGGATTTTGAAGAAAGCTCTTTTACCATCAGAGAAAGAGTAGAAAGAACAAGAAAAATACAAAGGGAAAGATATTGCGAAGACGGTATTTTTTGTAATGCTCAAATGTCAAAAAGGCAGATTAAAGAATATTGTAATATTGATAACAACGCTAAAAATTTACTTTACAAGGCTATGGAAAAGTTAAATTTGAGTACTCGAGCTTATGACCGTATATTAAAAGTAGCCCGAACTATAGCAGATTTAGAACAATCAAAGAAGATAGAAATTTCTCATTTATCTGAAGCTATTCAATATAGAAGTCTTGATCGTAAATTATGGCTATATTAGTAATAACCAAAGTTTTTGAAATATATAGTTATTTTATATAAATAGGTGGTGTTATAATGATGATAAAAAAATTGGCTGCATCAATCTTGGATGTAGATTTTGCCTGTTTGGAAAGAGAATTAAGAAAAATAGAAAGCGGAGGAGCAGACTTACTTCACTTAGACATTATGGATGGAAATTATGTACCGAATATTTCCTTTGGCCCCAGGATAGTAGAATCAATTAAAAATATAACCTCTCTTCCCTTGGAAGTTCATCTGATGGTAGAAAAACCGGAGAATCATACTAAATCATTTATTAATGCTGGTGGAGATATTATCATTGTACATTATGAAACATCTAAACACCTTGATAGACTTATCCAAACCATTAATGAGGCTGATGTAAAATCCGGTATTGCTCTAAATCCGGCAACACCTCTAAGCGTTATTGAATATTTAATTAAAAAAATTGATTTCTTATTATTAATGACTGTTAATCCGGGTTTTGGCGGACAGAAATTTATTCCGGAGATGATCCCTAAAATAGAAAAGGCGAGAAAAATAATAGATAATCAAAAAAAGTCAATAAGCTTAGCAGTTGATGGCGGAATAAATTTAGATAATATTTCTGAGGTGATAAAAGCCGGAGCAGAAACCATTGTGGTTGGTCAAATAATATCTAAAAGCGCAAATACTGAAATGACCATAAAGAAAATAAAAAAGATTTTAAATCAGTCGATAGTGAATAAAACTAGCGTATAGAGTTTAGCGTATAGATTGGGTTATATAGTTAGTTGGTTAACTGGTTAGTTAGTTAAAACATCATAACAACCCAGGCAACTAATTAACCAACAAGTGATGCAATATGTAACCTGTAATAAGTACCTACTTTTACGATATATAAAATTAAAGCTCATTACTTATTACTGTGTATTTTATACAAGCGGGGAGTGTCTGTTTTGAAAAAGCCTATTGTTGCTATTATCGGAAGAATAAATGTCGGGAAGTCGACCTTATTTAATAGAATCACTAAGAAAAGAACCGCTATTGTGGAAAATGAACCTGGGATTACCAGAGATAGGATATATGCAGAATGTGAATGGAAAGGAAAGCAATTTACTCTGGTAGATACCGGAGGTGTGGACTTTATAAAAAAGGAAGAAATGCAAAAAAAAATAACTGTTCAGACTGAATTGGCTATTGAAGAGGCGGATTTGATCATATTATTGGTCGATATCAAGGAGGGAATAAATCCGGATGATTTTAAAGTGGCTAAAACGATTAGAAAAAAAAATAAATTAAATATCCTAGTAGCTAACAAGGGAGATGTAAAGGGAAGTGAATTAAAATTATATGAATTTTACGAATTAGGATTCGGAGACCCTTATATTATTTCAGCAGAACATGGGTTAAATATTGATGATTTATTAGATAGAATAATATCCTATATTTCAGAAATAAAAATAGAATCTGAAGAAGAAGAAAACCTAATAAAAGTATCAATTCTTGGAAAACCCAATGTAGGAAAATCAAGTTTATTAAATCGCATTTTAGGAGAAGATAGAATAATAGTCAGCGAACATCCAGGTACCACCAGAGATGCTATTAAAATAATTTTTAAACATAATTCCTTAAGATTATTATTTATCGATACCGCAGGGCTGAGGCACAAGGCGAAACCTAAAGAAGATATTGAATATTACAGTACATTAAGAACTTTTGAAGCGGTACATAATTCAGATATAGTATTATTGATATTGGATTCTACTCAGGGAGTAAGCATTCAAGATAAAAAAATAGCAAATTATATTCAAAAAGAAAAAAAAGCCTGCATTATCATATTAAATAAATTTGATTTAATTAAAGATAATGTAGATAGAAAATTATTTATTGATGAGGCAAAATATGAATTATCCTTTTTAAAAAAATCTCCCATTATAATGACTTCTACCATAACAGGTTATAATATTGATAAAATTATTTCAAAAATTAAAGATGTCGCCTTACAATATAGTAAAAAAATACCTACTTCGGCATTAAATGCTTTTATAAGTGAAATTGTTTCTAAAAATCCTCCAAAATATGTAATGGGGAATACTCTAAAAATTAAATACGCTACTCAAACAGGAATAAAACCACCTAAATTTCTATTATTTGTAAACAATCCTAAATTAATGTATACTTCTTATCATAAATATTTGGAAAATAAAATTTATGAAGCCTTTGGTTTTGAAGGCTCACCGGTAGTTATCAATCTAGCAAAAAAAGGGGAAAGAGGGGAATAGTATGAAGATTGCTATAATAATTATAGGCTGTTATCTTTTAGGTTCCATACCTTTTGGCTATATTGTTGGAAAACTGTTTAAGAAGGTAGATATAAGAAAATTCGGAAGTGGGAATATAGGTGCCACCAATACTCTTAGGATATTGGGACTTCCCTTGGCTTCCTTAGTTGCAATCGGCGATATTGGCAAAGGTATTCTTTCTATCTATTTGGTACAATATTTTAATATTGATAATTTATTAATATTAACTATTGCAGGGTTAGCAGTAATATGTGGTCATGATTGGTCCTTGTTTCTCGGATTTAAGGGTGGTAAGGGTATAGCTACCACATTTGGAGTTATATTTGCTCTCAATCCAGTGATATCAATTTTAGCATTAATAATTTGGGGGGTCGTTGTAATAGCCACAAGATATGTTTCCTTATCATCCATTTTCGCATTAATTGCTATTTTTATTTTTACAATATTGTTCAAACAGCCTTATGAATACATTATATTCAGTACGATAGTTATGATTCTCGGTATTTTTAAACATAAAGATAATATTGAAAGATTGAAATCAAAGAAAGAAAGAAAAATTGGAGAAAAGATCAAAATAGATTAGTCGTTAGTGAATGGTCGTTAGTCGTTAGTATAAATACAAGATTCAATTTTTCAGTTGCAAGATAAGAGATAGTTGATACGGTTGACCAACATGATTTTAATTCTTCAACCGGGTAACCGGTTAACTGTCTTCATTATATACTCGATACTCATTTCTTCACGAGATACGAGATACGAATTAAAAATAGAGGAAATATGTTCAAAGTTATAATCAGTGATGTACAAAATAGTGAAATCTCGGAAATAATAAAAAATGTTTTTGACATATTTGGGATAAAAGATAAAGTAAAAGATAAAAAAGTTTTAGTCAAGCCAAATCTCCTGGGAGCATTCCCTCCAGAGAGAGGGGTGACCACTGACCCAAGAATAATTTCGGCAATTGTTCAAGAATTAAAAAACTGTAAGTCTAAGGAAATAATAGTGGGAGATAATTCTGGGAGCATTCACTTTGACCCCTTAAAAATAGCAAAAATTACCGGAATATTAGATGCTTCTTACGGTTGTTATAATAACATTGGCAGGGAAATAGTAAAAGTAAAGATAGATTCAGAATTTATTGAAGAATTATTTATTTCCAAGATAGTTAAAGAAGCTGATTATGTCATTAATGTTCCCAAATTCAAAACCCACAGCTTAACGACTATTACCGGTGCCCTTAAAAATATGTTCGGTATTATTCCGGGAGGGAAAAAGGCAAAATTACACACTTTTTCTCGATCCGTTAAAGGATTTGCTGAACTTTTAATAGATATTTATCAAATAAGAATTCCTGATTTAAATATTATGGATGCTATAATCGGTATGGAAGGTCCTGGACCTACTAATGGGAAAACACGGGTTATAAATAAAATAATAAGCAGTGATAATGGTGTTTCTCTAGATTCAATTATGGCTGCCATGATGGGACTTAAGCCAGATACAATTGAGTTATTACAAGTTGCCAAAAAAAGAAATTTAGGGGAGACAGATATCTCTAATATAATTATTAATGGAGAATTAGAAGTAATTCCGGGGTTTAAAACACCAAATAATGGTATTTTACAAAGAATAAGAAGAACAGCGGTCCCTCATGCTTTTAATTTTGCGTCAGTTAAACCGATAGTAAATCATCATAAATGTAAAATCTGTAAAAAATGTATTGAAGTTTGTCCTACTTCGGCAATGAATTTAGCCAATAAGTTTCCCGAAGTGGATAGAAAGAAATGCATTTCTTGCTTTTGTTGTGATGAGCATTGCCCTTATGGTGCAATAATATTGCCTTCCTGGCCACAGGATTTATATCATCGGTTAAAAGGAAAATAGAAAATTACCAAAAAAGATTTTCAAGGAATAAAAAATGAGTAAATATTTAGTGATAGTTGAATCACCGACCAAAGAAAAAACCTTAAAAAAGATATTAGGTAAGGATTATATTATTAAATCGAGCAAAGGGCATTTAATTGATCTGCCTAAAACAAAATTAGGTATATCTATTGAAAATAACTTTCTACCAGAATATGTCGTTATTCCTAAACAAAGAAGTGTATTGAAAGATTTAGAAGAAAGCACTAAGGGTAAAGAGAAAATATTTTTAGCTACTGACCCGGACAGGGAAGGTGAAGCTATGGCCTGGCATATTGCTCAAAAATTACAGGTTAGCGAGGGGAAAAGCAGAGTTTACTTTAATGAAATAACTGAAAGGGCTGTGTCACAGGCTTTTGAAAAACCAAGGGAAATTAATCTTAGTATGGTTAACTCTCAAAAAGCCAGGAGATTATTAGATAGACTAGTGGGTTACAAAATTAGTCCATTATTGTGGAAAAAAATCGGTAAAAAATTAAGTGCAGGAAGGGTACAATCTGTAGCATTACGTTTAATATGCGAAAGAGAAGAGGAAATAGCTAAATTTAAAATAGAAGAATATTGGACCATAAATGCCTTGCTTAAAAAAATTGAAGATGAAAAGGCAGCGCCTTTTGAGGCAAAATTATTTTTGGTTAATTCTAAAAAGGTAACTATTAAAACTAAAAAAGAAGCAGCAGAAATTTGTAAAGAAGTAAAGAATCAGGATATCTATGTTAAAAGTATAAATAAAAAGAAGGAATCGAAAAACCCGCAGCCACCATTTACTACCAGTACTTTACAGCAAGAAGCGTATAATAAATTAAATTTTCCTATTAAAAAGACTATGTTCATAGCTCAACAATTGTACGAGGGTATTAGCTTAGGAAACAAAGGAAATATCGGCTTGATTACCTATATGCGTACTGACTCGATAAGAGTATCTGATGAAGCAAAAAATGAAGCGAAAAAATATATTGAAGAACATTATGGTAAAGACTTTGCCAAATCATCTCAAAATTTAAAAAAAGGAAAAAATATAACAAAAAATGTAAAGATTCAGGATGCTCATGAATCTATCAGGCCTACTTATATATTAAATCATCCGGAATCGACTAAAAAATATTTAACTATTGACCAATATAAATTATATAACTTAATCTGGCAAAGATTTATAGCAAGCAGGATGAAGGCTGCCTATCTGGAAAAAATTACCATAGATATAGAATCAGGAATTTACATCTTTAGAACTTCTGGCTATCAGATACTATTTAAAGGATATATGATTCTATATGGCCAAAACAATCAGGATTTAGATAAAATTCCTGATCTTAAAGAAAAAGATCAACTACAGTTGTTAAAAATTGAAGCAAATCAATCTTTTACCAAACCTCCTCCCCGATATACAGAAGCCAGCTTGGTAAAAAAATTAGAAAAAGAAGGGATAGGACGACCCAGCACCTACGAACCAACGATAGGTACCTTACGATATCGGACCTATGTGAAAAAAGTAAATAGATATTTTAGACCTACGGAATTAGGAATAACTGTAAACTCTTTTTTAGTTCAATATTTTCCCGATATTATAAATATTGCTTTCACTGCAAAAATGGAAAAGCAGCTCGATGAAATCGAATCTGATAAAAAAAAATGGGAAAAAGTTTTAGATGAATTTTACCAAGCATTTTCCAATGATTTGGAAAAAGGGAGTCAGGCGAAAAAAATTGAAATACCAAAAGTATATAGCGATGCAATATGTGACAAATGTGGCAGTAAGATGTTGATAAAAAATGGGCGTTTCGGCAAATTTTTAGCTTGTTCAAGGTTCCCTTATTGTAAAGCCACCAAGCCTTTTTTAGATAAAATTGGCATACCTTGTCCGGTAGAAGGATGTTCGGGAGAGATTGTTAGAAAAAAAACCAAAAAAGGGAGAACATTCTACGGATGTAGTAATTACCCAAAGTGTTCTTTTGTGACCTGGAATAAGCCGGTCGATAAAAAGTGCCCTCAATGTAATCATATCTTGGTAATAGTGAAAGATAAAAAAAACGGTTTTTATTATAAATGTAGTCATTCAGCTTGTAATTATAAGGCTTATATTAAAGAGGATAACAAATAATCAGCCAAGAGCAGTAAACAGGTTAATAGCAATCAATTATTAGATCAGAAAAATTAACTCCTCAAAAAAAATATAAAAAGGAGGAGGGTTTGAATTTGAAGGAACAGATAAATTGGTATATTGCTTTTCTCAAGAATGAAAAAAATTATTCCACTAATACTATTATTTCCTATAAAAATGATTTATTACAATTATTAAATTATTTAGAAGATTTTAAAATCATCAAGGGACATAATATACAAAGTATCGACCGCAGTATTATGCGAAAATATATTGTATATTTAAAGAAGCGCGATTATTCGACAAGAAGTATTTGTAGAAAAATATCTACAATTCGTTCTTTCTTTAAATTTGTATTAAGAGAAGGTATAATAAAAATTAATCCGACTATTAACTTATTCACACCCAAGATAGACAGAAAGTTACCCTTTTTTTTATACTTACAAGAAATCAATAAACTTATCGAAACGCCGCCCGGGAATACCATATTCGGAATGAGAGACAGGGCAATCCTTGAGCTACTTTACGGCACCGGGATGAGGGTTGGAGAACTGGTAAATTTAAATGTTCAAGATATAGAGCTGGATGAAAAAACGGTTAGGGTATTTGGAAAGGGTTCAAAGGAAAGAATTCTTCCTTTAGGCAATCCAAGCATAAAGGCAATACAAGAATATATCACCAGTAGAAATTTGTTTATAAAAAATATACCTATATTAAAAGGTGACCCAAATGTATTTTTATTAAATCGTTTTGGAGGAAGACTGTCAGCAAGAAGTATACGTAGAATTATTATTAAATATATGAAAATGGCTGGTTTAAACAAGAAAGTAAGTCCACATGTTTTAAGGCATTCATTTGCTACGCATCTTTTAGGAGGTGGAGCGGACTTACGTTCAGTTCAGGAACTTTTAGGGCATGAGAGTTTATCTACTACTCAAATATACACTCATATTACCAAAGAAAGACTAAAAATAATTTATAAAAAATCTCATCCCAGACCTTAATGATAAAGATTAAAAAGGAGATGGAATAAAAAAATGTTTAAAGGAACTACAATTTTAGCGATAAAACATAAAGGCGAAGTCGCTATTGCTGGTGATGGGCAGATAAGTATGGGAAATACTATTATGAAAAATAACACCAAAAAGATTCGAACACTTTATGATGATAAAGTTCTTACCGGATTTGCCGGAGCGAGCGCAGATGCCATGACCCTATTTGAAAAATTTGAAAATAAAATAGAAGAACTTCATGGAAATTTACCTAAAGCAGTAATTTCTTTAGCTAAAGAGTGGCGAACTGATAAAATATTAAGAAAATTAGAGGCGATATTAATTGTTGCGGACAAAGAGCATATGTTTATAGTTTCCGGAACTGGTGATATAATCGAACCGGATGATAATATAGCTGCTATCGGATCCGGTGGTCCTTATGCATTGGCGGCAGCAAAGGCTTTGGTTAAATATTCAAATCTATCCGCTTACGAAATAGCTTTACAATCATTACAAATTACCGCTTCAATTTGTATCTATACTAATGATAAAATAACAGTAGAAAAATTAAAATAGAAAAGAAAGGAGGAGCTATAATTGATTAACGATCTAACTCCCTCACAAATTGTTTCCGAACTTGATCAATATATAATTGGTCAAGAAAATGCCAAAAAAGCAGTAGCGATAGCTTTACGGAATAGAATCAGAAGACAGAAATTACCTCCGGAATTAATAGACGAAGTATCCCCAAAAAATATCATAATGATCGGACCTACCGGAGTTGGAAAAACAGAAATCGTCAAAAGATTAGCAAAATTAGTTAAAGCCCCGTTTGTAAAAGTTGAAGCAACAAAATTTACCGAAGTAGGTTATGTAGGAAGAGATGTGGATTCTATAATCAGAGATCTGTCAGAAGTAAGTGTTCAATTGGTTCGTAAAGAATGGGCTAGCAAGGTTGAAGAAAAAGCTAAACAATTAGTTGATGAAAAAATATTAGATTATTTATTTCCTGTATCAACTAAAAGAAAAGAAGAGAAGACAAATTTTTTAGATGGTCCATTTTCTTCTGGAATTGAAGAAGAAGAAAAGAAGGAACCTATTGATATTTTAACCAAAAAAGGTGAAAGAGAAGAAAGATTTGAAAGAACTAGAAATAAATTTAAAGAAAAATTAGAAAAAGGGGAACTGGAAAATAGATTAATTGAAATCGAAGTTGATGAAAATATCCAACCGACAGTAGAAATTTTTTCTAACTCAGGAATAGAAGGAATGGGAATCAACTTTAAAGATATTCTGGGCAGAATGTTCCCCCAAAAAAGAAAAAAACAAAAAGTTACCATCGCAGAGGCTCGCAAAATATTACTTTATGCTGAAACTCAAAAGTTAATAGAGATGGATGAGGTCATTCGAGAGGCTGTTGATAAAGTGGAAAATTTAGGGATTGTTTTTATTGATGAAATCGATAAAATTGCTACGGCAGAAAAATCTTACGGACCGGATGTATCTAGAGGAGGAGTGCAAAGAGATATATTACCTATTATTGAGGGTTCAACAGTTATGACGAAATATGGAGCAGTAAAGACCGACCATATTTTATTTATAGCTGCTGGGGCTTTTACCACTTCAAAGCCTTCTGATTTAATACCCGAATTACAAGGACGTTTTCCTATTAGGGTTGAATTAAATATTTTAAATAAAGAAGATTTAAAAAGAATATTAACCGAACCTTGTAATTCACTGATAAAACAATATGTAGCCTTACTTGCTACCGAAGGTTTGAAAATAGAAATTATAGATGATGCTATTGAGGAGATTGCTGAAACTTCTTTTTTAGTCAATGAACAGACAGAAAATATTGGGGCAAGAAGACTTTATACTGTTTTAGAAAAATTACTGGAAGATATTTCTTTTAACGCTCCCAGTTTTAAAAAGAAACAATTTACTATTGATAAAAGTTATGTAAAGAAAAAACTACACAGCATTGTAAAAAACGAAGATTTAAGCAGATACATTTTGTAATTCACCGATTAGCTAATTGACCAATTGACCAATTCTCCAATTTACCGATTAAATTAGTGTTACTGAATAGTGAGTAGTCGTTAGTAATGGGATAAGAAAACAGGTATCCAGTATCCAGTAGTCAGGAGCCAGAAAAACATAAAATAAACTAACACATAATATAACCTTTTAATCTAAAATGATTCTGAACACTGGATTCTGTCTTCCGGCTCCCGTTTTTTTAACCAATTAACCAGGTAACCAACTAACCATATAACCAAATGTATACGCTCTATGCTAAACGCTATACCCTAGTTTGCACGAGATACGATTCACGAGATACGAGATATGGTATTGTTAGTGTAAACTTTAGTGGGGTAGTAAGAGAAAAAGAAGAATGTTGTTTTTTCTATCTTTTCTTTTTCTTTCTTAACTCGATACTCGATACTATATACTTGATACTGCTGTATTATTTTCTTGATTTAGAAAAAAAACTGTGTTATACTATCTTTGATTTTATGGGTAAATTAGATATAATTTAAACGAATTATAATAATTTTAGAATGATAATAAAAAATAGAAATATAAAATTATAAAAATGAAAATTGGAGGATGGTAGATGAGTGTAATTTCAATGAAACAATTGCTAGAAGCAGGGGTACATTTTGGTCACCAAATGCGCCGATGGGATCCCAGGATGAAGTCATATATTTTTACAGAAAGAAATAATATTTATATTATAGACCTTCAACAGACTGTAAAGTTAGTCGAGATAGCATATGATTTTATAAGAGAAACATCCAGTGATGGTGGTAATATATTATTTGTGGGAACAAAAAAACAGGCTCAGGAAGCAATTAAAAATGAAGCAGAGAGATGTGGTATGTTTTATGTTAATTATAGATGGTTAGGTGGAATTTTAACAAACTTCAATACGATTAGAAAAAGAGTAAAAAAACTCCATGAATTAGAAGAAATGGAAAATAATGAAATGTTTGAAGTTCTTCCTAAAAAAGAAGTAATAAGCTTAAAAAGAGAAAAAGAAAAACTTGAAAAAATATTAACCGGAATCAAAGATATGGAAAAACTTCCAGCTGCAATTTTCGTAGTTGACCCTAAAAAAGAGAAAATAGCAATTGCTGAAGCCATTAAACTTTCTATTCCCATAGTAGCCATTGTGGATACAAATTGTAACCCGGAAGAAATTGATTATGTGATTCCAGGCAATGATGACGCGATTCGAGCAGTAAAACTAATTTCATCAGTTATAGCTGATGCAGTTCTTGAAGGGAAGAAATCAAATATTGGAAAAGTAACTGAAATGGTTTAAAACATAATATATATTTAAACGAAACAAGGAGATAGGGATGAATATTAGTGCCCAGATGGTTAAGGAATTACGGGAAAAAACAAGTGCTGGAATGATGGATTGTAAGCAAGCCTTAAAAGCAACAGAGGGAGACATGGAAAAGGCAATTGAATATTTACGTAAAAAGGGAATAGATGCCGCTTCTTTAAAATTTAACCGGCAAGCCCTAAACGGAAAAGTAGAATCCTATATTCATTTATATGGCAAAATAGGAGTTTTAGTCGAAATAAATTGTGAAACAGATTTTGTAGCTAATACTGAAGAGTTTAAAGGGTTCGTAAAAGATATAGCTATGCAAATCGCAGCCCTAAACCCTAAATATATTTCCAGAGAAGATGTTCCAAATAGTATAATCAAAAAAGAAAAAGAGATATTTTTCGCACAAGTAGAAAAAACAGGTAAACCTGCCCCGATTATTGAAAAAATTGTGGAAGGTAAATTGGAAAAATATTTCAAGGAAAACTGCTTAAAGGAACAAATAT
>Ga0315545_1004008_pt1 | contig 12321 bp, 6 predicted proteins | sample SalMarSW160210MG_FD_203096 | JGI IMG/M metagenome (GOLD analysis project Ga0315545, IMG submission 203096) | Salt marsh sediment microbial communities from the Plum Island Ecosystem LTER, Massachusetts, United States - Salt Marsh Sediment SW1602-10 ... | reverse complement strand
GTTTTTTTCTTTATCTTAAGTTTCTGAAGAATCAGCCTAAGAACAACTACCGGAAGGCGCTTTGGCTCGAAGTCTATATAGAAAATACCCCAGGGTTGGTCGTAAGAAAAAGGACGTAACTGTTTTATCTCTTTTATTTTTGTTGCAACATCTTCTGAAAGACCGAGTTCTTCGGCATCATAATCATAGGTTAGGTCCTCAATATCATTGGCATCAAGTTGCCAGTGAAGCTCATCTTGAAGAAATTTTACCAACGATGGAAAGCTCTTTATTTGTTTGATGCGTTCAACTGGTATATCAGGCATTCGGTTTTTCCTTATGCTGTTATTTCCATCCACGCAACTAATGTTGGTTTTGCTCCTATCGGAGCCTGTATATCTCTCAGATATGTGTTCTTGATGTGGCTTACAATGGCTTTTCGGGCCGGCGTCAACTTCGTAACACCCTGTTTGATAATCCTTTTAGTATCGCCAGAACAGCGAACAGCGGTCCAGGTTTCTTCGAGGACTTCTGAAATCTTGCCGGTTTCTGCATCCCGGAAGTACCATTTTACTTCACCCTTTGGGTGAGTTTCCGGGTCATATTTTTCGGTCGTAAGCTCCATAAGATTTTCAGCGGCCTTGCCGACAATTGGAGGCATACGGTAGCAGGTAAACAGGCCGGGCTTTAGATTTGGTTCGAGGCGGTCAATTTCCTCGCCCCTTCTATTGACGATAGGCCCAAAGCCAGCCCCGGCTTTCTTTCCGCTGAACAATCGCTTAGGCAGATTTTCCAATGACTGCCAGAGTTCGGGATTTTCCGATTCGATTCTTTGTTTTTCCAGCCGCATCAACTCCTCCGTTGACTCTTTGCCCTCGTAGCGCTCGTTGAAAAGCTTCATAGCCATATCCGGGTCATCCGGACTTAGCAAAGCACCTTCGATGCCGAGGGTCTTGTTTATTCGCAGAATCTTGCCGTCCAGTTTTTTCTTTAGATGCAGCAGGTCTTCAAGTTCTTTTGGCGGCAGGAAATTCCAGAAGTACACCTTACCCTTTAAGTGCTCCGGTCGGTCGAGCATTTCTTCAATGTCCGGATTAAGGCGTCTATCTACACGGCCAATACGCTGCATAAGTCGAACTGGATTCCAGTGCAAATCATAGTTGATAATCAAACAGGCATCTTGCAAGTTCAAACCCTCGGACAGGACATCGGTAGAAATGAGAATATTAATAGGATTATCGAGACACTTTGACAGCTCACTTTCCCCGATAAGGTCCTGTGTAACATCGGCACAGTTATAATAAGGTGCGAAACGTTTTATTATCATTTCCCTGTTTTTAACGTTCCTGCCGCTATCGACCTGTTCAACATTTTCAGTCTTAGCTTTTATAATTTGGTCGGCAAGGTAACGGGCCGTTGCCCTAAATTCACTGAATATCAGAACCTTTTGGTCCTTGAGCAGCTCTTCTTTTTGGAGAAGGCTAAGCAGGTTTTGGAGCTTGTCATCTTTCTGAGGGTCTTCCTCAACTCCTTCTTTTCCCTTAACATAGAAGCGGCGGTATATCTTGCTCAAAAATCCCGTCATAAGCTTCATATCTTCGAGCACATCTTGAGCAAGACGCTCCATATCGAGTTCGCTCGGATCGAAATCTTCAGGTGGTTCAAATAGTCCTTCCTCTTCCTCGTTTTCCGTTTCAAGCTCGTCTTTTTCGAGTCTCTGCAAGATGTGGTCCTGTGTTAGTTTCCACCAGCGTCTATTATCAGTAGTCCACGCCTCGAAAAGGACAGGTGAATATCTTTTTAGGAAATCTGCCATCTTAGCCAGCAAATTTTCTACACTTTCCTCGAAAGCCTTGAATGAGCTTTCCAGTCTTTTGAGCAGCAAAGTGCGTATCAAACCGACAATCAGCTTTTGGTATTCAGCGGTGCTTTTATCTGGGTCTTTGTGATATGCCGATGTGTTGTAAATTGCCAAAGACAGGAACGGGTTTTTCTTATCGAATGCTTCTTTTATTTCCAAATACAAGCTTTCATAGACACTTTTGAGTGAATACTTCACAACTCTTGGTTTTTGCCTTTCAGGGAATAACGGGCCATTGCTTTCGGCTCCTTCGGACTTCTTAACATACTTGCGGCTTCTCTGTATAAGTACATTTCGCAATAAATCATCGTTGCGGAGAAAATCTTCTTTTTCTGCTATCTCCGTTATCTCTGTTTCAGGATGAGCTTTTTCCATCCTTTTATTGACCTCAAGAAAATGTCCCCGGAGATTCTGTATCCGTATACTTACAAAATGGTCTTTCTTGTCCTGTGCAAAATAATTTATCAGATGGTATAAATCGTCCAATGAGTTGTTGATTGGTGTTGCCGTTAGCATGTAGAGTTTCTTGTCGGCTGCCAATTCCATAAATAACTTGCCTCTGTTGGCTCTTGGATTTCTGAAATGATGAGCTTCGTCGATGATTATCACGTCTGCATTGCTCTTGTAGAAATCAAGATTTTCAATTTCTATTACACCTTCTCTGCCAAAGCTTGTGTGACGTTCGACATCTAAATAGTGTCTTACCGCGCGCGGATAGTATGGCTTCAAATATCTGTCTATGTTCGCTTGCCAGACACTCTGTTGAGCAGATTTAGGGACCACCAAGAGGACTTGCTTCTTCTCGTAGATACATCGCTCCAATATCATCAAGCCAATGAAGGTTTTACCGAGGCCAACACCATCACATACAAGTGCGCCATTCCATCTTTCTGCGATTTGCAAGGCTTGATGATATCCATCTCTCTGGTATTGTGACAGTTTTGGATATAGAACTGATTCGGTAAGCTCCCAATCGTCCTGAGTCTTTTCCCTCCCTGCAAAGAACTCGTAAAGGGCTTTCGCATAAAGTGTGAAGGGGTCGTATTCCTTGAGGTGGGGTTCAATGACTTTTAGAATTTCTTCTCTAACCTCTTCTCCATTTTTCCACACTTCGTCGTACCATTTACGAAGATTCTCTATATGAGCCTGGTCTGTACTGAACAGGTTGAGTTCTACGTTTTCAGTGAGGCCCGGCCTGGAGAAATTGGAGCTTCCAACAATAGCAAAATCAACAGGGCTGACTACCTTAGATTCCATGAGGTATGACTTCGCGTGAAACTTTGCTTTCGAATATATTTTTAGCATTATGCTCTTGTTGGAAATTGCTTCTCGAACAGCCGGTAGACCTGTCAGAGCATCGTCGCGTTCCTTTTCTCGCTCTATACTTTGATTAGACACTTCAAGCAGAGCCTTGACGATCTCTCGTTTTGTACGTTTTGTGGTTTCATCACCCATTATAATGCGAATCTTATCGAGTTCCTGCCAAAGTCCTTCTAAGAGCAGAAATGAACCGATTTCAAATACACCGGTTGCAACGTCCATTTGTTGAAGGTTAGGTAAGAGTCTCTTAAGAGCATTCAGGACTTTGTTCTCACCCCTATTATCAATTATGACCGGCAATTTTTCCGCCATTACGCTATTTCCTTAAAATAACCCCACATGATCCAAACCTCTCAAAAACTCAAAACTAACAACCAATATCAAGAAAATCAAGCAGATTTCCTGACAAAAAGATACCCAACCCAAACGCATAATAGGATAAGCTAACAGCCTTCGGCTGAAAGTTCACCAATTAACTATTCACCATCTTACGAGCATCAAGCATCCAGTATCGAGCATCCAACTTTAGCTCACTTTAGGCACTTTAGTTCACTTTAGCTCACTACTTACCAATTTACCAATCGCGACCAACATTTCACGAACTATGATTCACGCTTCTGAGCATAACAGGGCGATATGAAAAGAAATTTCTAATGGGGTTGACATAATTAACCTGGGCTAATATACTATCCGGCCTTGTTTTCCCGGCGGAATTGCTACTCTGCGAAGTCGCCGACGCTCCGAAGCTTTGGCTACGGAGCGTTGTTCACTACGTAGCAAGGGTTGCTGGGTGGATATGCAAAGGTATTGGACGTAATCCCTGTATTTAGGGGTTATTTGAATAAGAAATTGTACTTGGAAGGAGAATTTTAGAATGGCAGAAAAGCAGGTATATTTTTTCGGCGGCGGCAAAGCCGAGGGCAATGCAAAGATGAAGCAATTTCTGGGCGGCAAGGGCGCCAATCTTGCGGAGATGACCAATCTTAGTGTGCCGGTTCCGCCGGGCTTTACCATCGGTACGAAAGTTTGCCAGGAATATTACAAATCGCGGGGCAAATGGCCGAGCGGACTTGACAACGAGGTTGATAAAAATCTCGCCAAGCTCGAAAAAGCAATGAACGCCAAACTCGGCGACACAAATAAGCCCCTTCTCGTCAGCGTCAGAAGTGGAGCAGCCGTATCGATGCCCGGGATGATGGACAGCATTTTGAATTTAGGGCTGAACGACGATGTGATTGATGGCATAATTAAAAGAACTAAGAATCCTCGGTTTGCATACGATATTTATCGTCGTTTTATCGATATGTTCGGTAATGTTGTGATGGGCTGCGACCATGAGCACTTTGAAGAGGTAATTCACGCAGCCAAGAACAAAGCTAAAGTCAATCTTGATAACGAGCTAAGTGCGGAACAATTAAAAGAGGTTGTCGCCAAATACAAGAGCGTTTACAAAAAACACGTCGGCGAATTGTTCCCACAAGATGGGAAAGTCCAATTAAAGCATGCCATCGATGCCGTGTTCGGTTCGTGGATGACGCCGAGAGCGGTGAAATATCGCGAGCTCAATAAAATTACGGGTCTTCTTGGAACGGCTGTGAACGTTCAGGCGATGGTGTTCGGGAATATGGGTGAGGACTGCGGTACGGGCGTCTGCTTTACGCGTAATCCGAGTACCGGCAAGAAGGAATTCTACGGTGAGTTCCTGATGAACGCACAGGGTGAGGACGTCGTGGCCGGTATAAGGACCCCGATTGAATTGAAGAAATTAGGCAGGCGCTTACCGAAAGCTTACCGCCAGCTTACGGGATTAATGAGCCGGCTGGAGAAGCATTACAAAGATATACAGGATATGGAATTCACGATTCAGAACAAGGTGCTTTATATTCTCCAGACGCGAACGGGCAAGCGGACGGCTGAATCCGCGGTGAAAATAGCTGTCGATATGGTTAACGAAAAACTTATATCCAAACGTGAAGCGGTCAACCGTGTTACGCCGGAGCAGTTAGACCGCCTGCTGCATCCGCACTTTGACCCGAAAGCCAAGCGCAATGTGATAGCAAAGGGGCTTCCGGCATCGCCGGGGGCCGCGGTTGGACAGGTTGTGTTCACCGCTGATACCGCAGAGGCGTGGAACGCCAAGGGCAAGAAGGTCATCCTTGTTCGGATTGAGACCAGTCCGGAAGATATTGGTGGTATGGACGCGGCGGTGGGCATTTTGACGGCCCGGGGCGGTATGACAAGTCACGCGGCGGTTGTCGCACGCGGTATGGGCAAATGCTGTGTGGCGGGTATCGGTGCGCTGAATATCAATTATAAGGCGAAGAAACTTACCGTTGGTAAGCTGACGCTTAAAGAAGGAGATTGGATTAGTCTGGACGGCACGACGGGTGAGGTCATGACGGGACAACTGGGGACGGTTGAGCCGACGATGAGCGGCGACTTCGGCAAATTTATGAAGATTTGTGACGATGTACGCAAATTGGGAGTTCGCACAAATGCCGATACGCCGGGCGATGCAAAGCGGGCAAGAGACTTTGGCGCTGAGGGTATCGGGCTTACCAGGACCGAGCATATGTTCTTCGAGGGCGAGCGGATCTGGCCTGTGCGTCAGATGATTCTGGCAGCGGATGATTATGCTTTGATGCTTGAGAAGATTGGTGCGGCCCAGACCGCCAAAGAGAAAAAGGCTATCAAGAAGGAATATGCCACCGTCAAAAAGCAGTTCGAAGGTGCGTTAAAGAAGCTGCTGCCATATCAGCGTAGTGACTTTGAAGGTATATTTAAGGCGATGGCGGGGCTGCCGGTTACGGTTCGTCTGCTTGACCCGCCGCTGCACGAATTTTTGCCGCAGGACAAGGCGAATCAGGCGGAGATGGCCAAGCGGCTTGGGGTCAAGCCGGCTGTTATCAAGGCGAAGGTTGAGCAATTGCATGAGTTTAATCCGATGCTGGGACATCGCGGGTGCCGTTTGGCGGTGACATATCCTGCGATTTACCGTATGCAGACAAGGGCGATAATCGAGGCGGCCTTGAAGGTCCAAAAGGCCGGCAAGGTTGTTCTGCCTGAGATTATGATTCCATTGGCCGGGGCGGTCGAAGAGCTGAAGCAGGTCAAGGATGAAATTATTGACGAAATCAAGATGGTCTTTAAGGAAAAGAAGGCCAAGATAAAGTATATGATAGGGACGATGATTGAGGTACCGAGGGCCGCGCTGACGGCTGATGAAATAGCTAAAGAGGCGGAGTTCTTTAGCTTCGGGACGAATGACCTGACGCAGATGACGATGGGCTTTTCGCGGGATGACGCAGGGAAGTTCTTAGGCGAATACGTCAATAAGAATATTTATGCGGCGGACCCGTTCCAGATACTTGACCAGGACGGCGTTGGGAAATTAGTGGAAATGGGGACGAAGCTCGGCAGAAAGACCAGAAAGAAATTAAAGGTCGGTATCTGCGGCGAGCACGGCGGTGAGCCGAACAGTATTGATTTCTGTCATCGGGTGGGGATGAATTATGTATCCTGTTCGCCGTTTAGAGTGCCGATTGCCAGACTTGCGGCGGCGCAGGCGGCGGTCAGGTAATTTACTATTGACTATTGACGATTTACTATTGAGTCCGCCAAAAGCGGATCTGGGATATTGATTATTGAGGAGAGCCGCCAAATCGAGTATGGCGGACAGTGGTTAACCGGGAAATGGGCTTCAGATTCCTGTGGGGTCTGAAGCCCAGCCTAATTTGACTGGAGGTGGAGGACGGAAGACGGATGCTCGTAACTCGTGAGTGGATTAGAGATTAAAGAATTAGAGATTGGCACCGGTAAGATAAACTTCGTTACCCCAGTGAGATAAAATTGTTATCTCACGAGGTAAATGCGTGGATGAGTGGAGCTTTTTTGTTTGACAGACAGGGTGGGTATTTGTTAAAATAGATTATTGATAAAAAAGATTCCGCCAAAAGCGGGTCTGCGATATTGATTATTGAGGAGAGCCGCCAGAACGAGTATGGCGGACAGCGGTTAACCGGAAAAATGGGCTTCAGATTCCTTTAGGATCTGAAGCCCAAGCTTATTGGAAGACCAAAGACGCAAGACTCAAGACCCAAGGACGGAAGTAAGGGAAATGCTTTGGAACTGAAGTGGGTATTAGAAATAGTCTGCCGAGTCGTGGCTCTGGCACGGCTGGACGACTGTCCCTAGTTTTTTGAGAATGAAAAAGTACGAAAAGATGTAGTTGTTAGCGTGTTTCGGCTAAAGTTGAATACCGGCCTTTATGAGCACTGTTTGTAATAAATCCTAAGCTTGATGGATATCATTGTATATGATAGCTTGTAATAACCCGAGACGACGGAGTTCAGAATCGGAATACTCACCAAGCAGCTTATAGTTCGGGTTATCCTCTTCGTAAGTCTTTTGTAAAACCCGATTGTAATAGACAGTCCGGTTTATATCTGTTCGAAACCTTCTAAGTTCTTCTTCATCAACGATTTCTTGATAATTAAAACGGGCAAGATACAAATAAACTATCGCTTTTCTGTTGGCCATGCAGACCGCTCTAGAACTATCCACATCATTTGGATTATTGGCATATATCTCTATTTTTTCATGCGCCTTATCAAGTGAGGTATTGATAAAGGTGACTAGTTTAGCGGAAGAAAGCTAAACGCATATTTGATTAGGCAGGCAGTAAGGGAAATGCTTTGGAAGTGAAGTGGGTAGTTTTCCAACGTTTTTCCCTTTTTTCTTCTTGACTTTTTTCTTCTTTTGTGTTATTTTTCACACCTGAAGGCGGATTCACAAAAGAGCGAAAGCATACAAAAGATACGAGAGATGAAAATGAAAGGCCCGGATCGCATTATTATGAAGAGAGAAGATAAAAAGAAGAACACGAAGGAAGCGCAAAGGGTATTTATTCAGAATTTGCCCAAACCAAAAAGATGGTGGCAAGAATACGCTTTTATTATTGCTGTTTTAGCTCTTTGTATTTCGATATATTCAGCGTATTTGTCAAGGAAAGAATTTATTGCTGCGCACAGGCCCTATGTGTTCGCAAGTCCCAGACGCATAACTAAGAATGGAAGGGCCACTATGGATGTGAACACATTCATACTACGCTGCCTCAATGCACCGGCAAAAATAATAAGCCAAGAAGTTGATTGTCTCGTTCTCAAAACAAAGGAAAATGGCGAAGAAGAAGTTATTAAGAAAATACCTGTGAATGAGCGATTAGACAATAATGTACTGTACCCCTCAGAGAATACAACAGTGCAGATAACAATACGAGACGGCTTTATCAAAGACATCTTAGCGACTAATCCAGAAGACGAATTAAAAATAAAAGTCAGATTGGAGTACAAAGCGTTGTCTACTGATAGAAAATATGATTTCGAGGGTAATTGGGATTATAACAGAAAATATAATGTATGGCAAACCAACAATATGTTCGCAGACTAAATAAGAAAAAATGGAAAAAAGGGAAAGCCAATTATTTGCGGTGGCAGAGAATGGTGAAAGAAACTAGTTACTTCTCGTACCTCCGTAGTTCCTTATGCTAATTAAAATTAACGTCCACGAAAACACATTCTGAAAGATCCAAATGCTTAGATAGGTTTAATCGGATTTAATCGTCTGGGCCCTTAAAGGTCCATACTGTTTCCTGGGTTTTCCTGCGTTTGATCTCGAAACGTCGGGGAAATCTTTTGAACAAATCCCGAATCCGCCTTTTGGGCTTCTCTTTGTTTTCACTTGTGTTCGTCTTTTTTTGTTCTTTCATAATTCACCTCATCTTCATGCGGCTGTAAGTCTCCTAAAATAAGCCTTGTTGGATAAATGTTAATACGTCTTAAATTCCTTTTTTTCCGATATGTCTCCTCATACCTCAGGATTGCTAGACTACAGTTTATGTCCTATAAGTCGTACCCTTATTATTCGACTTCTTTAGCAAGATACTTGAAAGAAAAGCCTCATATCAATACTGATAAACCGTAAATTTCTTCATAAGCACTCCTTATCATGGAGAAAAAATGGTAGAAAATCTCAGATTCTCGCTTATTAGTGGGATGTTCGCAATTCAATGGAAGACCACTTAACACATTGTTTCCTCACTTAGCAAATGACTTCAATGCTACACAATTGCCTTAAAACATTTTAAACAGCTTTGTTCCGCCTTCGCCAAGCTTCTTCTCCAAGGCTACAAAGGAACCGGCTTCGGCGGATAAACTCCAGCTTTAGCTGTCTGGCGACACTGGGAAATTTAGGCACGCAAAATCACCGTGAAGTTCGACAGCTTTTTTGTCGTAAGCCTTGGCGGCCTCTATCTCATCGTGAAAATAGCCGAGGTAGTATTTTTTGTTGTTGCAATGTATCTGTGCGGCCCATTTTTTTTGTCTTTTGTTCCAGTGTACGCCTTTGTATTTTGAGGTTTTGTGTGAGAGCCTTCGCTGGTTCTGGCAGTTTTGAGTGAAAGTTGCAAGGCGGAGATTGTTATTGCGGTTGTTCAGGCCGTTGTGGTCGATGTGGTCAACAACGAGATGGTCGGGGGCGTTGGTGATCTGGCGGTGCATTTTTATGCTTTTGCCGTTTTCTTTTCGAACGGCGTAGTAATTCTTATCAGTGCCTTCAGCGAACCAGGTATATTGGCTCAGGACGGGGTAGTCTTTGGCGTCGACGACGGCGAATTGGCCGCGGGTAAGAGGTATGAGGCGGGGGGTGTGGTTTTGGACTTTTGCGGCCCGTGAAGGGTGGAAGTTGGGGCATTTGTCGAGGAGGGAGTGGACTTTCCAGGTGCCTTCAGAGCCTTTTTTCTGGCGGCAGATGAGAACGGCACGGCCTATGCCGGTGGCAAAGGTCGAAAAGCAGCAATTGTCACATCGTTTTTGGTTGACCATAATATATCCTTCCTGCGGGGGAGGTGAAGTTAGTGGATTAGTGAATTAGAGATTAGAGATTGGTGGGGCAAGTCCCTTTTTAATGATTCCGTCAGACGGCGCCGGATCTTCGATATTATTGATTTATTCCGCCACAGGCGGATCTGCGATATTGACTCCGCCAAGAGACGGCGAATCTGCGATATTTATTATTGGGGTTGAGATTCTTCACTGCCCCGTTCGACTTCCCCTTCGGCGGAGTTTACCCTGAGCGTAGCCGAACGGGCTCAGGGCTTAAGGCTTTGCTCAGTTCAGAACGACAATTTTTAATAGATTTCTCGGCTCCGCTCGAAATGACGGTGGGTAGTGGTCGCTTTCAGAGATTACAGGTCAGGTTTTATGTTGAAACTCGATGTTATAACTCCATTTTGGGGTATTATAACATAAAATGGGTGGTTTTTCAAGAGGATTTTTGCGAAAAAAAAACGGGCAAAGACAGACATTGACTTGAATGAGCAGGCCTGATATAATCAGCCCTTTTGGTGGGGAAAAAAATTGTGGTGAAAGTAGCTCAGATGGTTAGAGCACTGGATTGTGGATCCAGGGGTCGGGGGTTCGAGTCCCCTCTTTCACCCTTTTTTAGAGCACGTAGGTAATTTGCTCCGCCAAGAAACGGCGGATCTACGATATTTATTATTTGCTCCGTCAAAAGGCGCCGGATTCCGTCAAACAGATGCCGGATCTTTGACTTCGATATTGACTATTTTTATAGTTTTCGAGTTCTGATTTCCTTTTCAATAGTCAATTCGCCGCGATGGATGGAAGGTAAGATTCTTCTGAAGAAAAGTAATAAGTAAAGAATAAACAAATAAAGGAGAAGCAAAAATGAAGAAACGCACGTCTAATTCAAACCTAATGTTAAGTATTGTTTCGCTGGTTATTGTTTTAGTTTGCTTAGGCTATATGGCCACGAGGGCGGAGGCAGGAGAATTGAATCGGCCGCCCAAGGGATTTGTGGCGCTGTTCAACGGCAGGGACCTGGCCGGCTGGAAAGGTCTGGTGGGCAGTCCGAAGAGCCGGCTCGAGATGAGCAGGGAAGAATTAGCCAGGGCCCAGGCCAAGGCGGATGAGGACATGCGGGCGCACTGGAAGGTGGTCGATGGCGCGCTTAGCTTTGACGGGAAAGGGCACAGCCTTTGTACGGCAAAAGACTACAGCGATTTCGAGATGTTGGTCGATTGGAAGATAGAGGCCGGTGGTGACAGCGGCATTTACCTGCGAGGTACGCCACAGGTACAGATATGGGACACAGCGAATAGAAGAGTCGGGGCGCAGGTTGGCTCGGGGGGGTTGTATAATAACAAGAAGGGAGCGAGTAAGCCCTTGAAGCTGGCGGATAAACCCGTTGGACAATGGAATACTTTTAGAATTATTATGATTGGCGAGCTGGTGACAGTGTATCTTAATGATGAGTTAGTTGTCGATAACGTTGTGATGGAGAATTACTGGGAGCGAGATAAGCCGATTTACCCCAACGGCCAGATAGAGCTTCAATCGCACGGCAGCTATCTTTATTTCAGGAATGTATTTATCAGGGAGATTCCACGAGAGAAAAGTAAAAACAAATTGACCAAGAAGGAAAAGTCCAAGGGATTTGTCCAGTTGTTCAATGGCAAAGATATGACTGGCTGGACAGGTAATACCCAAGGGTACACAGCCGAGGACGGCAAGATTGTTCTCCACCCCGAACGCGGCAGCGGGAACCTGTACACGGTGGGTGAATACGGCGATTTTATATTTCGTTTTGAATTTAAACTCACGCCCGGAGCCAATAACGGCCTTGCGATTCGTGCGCCTTTGTCAGGCGATGCGGCGTATTCGGGAATGGAACTTCAAATACTGGACAACACAGCGCCCAAGTACAAAGGTCTCAGGCCCTATCAGTTTCACGGTTCTATTTACGGGGTTGTTCCGGCCAAGCGGGGTTATTTGAAACCTGTGGGTGAATGGAATTCCGAAGAGGTCATCGCCAGGGGCAAGAAGATAACAGTCAAGCTCAACGGCGCGACAATCGTTGACGCGGATATCGAAGAAGCCAGCACGCCGAAGACAATGGATGGAAGAGACCATCCGGGCCTGAAGAGAGACAGGGGCCATATCGGTTTTTGCGGGCACGGGAACTATCTTGAGTTTCGTAACCTGAGAATAAAATCTCTTGATTAGATATTTATAAAAACGAACGAAACCAACAAATTCATAGAAAACACAGGTCTGGTAGTTAAGACCACCCCCAAACAAGTT
>Ga0315545_1004006_pt1 | contig 12321 bp, 7 predicted proteins | sample SalMarSW160210MG_FD_203096 | JGI IMG/M metagenome (GOLD analysis project Ga0315545, IMG submission 203096) | Salt marsh sediment microbial communities from the Plum Island Ecosystem LTER, Massachusetts, United States - Salt Marsh Sediment SW1602-10 ... | reverse complement strand
TGTCTTTGCCGCTGCTGCAGAGCTTGTTTTCGTCAGGCGATAATATACTCAGAGCGAAGTTTTCCAGCGATTTTGTCAGCAGGCTGAACTGGTTGTCGTCGTATTCGGAATGCTTAGAACCTGTCCCAAAACCCCCATTTTCGGCATTCCCAGTGCCATAAACGGTTTTTGTGGAGGTTTTGGGATGACTTGTAGTGACGTTCTCAAGAGAGTCACTGATGGTAAAATGGGTGCTGTCGGCTGTTAGAATTTTATCTTTTCCGTGAACTTTCAGATATTTCTGTTCGGGGCCAAAGGCCCTGCTGGCAATCAAATTTCCGAAGGTGGCATCGCTGAATTTCATCGCTAAAACGGCTGTATCTTCTGTGAGGTAGTGTCGCTGTTGTTTGTCGCCGGCGGTGTTGGTGTTTAGGGCGTAGACCTGCTGGGGGGCGCCAAAAATCGAGATTATCTGGTTGATTAACTCGTAGCAGTCTCGCAGGAGTACGCCGCCGCCGGCCAGTTCCGGGTCGCTCCGCCAGGCGGAGTGTGGCTGGTTGCCAACGGTGCAGACAGCGGTTATCAGGAAGATTTGGTCGATTTGGCCCTGTTGGAGAAACTCTCGCAGGCCAATAAAGCTCTGGGCGAATTGATTTGTATTGGCAACAGCGAATTTTATGTTTTCATTTTCGGCGAGCCGGACAAATTCAACGGCTTCTTCGAAATTCCTGGCTAAGGGCGGCAGTTTCAGTACGTTGAACTGCTTTTTCATTGCCATTTTGACGTATTTGTCGCAACTGTACAGGCCGGCTGCGACCAGCAGACAATCGAGCTGATTCTGGATTATGAGCTGACGGTAATCGTCATAAGAAGCACATTTGTATTTGTAAGCTGTTGATTCGACAAGAGTTGTGTCTTTGTCGGCGACGGCCGCAATTTCGAAGTAGCCGGTTTTGCTCGCCGCTTCGAGCAAAAGTCGGCCTTCTTCGCCCAGGCCGAGAACCGCCGTTTTTAGCTTGCTATCGCTCATATACCGCTAAGACAGAGTCGGTTAGTTTGGGGATATGGTAGATGAAATCCGCCGACAGCACCAAATGTTTTTTGCCAGCAGGGAGTTTAGAAGTTCGCATCAAACGCGCAAGTTGGTCAGAAAAATTGGTAAAAATTGCAAGAAATTTGCAAAAATTCGTAAAAATTTCAAAAAATTGGCAAAAATTGCGCTGTTTTGACGCGTTTTGGACAGTGATCGCGCTACCCCCTTGCGCAAATGATCGCGCGGCGAGTTCGTCGCTCGTCGCTCGTGACCCGCGACCCGAAAACGGATAACGGATGTATGGAAACTTGCGCATTTGGTCGCGCCAGACCCTTGCGCATTTGATTGAATTTTATTAACCACAGATTTCCCAGATTACACGGAGGGGTTTTGAGGTTTTTGGACACAGATTAACACCGATTTACATGGTTCCTTTGACCCCACTTCGCTAAAACTTCCGCCTTTGCTAAAAGCTACGGCGGACAAGACGCAGGGCAGGCGGAGAGTTTCAGATTTTTTAGCCACGAATTCATGCGAATTAACGCGAGGGTTTTTAGACAGGATTAGCACCTTTGGGAAAGTTTCAGTAGATGGTAATGCCACCTAGCACCAGAAAGCATATAAGTATATGCATATATACTTATGGACTATTTGAATGCTAATGATTTGGAGGCTAAACATTTTGGGCCCCAGATAACAACATTCAGGGGTGGGCAGGACAGGCATCGAACAAAAAACCTCGAATGATGAAATCAAACTGACGTGAAATCCTTTCAAGCCCGCTCAGGACAAGAGACTAAAGAACCCCCAAAATCGCCCTTTTAGGCCATAAATTGAGGAAACGACGCGGATTTTTCTTTAAAACCAGCTCTAAATTTGGTATAATACAGCGTTCTGGAAAGTCTCTGTTCGCGATGGGAGGGTGATGTGCGAAGGTATATCTGCAGAGCAGTGTTCCCGTCAGGGATGGCTTACGCCATTTGCATAATCGTCGGTGCGGCTTTGTGTCCACAAACGCTTATGCCCAAAACATACGGCCTGGCAGAGTCGACAGGACCAGACGGCTCAAATGCCAAGGCTGTACACGAGCTCGGCGAAACCGGCGAAGGAATTAACGTCGGTTTAATTTCAGCTGACAATACGCGCGTAACACATGAGGCCTTCAAGAACGCCCAGGGCGACCCAAACGCCTTCGCATACGACTTCACCGGTGATGGAATACAATATTCAAATCACGATACCTGGGTTGCCGGCGTAGTCGCCAGCAGAGGCGGCGCAGCCTATCCAAACGACCTTGGTGTCGCGCCTGGCGCGAATATCCACAGCGCACGAGTTGTCGATAACGGTGACGGCATTAACTCTACCTATATTACAGCAGCGCTGGACTATCTAATCAGCGTAAAAAATTGCCGTGTTATTGTAACCGGGATTCAATTGTACGACAGTATCTTAGCGATACCCGACGGTAACAGTATCTGGACCAAAATATATGACTACTATGCATACAATGATGACGTAGTTTTTGCCAATGCTGCGGGTAATTTCATTTATGATTCCTGCGGTATCTTGATAACCGACAGGATTACCATTTTCGGCGACGCATACAACGGCATAACAACCGGCGGACTCAGGGTTACAGACCCGGACGTTTATGGTCGCATCGGCAGTATAAGCTGCGAGGGACCTACACAGGACGGCAGAAACAAACCTGAACTGGCCGCCCCTGTTCAAAATCAAACTGTGCCCAGTGGCGGCAGTGATACAAGCTGGCTTACCTGGACATCGTACGGGGGAGAAACAAGTCTTTCAGCACCACATACGGCGGGCGTAGCTGCGCTCCTACTGGGACTGGCCGACGACAGCGGCGACCCCAGTGACGGGCACAATGAAGTCATAAAAGCGGTCATAATCAATTCAACTTTTCCCAACATCAACGATAGAAACAACAACCCAACGACCGGCCAGACCCATCATAACCAGCGAGGCTACGGTAGAATCGACGCACTAAGGGCATATCAACTGCTGAATACATCTGCTATTACCCAAGGCGAACAGACAACACAGGAAAAAGGCTGGGCATATACCACTATGACCAGCTGGTATGAGGAGGATTCCTATCTAATCTACGGTGAAAAAAACGAGCGTCTTGTGCTAACGGTAACATGGAACCGACGCGTCAACAAGAACATACACGGTAATTACAGCGAAGAAAGTAGTCCGAAATTCAATCTCGATGTGACAATTAAAAACCCCAACGGCCAAACCATATTTAGCGAAACCGATACACTCAATAATCTCGAAAAAGTCGATTTGCTTTTACCCAGCGATGGCGTGTACGAAGTCTTACTGAAGAACACCACTAAGAAAAACCGAAGCTACGCTCTCGCCTTCGAGCTTCTTGCGCCAATTGCCGGCGACTTTTATCCGGCAGACTATATAGTAGATTATAGTGATATGGCCACTGTTGCCCAGCAATGGCTATCAGAAGGGGAGAGCCTGGAAGCCGATTTATTCAATGACGGCATTGTAAATCTGCCCGATTTTGCCGAATTTGCCAGCCACTGGCTGAAAACCGACTCCCGCTACTACCAAGGTCAATAGGAATTTATTATTTATTTCGCCACAGGCGAACCTTCGGTATTTACTATTTACTATTTACTATTTACTATTTATTATTTACTACCTCGACTGCACTCAATATAAATCTGCTCCGGACAAATATTCAGCTTTTGTCAGCGGCCGATCGCTTACGCTGCCGGTTTTATATCTGCGCGGCGCCGGCGTTTCGTTGACGGGTAAAGCCGGGGCTAAACAAGCTATTTGGGGACAAGTAATAATGTCATTCGTCTTCGCGTCATTTTGCCCCGGCTTTCGGCCTTTGCCACGTCCGCCATCGATTCAACGATACGGTTGAGCATTTCGTATCCCTTGTCCTGGTGTAAGACCTGACGGCCTCGGAAGGACACTGTGAATTGCACCTTGTGCCCTTTTTCGAGGAATTCGCGGGCGTGGTCAAGCTTTATACCCAAGTCATGTTGGTCTGTTTCGGGCCTGAGCCTGATTTCCTTCAGGCTGCCGGCATGGTGGTGGCTTTTCTTATGTGACTCGCGAATCCTGCGTTTTTGCTGATACAGCCACTTGCCGTAATCCATTATGCGGCAAACGGGCGGGGCGCTCGTCGGCGCCACCTCCACAAGGTCTAAACCCGCTTCGCGGGCACGGGCAAGCGCCTCTAATTTATTTATAATCCCCACCTGGTTATTTGATTCGTCAATCAGCCGAACCGAGTCGACCCGAATCTTTTCGTTTATCCTTAAACCTTTTTTGTCGATTGCTCACCACCTTACCTTTCTAAATTGACTCCGCCACAAGCAGGCCTTCGATATTGACTACTTTCTATTTACTATTATCAACTTCTAAAACGCCAAGTCTATTTTTTTATCGATAATTTTGCGTTCTGCAATAGTCAAAAACTGGTCGAGGTCGATTGTTTTCGTTTGTTTATCGCCTCGGACTCTAACGTTGACGGTATTCGACTGAGCCTCTTTTGGGCCGAGAACCAGCATTAAGGGAAGCTTTTCGCTGTGAGCCTTTGCGATTTTGGCGTTTATTTTTTCGTCTGACAAATTACAGCTACATCGCAGGTGAGCTTCTTTTAGTTTTTTTTCAACCGCCAGTGCGTAATCGTTGCTTTTTTCACTAATGGTAAGGATTCTAACCTGCTCAGGGGAAAGCCACAGCGGCAGATTACCGCCGTAGTGCTCTATAAGAATGCCGATGAAACGTTCAAACGAGCCGAGAACCGCTCTGTGAATCATAACCGGAGTTTTTTCGGTGTTGTCTTTGTCGGTATAGACCAATCCGAAACGGGCCGGCATCGAAAAATCCAACTGGATTGTACCAAGCTGCCACGACCTTTTGAGGCAATCTGTTATGTGAAAATCTATCTTGGGCCCGTAAAATGCGCCGTCGCCCTCGTTGATTTTGTAGTCAATCATTTTTTTTGCCAGAGCGTTTTTAAGTGCATTGGTAGAGGTATCCCAGACTTCGGCCGAACCTATATGCTTTTCGGGTATAGTGGACAGTTCGACGTGAAATTCGTCAAAGCCGAAGGCCCTGTACGTCTCGAAAGTAAGCTCAATGACACCTATTACCTCAGACTCTATCTGCCGGGGCGTGCAAAAGATATGGGCATCATCCTGAGTGAACTGTCTTACCCTAAAAAGCCCGTGCATAACGCCGCTGGCTTCGTGTCGATGCACAAGACCAAGCTCGGCGACGCGCAACGGAAATTCACGGTAGGAATGCCGGCGAGTTTTATAGACCAGACATCCGCCGGGACAATTCATCGGCTTTATCGCATAGGAAGTATTATCGAAAGTAGTAAAGTACATATTCTCTTTGTAATTGTCCCAATGGCCGCTTTTGTGCCATAAACTCTCGTTGAGAACGATGGGGGTTTTTATTTCCTCGTAATCGTATTTTTCGTGCAGTTGCCGCCAGAAATCAACAATCTCATTCCAGATAATCATTCCCTTGGCGTGCATAAACGCAAAGCCCGGGCCGGCCTCATTGAAACTGAATAAATCCATCTGCCTTCCCAGAACCCTGTGGTCGCGTTTTTTTGCCTCCTGTAATCTTTGCAGATAACCATCGAGCTCTTTGTTGTCCGGCCAGGCGGTACCGTAGACCCGCTGGAGCATTTTTTGCGTAGGGTCGCCGTGCCAATAGGCACCGGCTACAGACATAACCTTAAAGGCTGCGACCTTGCCGGTGCTGGGCAGATGCGGCCCGCGGCATAAATCCTCGAAACCATCACCGTGAGAATAGAAACTAATGACGTCGCTGTCAGAGTGCTTTATGTTGTCGGTCTTATACTTGTCGGAGGCCAATTTTGCCAAGGCCTCTTGCCGGCTGACTTCCCTGCGGATAAACGGTTTGTCGGCGTTGATGATTTGTCGCATTTTCTCTTCGATTCGTTCGAAATCGTCCGGCCGAATCGGCTCATCAAGGTCAACATCATAGTAGAATCCGTCTTCGACAACTGGGCCATAAACCAGCTTTGTGGCCGGCCAGATGCTGCATATCGCCTCGGCCATTATGTGCGCACAACTATGTCGCAACACTTCAAGCCCTTCTTCGTCCTTGAGCGTGATGATTTGAACGGAAGCCTCCCCCTTCAAAGGCATGGATAAATCTACCAACCGCCCGTTTACCTTCGCTGCCACGGCAGCTTTTGCGAGTGCCGGGGCTATCTGTTGAGCTACCTGCGCCGCAGTTGTGCCATCAGCAGTTTCCAACACGCTGCCATCGGGCAGTGTTATTTTGGCCATATATCCTTCCGCTACTACTATCAGTCTCCCATATCCTGCCGTTAATACTGTTAATATAGCCGTCCAACTGAAATTGTCAAGTTATCCCTCGACTACGGAACAAAAACATCAGCTGACAAATGACCAGTGTATACGCCAAATGGTATCTGCCATATAGCAAATTGTTTATAATTTTCGATAACTTTTGTACTAACAAAAGGTTGTGTAACTTTGACCTGCCGCTTTTTGACTTGCAAACAGCGGATAAATAGGTTAGTCTGAAGCATTCCGGCGTTTAATCTTGCTGTGTTTACAGCAAGGACAGTTTTATGCAAATATATGCCTTCATAAAGTTTCTTTCAGCGGTGCCCCGGCCGCAGCTATCCTCGCCGCTGCAGGCGGTAACACTTCCTTTCAGTCCGGTCAAACTCATACTTCTTATAGGATGGGTATACCTGTGCCTTTATCTTGCTCAACGGGTCCAGTTCAGCCTGTTAGTACCAAGGAACCGTAAAGCCATAGCTAATCTGGCGACGCTAATCACAGGACCTGTAGTTTTAGTTGCACTGATGATAATTGATGTAGTAAGGAGGTCTGCTGCAAGTGGCCGAACCTTTGTTGAAACGTTAGAGGAACAAATACAAACGCTGATAGAAAAGATAAGGTCGGTACCTTTTGTCAAGGCCAAAAAGGATTCGACTATAATGCTGCTTGATTCCTCCGGCAGAGACATTCACGAGATATACGGCCACGGCCGAAGTAAAAGTCACGACAGCAAAATTCTTGACCTGACCAAACGAGTCATCTTCGACGCCCTTAGCGACGAGGCCAGCGATATACTTATCGACCCAAAGGATATTTCCACGTACACAATCAGGTTCCGGGTCGATGGAGTATTACGAACGGTCAATGAGGTGGAGGCCAACACCTGCCAGGCCGTTATAAACAGCATCAAAGCCGTTTCCGGTATGGACATCTCCGAGAGGCGAAGGCCTCAGGACGGTGCGTTTACGGCAAAAACGGCTGAGGGCACCGCCTCATTCCGGGTGGCAAGTGCCGGCGCAGTCAGCGGCGAAAAGCTGTCGGTCAGGATACTAAGCCGAAAAGCGGGAATGTTTACGCTGACAAGCATCGGATTTCCACAAAAGCAACAGAAGATTATCGAAGAGGCGATAAGCAAACCGGCAGGAATGCTGCTTATGTGCGGGCCCACCGGCAGCGGCAAGACCACCACCATGTATGCCATGCTCAACGAAATTGATTTCTTTACCCGCAATGTCATCACGGTAGAAGACCCGATTGAATGTGTGCTGTCAAACTGCAGCCAAATTGAAGTCAATCCCAAAGCGGACATTACCTTTGCAAATTCACTTCGCAGTATCCTAAGGCAGGACCCCGACGTTATCTGTGTGGGTGAGATACGCGACGAGGAAACGGCAAGCATCGCTCTTCGGGCCTCCCAGACGGGCCATCTGGTTCTGGCCACGATACACACTAACAGCAATGCCTCGGCGCTGGTTCGACTGTTGGATTTAGAGGTATCTCCTCTGCTTATATCATCGGGACTAAGGCTAATCCTTTCGCAGCGACTGCTTCGTAAACTCTGCGATGAGTGCAAGGTACCTGCGCAACTGACTCCAAACCAAATCCACGACTTCCAAAGACAAAAAGTAAACTACACAAACATTTTCCAGGCCAAGGGCTGCGATGCGTGCTATGGGACGGGTTATCGGGGCAGGACGGCGATTTGCGATATCTGGCTGTTCGACGACAAACTAAAAGCCGCTGTTGCCCATAACGACTCGCTGATAGCCGAGATGCGAACAGACGGTGACAAAAAGGGCAGGTCCAGCCTGCAGAAACAGGGGTTAAAAAAGGTCGTCACCGGAATAACAAGCCTCGAAGAGCTGAAAAGAGTGATAGGATAAAAATGGTATTTTGGGTGGGTACATTGGTCGGCGGGCTTTTTGCATATTTTGCCGTCAAAAAGGGCTTTTATGAGATGTGGGCCCTTGGTTTCAACATCATAATTTCCGTCTATTTAGCTATCTTGTTAGGCCCGGTGGTTTCAGATATTATTCCCGTGGGTGGTACGGTGTACAGCAAAGCACTAACGGCATTGGCTACTGCAGCAGCGTGTTTTCTGATTTTGTACGGGATATCATATACATTCATCACCGGCCAATTCAGCATTTCGCTGCCAAAAATAGTCGATGTTGTCGGAGCCGGCCTACTCGGGTTTTTGACAGGCTTTCTCGTCTGGAGCTTCGTCAGTCTTTTGATTATGACTACGCCAATTACAAAAAACACCCTTGCACAAGAGATTGGTTTTGACACTCAGGCTCAGCAGACCAGCATTTCTTATGTATCCTGGTGGTGTAACAAGGTTAACAGGATAGTATCCTCCGGGGACGACGAGCGGACCCCGCAGAAAGCTATCGGCTGGCTTCTGGAGGAACCAAAGGCCAAAACACCTGTGGCCACCCCTGAACCGAACGAGCCGGCTGAGCCCAACAGAGCAGAACCGAACACGACCGAAAAACAATAGACAATAGGTATCCGAGAGACTTTTATGAGCCGATAGCTATTTATCTTTCCGCATTTGAGGTGCCCCCCACGACCGGCCATACGTTACTTTTGGCATCTCAAACGAAGTGTGGCTTTCTCAAAAGAATCCGGCTGTCGGCCACCACACATCCTTGCCCTTCCGGATATACGATAAGTGGATTGATATCCAGTTCAGCAATCTCAGGGTGGTCGGTGAGCATCTGAGAAAGTCGAAGGATGCAATCTTTGATGGCATCGATATCACAAGGCGGCGCTCCGCGGGCCCCTTTGAGAATACTGTACGCCTTGATGGTCTGAATCATAATCTCCGCACTAATCTCCCACATAGGCGCCAGCCGGAAAGTAACATCTTTGATGGCCTCAACAAATGTCCCCCCAAGGCCAAACATGCAGATTGGCCCAAACTTAGGGTCCCTGACGGCTCCAAGGATAACTTCCACTCCACCTTTAGCCATTCTCTCTATGATGACGCCATCGATTTTTGCTGAAGGGCTGAATTTTTTTACATTTTCAATGATATCTTCAAAGGCTTTTCGCGCTTCCTCTTTGGTCTTGATTTTCAGCCGAACACCTCCAACGTCAAATTTGTGGACAATGTCCGGAGAGCAAATCTTCATAGCTACCGGAAAGACGAACTCCTCCGCCGCTTCATCAACCTGTGATGAATCTTTGAGAAGAGCACTCTTTAAAACCGGAAACCCGTAACACTGCAAGATTTCGTTTGCCTCTTTTTCAGACATACAATAGCTGTCCCTGCCGGCGAGCTTCTTTTTTATGACCACAGCGGCGGTGTCGCGGTCCGCCGCCACTCTCCGCACCTGTCTTTTATCAAGGCTCAACAGGTATCCATAAAAGGCCATAGAGGCCATTGACCTGACTGCTGCTTCAGGAAAGGCGTAATTGGGGATACCGTGATTTTCCAGATACCGGATGCCCTCGGAAACATCGACAATTCCCATAAATGAGCAGAGCATCGGTTTGTCAATGTCCTTTACTACTCGCGGGACTATTTCAGCCGTCTCCAGAATGTCGGTCATCGCCTGCGGAGTAAGTATTACAATGGCACCATCCACATTTTCATCCATCAGAACCTGGCGGATAGCGGCCTCATAACGCTCGTGGGTAGCATCGCCAATTACGTCTACAGGATTCTCGATACTGGCAGTGGGAGGAAGCTCTTCTCTCAATCTCTGCTTTGTCTCCTCCGACAAAGCGGCAATCTCGAGGTTGTGCCGAATGGCAGCATCCGTTGCCATTATGCCGGGACCGCCGGCATTTGTAACGATGGCAATGCGATTGCCCTTCGGTATCGGCTGTTTCGCGAAAGCAATGGCACGATTAAAAAGCTCAGCGATACCCTCGACTCTGAGGATACCGCTTTGATAAAAAATAGCATCGTAGGCGCTATCGGAACCAACAAGAGCACCAGTATGAGATGCAGCGGCACGGGCACCTTCGACAGAACGGCCTGACTTGACGGCCAGTATGGGTTTGCGAGCCTGCCATGTAATCTCCCTTGCGGTCTCAAGAAACTCACGACCATTAGTAATGTCCTCCAGATACATAAGAATTACATCCGTATCCGGGTCATCTTTGAGATAACGCAAGAGGTCAATCTCATTTACATCAGCTTTGTTCCCGAAGCTGATAAACTTGGAGAATCCGATATTCCTGCCTTCCGCATAATCCAGCACCGCAGTACAAAGGGCTCCAGACTGCGAAATAAAGGCAATGTTTCCTGCTATGGGCATCCTCGTGGCAAAACTGGCGTTCATCCGAACATTGTCATTGTTATTGATGACTCCGAGGCAGTTGGGGCCCACGAGGCGGATATCGTATTTCGCAATCACTTCTTTCAGACGATTCTCCAACTCTACTCCATGGCCGCCTATTTCCTTAAATCCGGCACTAATGACAATGGCCCCTTTGACCTGCTTTTGGCCCGCCTCTTCCAATACAGAGCAAACAATCTCAGCAGGAACAATAATAACCGCCAAGTCCACCTCATCAGGGATGTCCATCAACTTTGGATAGGCCTTTACGCTCTGGACAGATTTCGCCTTGGGATTGACCGGATAAAGGACCCCTTCAAACCCGACACTGAGGATATTGCGAAACACAGCAAGTCCTACGCTGCCAGGGCGGTTCGTCGCCCCCACAACGGCAATCGACCGAGGACTCATAATGAATTCAATATTTTTCGTCATCACATTCACAATTTTACTTTTTCGCCCGGAAGAAGTCGACAAAAAGTCAAAGGCCATGAACCGCAAATACCTTTGCTTTGACCGCCTTTATTGCGGCCTCTACCGCAGGCATCACCGTATTGTGCTGATGGTTACTAACAACCAACGCACTATCTCTCAAGCCCCTCCGCCAATCGGTGCTCCCAAGCATAACGCCACCGAGCGTGCGGTTCTTACCGGCGTTACTATCGGCACCACATAATACACTCCAGGCGAGCACCCAAGCCCTTACGGTATTTTCAACATTGTAACCGCCGCCACCTGTCATAAGAATGGGTTTATCAAAACTCAATAAGTGCCTGATAACCTCAGCATATACATTGTTGGTCAAGCGAAAATGCGCAAGCGGGTCGCCCGCCAGGGCATCAGCACCCAGTTCAAAAACAATTACGTCCGGCTTATAAGCAGAGATTAACGGCGGTGCAATCGCTTCAAACGCCTCCATATAAGCCCGGTCGTAAGTGCCGATTGGAAGAGGAACATTTACACAATAGCCTTTTCCGGCCCCCGTTCCGATTTCGTCCGCGAACCCCGTTCCGGGAAACAACGTTCTCGGGTCCTGGTGAAACGATATGGTCATCACATCGCAGCGGTCGTAAAATGCGTACGCAACGCCATCGCCGTGATGAACATCTACGTCAATATACAAAACCTTCTTTCCTGCCTCTGCAAGCACCATACAGGCAAGAGCCACATCATTAATATAGCAAAAGCCGCTGGCTTTTTCAGGGCCTGCGTGATGATAACCGCCGGATGGATTAAACGCTGCGTCAGCCTCACCCGCCAGTATCAGCTTTGCCCCTACCAGTGTAGCTCCACAGGCAAGTAGTGCATATTCATACAAGCCCTCGAATACCGGACAATCCGACGTGCCTATTCCCATATAAAATGCTTCGTTGTCCCAGTGTCCTTCTGAAGCATTCTTCAGGGCATGCAGATACCGGGCTGAGTGGAATTTTTTTAGAACGACTCGCTCAGCGGGAACCGGCGCAACTTCCTTTCGCCCATCGCCGGAGAGCAGGCCCATAGAATTCAGAATCTGCCGCGTTTTTTGAGCCCGGATAGTATTAAACGGATGCTCCGGCGGATAGTGATACTTCTCCAACTCAGATGAATAAATAAAAGCAGCCTTTTTCGTTGCCATAATTATAATCCATATCTTTTTGAGCGCTCCAGGTTACTC
>Ga0315545_1004004_pt1 | contig 12325 bp, 10 predicted proteins | sample SalMarSW160210MG_FD_203096 | JGI IMG/M metagenome (GOLD analysis project Ga0315545, IMG submission 203096) | Salt marsh sediment microbial communities from the Plum Island Ecosystem LTER, Massachusetts, United States - Salt Marsh Sediment SW1602-10 ... | reverse complement strand
GGTATGGTATCAGTTACCACCACTTCCTTCACCGGGCTGGAAGCAATCCTTTCTATAGCCGGTCCTGAGAAAACAGGGTGGGTACAACAGGCGTAAACTTCAGTGGCACCATCCTTCAAAAGGGTACTCACGACGCCAACCAAAGAGCCAGCAGTATCAATCTCATCGTCCACAGTCAAGGCACACATCCCCTGAACTTCACCAATCACATGAAGGGTCTCAGTAGCATCAGTATTCCCCAGGCGTCTTTTCTCAATAATGGCCAAGGAGGCTCCAAGGCTAGCAGCTACGTCACGGGCACGCTTAGAGATGCCAATGTCAGTAGCCACCACCACCAGATTAGACAGAGCCTTCTCCTTAAAGTACTGGCTGAGAATAGATAGGGCGGTTAGCTCATCAACGGGTATAGTGAAGAACCCCTGAATTTGAGCAGCGTGGAAATCTACAGTGAGTAGTCTGTTGGCTCCGGCAGTCGTAATCAAATCAGCTACTAAACGAGCTGTAATAGGCACTCGTGGCTGGTCTTTCTTGTCGGTGCGGCCATAGCCATAATAGGGAACCACAGCGGTGATCCGCCCAGCTGAAGCTCGCTTAAAGGCATCGATCATAATAAGAAGCTCGACCAAGCTCTTGTTAACCGGAGAGCAAATGGGCTGAATAACAAAAACATCCCGCTGACGCACATTCTCCAAGATGCGGACAAAGATATTTTCATTGGAAAATTCAAAGACATCAACTCGCCCCAGAGGTATGCCTAAGTAATCACATACCGACTCTGCTAGAACTGGATGGGCATTTCCGCTGAAGACCTTTAGTTCATCCATAGTTGTCATCCTCCAAATACGAGATGTTGCCCTAATTATAACACTAAGCTGCTTCTAATTCTTAGTGTTAAGCTTGTCTGAGTGCTGGGAGAATCTAGCGGGCATCGCTATAAATAGGCTTGGGAGTACCTGGGGCTTTAATAATGAGACTACAACCTGCAGCCACAACGAGCACCACAGTCCCTACGATAATAGCAATATCATAGCTTCCCGTAGTATCAAAAATGTAACCAGCCAGTAACGGACCAATCGCTCCGCCAGGAGCGATTGCCAGCGATACCATTCCAAAAATACTGCCATGAAACTTCGTTCCGAAATAATCACCCGTTATGGCAGGAAAAAGGATGTCACAGTTTCCATAGCCAAAGCCAAACACGACTGAGAAGAGATAGAATTGCCACGGTTGTCTTGCTTTTATCAGCCACAACATCATCATGGCCAGCAAAAGATAAGCAATAAAGAAAGACGCTTTCCTCCCAATCTTGTCTGAAAGTCGGCCCATTATCACTCTGCCCAAAACACTGCCCCCTCCTACAAGACCGATGAGAGTGGCAGCAATCATTGGTGCAATGCCGACGTCAGCGGCATAGGCCTTCAGATGAACCATCACCATTTGAAGGGGCAAAATAAAGAACATGTGCATTGCAAACAAAAGCCAGAATGCCTTTGTCCTTAACGCCTGCTTAAGGGTGAAATCCATGGTATTGGACGAAGGACTATTGTTCCGTTGACCTGCCGTCATTTTCTCCAGACCGTAGGGGTGGAGACCTTTCTCACAGGGCTCGAGCCTCATCAATCTGGAAAGAGGTAAAGCTATGATTACAAGAAGTCCAGCTAATATCAGGTAAGAAATGCGCCAGTCAAATTCAGAGATAAGGGCTTGAGCAAAAGGAGCTATGACTAACGCACCCACTCCTACCCCAGCCGTGGTGACCCCCAATACAACTCCCCTTTTGGCCACAAACCAGCGTGATGCTATTGAAGCTATTGGCAGGTAACAAAAACTATAACCTCCACCAGCCATAAGCCCGTAAAATGCATAAAGTTGCCAAGGTGCAGCTACAGTAGCCATAAGCGCATAACCTGCGCTCATAACGACAATGGAGATCATAAGCGCCAGCCGAGGACCGTATCTGTCGTTCAACCTACCGGCAACAAAGCTGAACCCGCCCAGGCAAATCATAAGCAAGGAAAAAGCTCCTGACACCATAGCCCTTGACCAGCCCAGGTCTGTACACAGCTCGGTCAGAAAGACGCCGTAAGAATATAGACACCCAGATCCAACTAGTAGGATTATGAAGCCAACACCTACTATTACCCAGCCGTAGAAGATTCTTTCCCCTAATTTTGGCATTCTCGCCCTGAGGGGTACCTTATGCTATTCCGGAGATAGGAAATATCACACACCTTGACCAAAGATAGCACTTCGCAAGCAGGAAGAAATTTGAGAAGCTCCTTCAAGCTAGGCCAACTTCGCATAAGGTGTCTTGATTACAAAAGAGCAGCCAGCAGCTATAAACAGCGCTGCTGCTCCTACGATGATAGCAATATCGTAGCTTCCTGTAGTATCAAAAATGTAACCAGCTAGTAACGGACCAATCGCTCCGCCGATACCGACGGCTAACGACAATGTCCCAAGAATGCTGCCGTGGAATTTCATGCCAAACCAGTCGCCGACTACCGCCGGAAACAGAGGAGCAAAACCGCCATAGCCAAAGCCAAAAATAGCCGAAAAGAGGTAAAACTGCCATGGCTGCCTTGCCTCTAGCAGCCATAACATCATTACCGCCATCAACAGGAAGACGATGATGAAAGACGCTCTTCTTCCAATTCTATCTGAGACCCTGCCCATAACTATCCTGCCTACAATACTAACTCCACCCACAAGGCCAAGAGCAATAGCAGCAGTCATTTCCACAACGCCGAAATGAACAGCGTATGCTTTCAAATGGACCATCACCATCTGAGTCGGTATCAATACAAGCACGTAAATCACAAACAAGAGCCAGAAGGATTTTGTCTTTATCGCCTGCCTAACAGTAAAGTCCACCGGGCTAAGAGGTGAATTATCACCTGGCTTATCCCCTACTGGCGTTCCCTCAGTCCCATAGGGGCGGAGGCCTTTCTCCGAGGGGTCAAGCCTCATTAGCCTGGAAACAGGAAAGACTATGCTGAAAAGAAGTCCAGCGAGTATCAAATAAGCCGACCGCCAGTCGAATTTGAAGATAAGGAATTGAGCAAAAGGAGCCAGAACCAGAGTCCCCATTCCTATCCCAGCCACGGTAATTCCTAACGCAGTCCCTCTGCTTTTCACAAACCAACGGGGCACCGATGAAGCAACCGGCATATAACCAAAACTTAACCCGGTGCCTACCATAACCCCATAGAATGCATAAAGCTGCCACGGGGCACTAATAGTGGACATAAGGGCATAACCTATACTCATGGCAATGATAGAGATCATGAGCGTCAGCCTTGGGCCATGTCTATCATTGAAGCTACCCGCAAAAAAATAGGTAACGCCATGCGTAACCATGAATAAAGAGTAAGCTCCAGATACCATTGTTCCTGTCCAGTCTAAATCTGTACATAGCTCGGTGAAAAAGATGCCATATGAATACTGGCAACCATACTCTAAAACCAAAATTATGAAGCCAGCAGCTACTATTACCCAGCCATAGAAGATTCTTGTTTTTGGCTTACCATCCATATCAGTGCCTTACCTCAGAGACAACATAACCGGGTTAACTAGGTCAATTAAGAGACGGGACAAACTAACGACCAAAACACGGCTTACACTGCCCCAGGTGTGGAGAAATACTGACACAATCTCCCTGCTTCCTCACGGACCTGCTTGTCAACATGTTTATCGCCGGGGTGAGAAAGCACTTCACAACGAGAGAAGCAATGCGCTTCATCTCACCTGTGGCAAAAACCCTCGTAGTTACCACGGGTAATACGAGGAACAGATTCACGCCACTTTCCTAGAGAAACTCACCCCTGAGCCGGGGGTAGGATGCCCACCATGATTGAGTCTTATGCCTGTAACAGTATCACCATGCTTCAATAGTCGGCCTTCACTGCTGTGTCATAATACTACTCTCAATATTATCGGTCAACGGGCACGCATATACAATCGGTTATGTTGCCACCTTTGACAGGCTACAGTCAAACTGATAAATTATTGCTAGTTAGCAGCCATGAAGGTAGAGTGCTAGATGGCATTGACAACATTGACAGAAAGAAGAGAGGCTGTCCTGAAAATCATAATTCAGGGATATATTGCTGTGGCAAAGCCTGTAGCTTCAAAAGCGGTCGCCTGTGATTATACTCTCAAGGTAAGCCCGGCCACTATCCGAAATGATATGGGCTACTTAGAGAAAGAAGGGTATGTCACACGCCTTCATCCTTCGGCCGGCGCCATTCCCACCGATAAAGCCTACCGCTACTATGTGGAATCGGTGAGCAGAGACGTTGAGATTCCGCTAGCTGAGCAATACCTTATTGCTGCATTATTCCAAGAAGTAAAAGCAGAGATTGAGCAGCGGTTGAGACTGGCAGCGTCGCTGCTGGCAGACTTTGTTCAGAACGTGGCGGTGGTAACCCAGCCCAAAGCATCTCAATGCTACTTTAAGCACCTTGACCTAGTAGCTTTACATGATTTTCTAGCACTGCTTGTTCTAGTCCTATCCGAGGCAAGAGTGAGACAAAAAATCCTGTCTTTCAATAAAAGGACTACCCAGGATGAGCTAACAAATCTGGCTACTAAGCTCAACTCTACTTATGCTGAGATGACTAGCGATGAAATATCAGCGGCGAAAGTGGAACTCTCACCTCAGGAAATGCAAGTGACCGCTTGCATAACGGACATGATGGCTGCTGAGAATAAGCTCGGACTGGGTAGGCCTTACCTTGAAGGATTACATCTAATGCTAAGGCAGCCTGAGTTTGCTAACAGCCCTAGAGCGCTTAACTTACTCGGGTTATTTGAAAAGGAAGACTGGCTGGAAAGCGTGTGTTACCCAGAGCTTGACCAACGAGGGATAAAGGTAATAATCGGCCAAGAAAATCCGGACGAGGCATTACAAGATTTAAGCTTGATAATTGGTGAGTATGGGGTTCAGAATAGAGCAAAAGGTATTGTTGGTGTCATTGGACCGAAGCGAATGGACTACACCAGGGCTATCTCTTCGGTAGACTGTCTCACCTGTCTTCTGAGTGAATCGGTAGCTGAGTATATGTAAAGGAGATTTAGCATTGGCCGAGGAGGAGAAACCACTCAACGACAATTCACCCCACGCGCAGACTGAGCGGACAGAAGACGCAGAAGCACTAGAACAAGCTCTAATTAAGGAAAAGGAGAAGTCAGAGAGGTATTTGGCTAACTGGCAAAGGGCTCAAGCTGATTTTGTTAACTATAAGAAACGTGCTGAGCAGGAGAAAAGAGAGACGGTGGAATTTGCAAACTCTGGGCTTATCCTGGCTCTGTTAGCTGTTGCTGACGATTTCGACAGGGCTTTCGCTTCACTACCATCTCGCCTTTCAAAGTCGGGCTGGATTGAAGGCATTAAGCTCATCTACAGCAAATTCAGAGCAACCTTGGAAGCACAAGGTCTAACTGAAATTGACGCCAAGGGAAAGCCATTCGACCCCCATTTGCACGAAGCGGTGATGCATCAAGAAGGTGAGGAAGACATAGTCATTGAAGAAGTTCAAAAGGGCTATAAGTTGAAAGATAGAGTGCTTCGCCCAAGCAAGGTAATAGTGGGCAAAGGCAAAGAAAAGGAGGATTAGCTATGGCTAAAGCAGTAGGCATTGATTTGGGCACTACTCTCAGTGTAGTAGCAGTAATGGAGGGAGGCGATCCTAAGATAATCCCTAGCGCTGAGGGAGGAAACCTAGTCCCTTCAGTGGTAGCAATAAGCAAGTCAGGGGAGCGGTTAGTAGGAGAAATAGCCAAGCGCCAGGCAATAGTCAATCCCGAGAATACCATCTTCAGCATAAAGCGCCTCATCGGGCGCAAGTTTAGCGACGCCACAGTTCAATATGATATGAAGCGGCTGCCCTACAGAATCACTGAGGCTCCAAATGGCGACTGCCGGGTAACGATGGGAGGCAAAGAATACAGCCCCCAAGAAGTCTCAGCTATGATACTACAGAAATTGAAGGCAGATGCTGAGGCTTATCTTGGGGAAAAGGTCAACGATGCCGTAATCACTGCCCCAGCTTACTTCAATGATAGCCAACGGCAGGCAACCAAAGATGCTGGTACAATAGCCGGGCTTAACGTTTTGCGTATTATTAATGAACCCACGGCTTCATCTTTAGCTTACGGGATGGACAAGAAAAAGGATGAAACCATCGCTGTCTATGACCTCGGTGGCGGCACCTTCGATATTTCTATACTGGACCTGGGTGAGGGAACCTTCCAAGTCAAATCAACTAATGGTGATACCCACCTCGGTGGTGATGATATTGACCAGAGAATCATGGATTGGCTATGCGATGAATTTAAGAAAGAGCAAGGCATTGACCTAAGGCAAGACAGAATGGCGTTACAGCGTATAAAGGACGCTGCTGAAAAGGCAAAGAAAGAGCTATCCACAGTAAGCCAAAGTGAGATAAACCTTCCATTTATCACCGCTGACGCCACCGGCCCTAAGCACCTCAGCATTGTGCTCACCCGAGCCAAGCTGGAGCAGTTGTCAGCCGACTTAATAGAGGGGAGCCTTGGACCCTGCCGCCAGGCTTTAACTGATGCTGGGCTAACAGCGGCTCAAATCAATGATGTGATTCTGGTCGGTGGCCAAACGAGGATGCCAAAAGTTCAAGACACTTTGACTAAGTTCTTCGGCAGGGAGCCTGTCAAGGGAGTCAATCCTGACGAGGCAGTAGCCTTAGGCGCCGCCATCCAGGCTGGAGTGCTCAAGGGTGAAGTAGAAGAGGTCCTACTTCTTGATGTTACCCCGCTCACTTTGGGCATAGAGACTTTGGGAGGAGTAGCTACACCCCTGATCCCTCGCAATACCACTATTCCCACCTCCAAAAGCCAGATCTTCAGCACGGCTGCTGACAGCCAGCCAAGTGTGGAAATACATGTGCTCCAGGGAGAGCGACCTATGGCAGCTGATAACCGAACTCTGGGGCGCTTCATGCTCGATGGCATTTTGCCAGCGCCCAGAGGCGTACCCCAAGTTGAGGTGACCTTCGACATTGATGCCAACGGCATCCTCAACGTTAGTGCTCTTGACAAGGGCACAGGCAAGGAGCAGAAGATTACTATCACCGCCTCCAGCGGGCTCAGCAAGGAGGAGGTAGAAAAGATGAAACGAGAGGCTGAGAGTTTTGCCGCTGAAGATGCCAAGCGCAAGGAGCAGGTGGAGGTACGCAATTCTGCCGATAGTCTAGCTTACACTGCGGAGAAAACGCTTCGTGACTACGGAGATAAAATACCTGGCGATGTGAAACAAGAGATAGAAAGCAAGATAGCTAGTGTGAAGTCAGCCCTCCAAGGAAGCGATATAGACTCCATCCGTAACTCGGTGCAAGAGCTATCACAAGCGATGCAGAAGGTTGGAGCATCAGTCTACCAACAACCAGGACAACCACCTCCTGGTGGCGAACAAGGCCCTGGTGGCAAGCCTGGCGAAGGAGGAGAGGATACAGTGGAAGGCGAATTCCGCGAGGTATAAAGCATAGTTCTCAACCATCTCCCTTGACGGGGCAAGTTAAGATGAGGAGAGGAAATGTTTAAGTTCGCTCTGGAACAGTTTGAGCAAGCCGCTGACCGAATCAGACAAAGGGCAATAGCAGAAGACAGGTTAATCAGTAACCCTTCTGAGAAGGATCTGAGATTACTTGTGGAAAATGAGCCTGGGATTAGCAAAACGAAATATGGAAATTTTGTCGCTCAAAGCGAACCCACTTCCAGGGCTGCCATGTTCACTAAGAATAGCGTGGATCACCCCTTTGGCAAAGAAGAGCTAGAGCTGCTGGCTCAGTGCGAAACCGCTCTAGCCAAGGAGAAGTTAGTTTCTACCGATAGAATTGTGGGCAATGAGAATAGCGGAACGACAGTTAGATTAACTGTTCCTGAACGCTTCGCACATGTTGCCTACGGCGGGGGAGGTCTTTTTATACCTGCTAGCGAAAAGGTTAAACAGCCGGCGTATGAGATTTTGATGTTTACCGATGACACTTTTGAAACTAACAAACCCAAGCCCCTTCCTCAAAAAGACATTGCTATCAGGCTAGCCATGCTGGATAACGGGAGGGTCATCAAAATAATCAGGAATAGCAACTACATAGGCGAGTATAAGAAGGGAGTTTTCGCCGCGGAAGACTGGGTGGCCAAAACTAGACGAGGGGGGATTTTCCTGCACGCAGGTTGTAGAGAGGATCGTCTTCAATCCACTCACGGTGATCATCAAATTGTTCGATCATTATTTCTCGCTTTAACCGCGAATGGAAAAACAACTCTAACCTCTAAGATTCTTGCCAGAAAGGGGAATGAGCAATCCTGGCTCATTCAAGACGATGGTGGGACTCTTATGCCTGACGGTTCTTTCCACGGCTTTGAAGCTGGAGGGATATATGTAAAAACAGAGGGCGTAAACCCGGGCAACCAAATAGAAATATTCTATGGACTGTTAAAACCACAAGCTCTATGTGAGAACGTTTACGTAACAGAAAACGGGGACTTCGACTTCTACAATTTCGAAAGAACAACAAATGGTAGGGCAGTGATACGCAGAAAAGATTTCATGCACGCTAGCCCTTATATTGATGTTGATAAGGTTGACAATCTGATCCTTATCACCAGAGGACCGTTAATCCCGGCAATATCAAAATTGACTCTGGAGCAAGCTGTAGCTCTTCTGGTCCTAGGACAAGCAATGGAATCTTCGGCTGGTGACCCAACCCAAGCGGGGAGAATTAGAAGTGAGTTCTTCTACGACCCCTTCGTCGCTGGTGATAAAGCAGCCCACGCCAATAGGTTTTATGAGATATTAGAGCGGTTTCCGCAGGCAAATTACTACCTGCTAAATACTGGAGGAATAGGCACCAGAGCAATGGATACCCCAGAGTCAGACGAAGAGAGAAGGCATTATAGAGATATAAAATTGGAGGATACCCTGGCTATATTGGACTCCTTGCTAAGAGGAGGGCTCGAAGACTGGATAGACTCACCCACAGGATTCAAGGTGCCGGGAGCAGTACGGTATCTAGATGATATTTATTCACACCCCGAGAAGCTTTATACCAAGGGTGAATTCGAAGAGCAACAAAGAGCGCTTACCAAGACCAGACGTGAGGTAGTGGAGCAGTTCGGCAACTCTCTACATCCTAACATAAGAGCTGCTCTGTAAATCCTGAGAGCTAAGCGCAGTTAGAAACGTCACCAGCCTGCATCGATTGTATGCTGATTTGCTTTGAGACGTAGTGAGGGCTAAAATAGTCTAGCTAGTCAAATAAGAGACGAGGTGGGAGGAATGACTAACTATGGTGAGTTCTACGAGCGCTTGAAGAAAGAGAAAACACAAATAATGGAGAAGCTGGAGCAGCTAAAGGCTCGCGAACAGCTTCCGGGGGAACGACGAGAAGGTAGTCCCTTTGGTAAAAGGGAGGAGGAGGCAAGCGAGGTATTCGAGCTAGAAAAAAGATTGGCTCTAGAGCAAAAGATAAGAGCCACTCTTGCTGAGATAGACCATGCCCTGGAAAAATATGAAGCTGGCAGTTACGGGCTATGCGACTCTTGTGGACAACCGATAGAGCATGATCGCCTTGAAGCATTACCTCAAGCAAGCTTGTGCTTAAGCTGCAAAACGCGCCAGGCAAAGAATGCGAAAGCAGCAGGATAGAAAGCAAGTAGGGCCACTTCTACTTATCGCTGCTTCAGTGGTTGCCCTTGATCAATGGAGCAAATCGTGGATTAGAGCCAATCCGCACTCAGTGGAATTATTGCCTGGATTTCTAAATTTAGTCTACAGTGAAAATCGCGGCGCTGCTTTCGGCTTGCTTGTCAACCAAACCTTTCTGATCACTATCACCATAGCTATTCTAGCTGTTATCATTCTCCTGCTTATCCGTTACCCATCCCTAGCCACCACTCCAACGCTCATATCCGCTGGCTTGATTTCCGGCGGTGCCACTGGCAATTTGATGGACCGCCTTCGTTTTGGCTACGTGACCGACTTCATTGACGTCCGCCTGTGGAATGATTTCCATTGGCCAGCTTTCAATTTTGCTGATAGCGCCATAGTAATAGGCACCTTCATATTGGCTTATTCCCTATACCAATTGGGATTATTTGGTAAAGTGTATGACCACAACCACAGAACCCAAAGTTAAGACAATTCAATTCATCGCTCCCATATCAGGCATCCGCTTGGACAGGTATCTAAGCGAAGTCCTCCCTGAATTCTCTCGATCCTACATACAGAAACTGATTACGCAAGGCTACGTTTCAATCAATGAGCAGAGTACAAAGTCAAGCCAAAAACTAAATAACAGGGATAGGATAACAATTACAGTCCCTCCGCCACCTACTCATCCCATAGCAGAACCAACTGCCTTGACCATAGTCTATGAAGATGCCGACATCATGGTCATAGATAAACCTGCCGGAGTAGTCGTTCATCCATCTCCAGGACATCCCAGTCACACTTTGGTTAATGCAATCCTCAGTCACTGTCCAAGTCTAGCTTCAAGTAACGACGTGATACGCCCCGGCATAGTTCACAGACTAGACAAAGATACATCAGGCCTCATGGTCATTGCCAAGAATGACCACGCCAGACAATTGTTAGTCAATCAGTTCAAAAGCCATGCGGTAACAAAGAACTACCTCGTCCTAGTTGAAGGCAAGCTAACTCAGGAACAAGGGGTAATCGAAGCGCCTATCGGGCGAGATCCCCGCAACAGGCAGAAAATGGCAGTAGTAATAGAAACAGGAAAGGAAGCTAGTACGCAATATGAAGTCAGACAATACTTGGACAATTACACTCTGCTTGACGTCACTCCCAGAACCGGACGCACACATCAAATCAGGGTGCATTTGAAAGCCATTGGTTACCCTGTAGTCGGTGACTCTGTCTACGGGACGAGATATAAGCATGAAGCTTTGGCCTCGTGTATGAAAAGACAATTCATCCACGCTTACCGCCTTGGCTTTTGCTTGCCATCAACCAATAGATATCAAGAATTCACCTGTCCCTTGCCACCAGACTTGAAGCAAGCTTTACAAATGCTTGCTCATAATGTCTAAGGGCTTGCCCAAAGATGCAAGACATGCTATATTCGCACAGAAAGCTAAGTAGAAAGGATGCGAGAGCTTGAAATCTTTAGAGCAACTTGCTACTGAACAAATGCAGAGGGAAGGTAAACTGCTATCACAACTGCTGGGCGAAAACAGAATGGAAGATCTGGCCTGTTTTGAAGCTAGCTTGACTGAGCAGCAAAGTCGGCTCTTGTTCGAGATAACTACTGAGCTAGAAGACACCGACAATGCCTTAAGACAGGCAGAACAGCTTGTCCAGAGACTTAAGAAACACTTAGAGCAGCTAAAAAGTCTGCAAAAAGTACTCTCTAAATAGCATTCCTTGATCCCGTCTCCGCTCCTGGTGATATTACCGGCCAAATGTGCCACACTATACAGTTATGGGATCTGAGTCAGAGAAACCAATCAGGGTCCGCTTTGCCCCCAGCCCGACAGGCTATCCACACTTAGGCAACATAAGGACTGCCCTATTCAATTGGCTTTTTGCTCGCCATCACAGCGGCAAATTTATCTTACGCATTGAAGACACCGACATCGCCCGAAAAGTAGAAGGAGCAGCGGAAGCTATACTGAGCAGCTTACGGTGGCTTGGGCTAGACTGGGATGAAGGTCCCTATCTTCAATCACAACGCTTGAGTTTTTACCACGAAGTTTCAAGCAGGTTGCTTAAGGAAGATCACGCTTACCCATGCTATTGCTCCCCTGAGCGCCTGGAGATGATGCGCCAGGAGCAAATGAAACGAAAACAGCCGCCAAAATATGACGGCCATTGCCGACGTTTAACGCAGCAGGAGAGGACCCAGCTGGAGGCAACTGGCATTACTCCCGTAGTTCGCTTTAAAACACCGTTGGCGGGCGAAACCGCATTTCATGACTTAATCCGGGGGCAAGTAACTTTCAAAAATAGCACTTTGAACGATTTCATCCTGCTTAAATCCGATGGCTATCCAACATATCACCTGGCCAATATAGTGGATGACCACCTAATGGCTATCTCTCATGTCCTCAGGGCAGATGAATGGATCTCCAGTACTCCTCGTCACATACTGCTTTATCAGGCTTTAAATTGGCAACCTCCACAATTCGCTCATCTGCCGATGATACTTGGTTCTGATAGGTCCAAACTCTCCAAGCGGCATGGTGCCACCACCATTAGTGAATATAGAGACCAAGGCTACCTCCCTGAAGCAATGTTTAACTTCCTGGCGTTGCTGGGCTGGTC
>Ga0315545_1004003_pt1 | contig 12325 bp, 12 predicted proteins | sample SalMarSW160210MG_FD_203096 | JGI IMG/M metagenome (GOLD analysis project Ga0315545, IMG submission 203096) | Salt marsh sediment microbial communities from the Plum Island Ecosystem LTER, Massachusetts, United States - Salt Marsh Sediment SW1602-10 ... | reverse complement strand
CTTTTGATCGTCCGCATCGTCCTCGACGCGCTGCGCGTGTAGATCGGGGGAAAATCACCGGTGGAAATGTGCCGGGAAAACTGGGTTAGATCTTGTTTTTTGACTTATTGAAAAATGTCTTGTTGGTTAAGGGACAAGGCGCTCAATGGAGTACGATCGCAATCCGCCCATGGTTGGAGCAGCTTTGCAATCCAATTCCAGGTTCTAAGTGATTTCCTCAGTATGATTTGGCAAGACCTCTTCTCATGAATCGATTGCCCCTGCAGCCTCATCGTGAGCATAGGGTGGTTCGTTCGCCGCCGACTGGTCCTTCTCTACTTTTACAATGACCTGATCGGTACGCTGTTTCTCGACCACATAAGTAGCTCAATGTACCTAATCCTCTGACCCATCTTCTACAGTTGAGAAATTAAAGTTGCCTTGTGGATGGCATTACAGGTCCTACGAGAGAGTCTTGGCACCACACAGCTCTGCCTCTCTCACCGGTGGGGGGATGGCGACCCCCACGGCTTGGAGGACCTTGCCACATACTCCTTGCAGCGGGGTGCGAAGGAGGTAACGCTCCCTCTGGTGACGGACCTCCACCTCCTCCAACGCTTCCAGGTCACGCAGGATGTCCGCCCATTCCAGGTGGTACCCACGCTCCTTAAGCCGCTCTTGAAGCTCGTGCATCAACAACAGGGCAAAGAAACTGCAGAAGATGTGCCCGGTGATCGTCGTGTCCACCTTGTGGAAGATCGGCCGAGTCTCCAAGAGACTCTTAGCGCAACGGAAGAATCGCTCCACAGTGAGGAGGTGCTTGTATTGCTGGGCCACCTCGGCGGCCGGCAACTAGGCCAAATACAACGTTTTAGCAGCGCAAAGCCTGTGATTACGTCACTCGACCCCGCGATATGTAGCATTCACTGTCGAACGCCTACATTGGTAATGATTGGCCAATTTCGATAATCACTTCTCCGCTGAACAGGGGTTCCTCCAGCAATAGCAAGTTTCTCTGCCATTTTCATACCTCCCTAAGATTCTTAACAAAACTATTCCTGACTCACCTCAGCTCTGAAACCTAAAGCCCTTGCGAACTCTCGGGCGCGGCTTCCAGACTGTCGACTTCTCAGAATTGTTTCACGGAGGGCACTCGCACGCTTCCATCCGACGGCTGGAACTGAGGAGACATAATACTTCTCTGAAAGATCTGCAGCGGAGAGTCTATTCACCGGGTCGCCTCGAGGATGATTCACTTCTGCCACCAAAGTATCTCCGGTCTTAGTTTTTAGTAGAATCTTGGCTGCAAAGCGGTTTCTGCCAAACTCCGCGTGCTCCTGTATTGCAGCATCTTCACGAGTCAGAGCAGTTAGTCTGACAAGTTTTGACACCCGTTGTACACTCTCATTGCACAGATCCTCAGCTTTGAGAAGTTCGTAGCGTTGGAACTTCCCGTGGAGCGCAAGTGACACGAGGTATGGAATGCTGAACTGGGCTTCGAGGAGGGATCTCGGAGTGTTACCGAGGTTGTGCACTGCAAAAAGAGAATCTAACTGAATCTCGATGTCCACTATGTCACTCAGGGTCACTTTCCCCTGGGACCAGATAGAGCGTGCACAATCGATTGAAGAGTGGGTGAACCGGCAAGACGGATAGGGTTTGAAGGAGATATTCATTACAGATTCTGATTCAAGCCCTATCATTGCGTCGTCGAGTTCAGGATTGCGGCATCCGATCATACTCCAGAAGGAAGAGGGAGCGCTGAAAATCTGCAAGTTCCCGCGTACGTCCTCTTTGGAAAGCAATGCCGCGAGGACACCTCCTGCACATGCCCAACCAAAGTTGTTCTTAAGCGAGGGGATGAGCCCTGAGTCATAGTCGGCGAACTTGCCCGTGGATGGAACGGGAGCGTTTGCGGCAGCTATAGCTAGAGTATTCGCGGTCTCATCACAACCTAATCCAAGAAGTTTTGCAGAGGCTGCCGCAGCACCAAAGATCTGAACGGTCCCCATCCCATGCGTGTGCTCGGATCCCATTTTCTTCAGTGATTCGGTCATGTCGGCAAAGAACATGGAGATCTTGTATCCAGTATTCATAGCTACAAGTAGGTCCCGGATGGAAGAATCTTCGCGCTCGGCAATTGCCAGCGTAGCCCCAATCACTGTTGCACCCGGATGTCCGATGTATGTGTCATCTGCGTCGAGAACATTGGCAGCGAAGGCATTAACGTATGATGCAAGGTATGGAGGAGCAGCCGCACCTATAGTGAAAATTGTGGCCTTTCCTTTCCCATCCCATATTCGAAATAGCTTAGTCACTCGCTGGCAGGGTGGAGAGAAAGATCCAGCAAGGACGTTACCAAAGAAGTCAAGGAGTAGGGCCTCTAGGGTCTGCAGTTCTTTTTCGCTAAGCTCACCGTAGTCTTCGTTGATAACCGAATCTGCCAGTACCCTGATCAGCGATAGGCCCACGTGTTTCGTTTGAGGCCTCACTACCCTGCTCCTTTCTCTTTTTGGCTCACTCCAGCTACGAGCTTACAAACATCAAGCATCAGTTCCCTTTTGTTCCTCCCCGCTTTTCATACTCCATCAGACCTTCAGTTTCGGGTCAAGCACAAGTCTGAGGCCGTTCCCGATCAGATTGACTCCAAGAACAGCCACAAGAATTGCGATGCCTGGGAACATAGCGATCCACCATGCGATCATGAGGTACTCACGTCCCTCAGCAAGCATGCTGCCCCAACTTGGGGTCGGAGGTGGAATCCCCAAGCCCAGGAAGCTCAGAGCAGATTCGGTGATGATCGCACGTCCCACCTGCAAAGTTCCTAGAATAATGATCGGCGTCGCGATGTTGGGGAGAACATGCCGTGCAAGAATTCGGAATGAGGATGCCCCCAATGCGCGAGCAGCCTCCACATACGCAGTCTCCCTAACTACCAAGGTGCTTCCCCTTGCCACACGTGCATACCGGACCCATGTGCAGATAACGATTGACAGAATGATATTTAGCAGCGAAGGTCCTGTTACAGATATGATGGCCAGAGCTAGCAAAATGTCGGGGAAGGCCAGCTGTATGTCAGCAATTCTCATGAGAACCGTATCCAGCCACCCACCGTAGAGTCCGGCGATAATACCAATAGGAACCCCAATACCCCCGGCAATCACTACAGCAATGAATCCCACCAGAAGAGAGACGTGCGATCCCCAAAGGATTCGAGAAAAGAGATCTCTGCCAAGTGGATCTGTTCCAAGAAGATGTCCGTGAGATTGGGCTCCGCACCACAATGGTGGACCCAGGCGTGCGGCGAGGTCTTGTTTGGTGGGTGAGGGGGCAATGACAGGGGCAAGTGCAGCAAACAGCAGGACGATCAGTATGAGGATTGAGCCTAGTACCAGGTCTTTGGTCCGAAAAAATGTACGCCTGCGACGCTGCCAGCATAAGCGTTGATCATTAAACACAATTCTCCCTTTCACCTCCAAAACCTCAGTTATACCGGATCCTTGGATCAAGGAAGCCATATGACAAGTCAACAACTAGATTTGCCATAGCAAAGACGAACGCCAGAAACATTATACACGATTGAACAAGTGGGTAGTCACGGTGAAAGATCGCTTGCACAGTTAAGCGCGCCACTCCAGGCCATGCGAAGATTACCTCTGTCATGACGGCACCTCCCATGAGTCCAGCAACTTCTAGTCCGAGTATGGTAACCACAGGGATCATGGAGTTGCGCAAGACATGCTTGAGTAGGACTACACGCTCGGTTAGGCCCTTGGCTCGGGCCGTCTGAACGTAGTCCGTGGTGAGAACCTCCACAGCACTGGCCCAGATCATCCTAACCAGAAATGCAGTAAGCTGAGTCGCAAGGGCAACCACGGGCAGGACAAAATGGCGAATTGATCCAGTCCCCGATGGAGGGAACCATCCCATGATAATGGAGAAGATTAATACTAGCATTATGGCTTCCCAGTAGATAGGTACGGAGTACCCTAAGATAGCAATGGACATTAAAAATGAGCTATACCAGCTTCTCCTCCGAAGGGCAAGGAAAAGTCCCAGTGGAAACGAGATGATGAGGGAAAGTCCTACTGCAGCCAGCATGAGGGTAACGGTAGCCGGGAACCGTTCAAAGACCAGTTGGATTGGGTTCTCGTTGTAGGTGAGGGATAGGGGGAACCGACCCTGTATAATGCTGAACGCAAAACGTCCATACTGCACCCACATCGGTTTATCAAGCCCCATATGGTGTCTGAACGCCTCGATCTCAGCTCGGGAAGCGGTCGGGCTAAGCAGGAGAGCCGAGGGGTCTCCCGATGTGTAAATAAGGAGAAAAGCAACTAGCGATGCCCCGAATAACACGATTATCATTAGGAACAGGCGCCTGATCACATAGGCTACCATGAGCTGACCCCGCGTCTAGACTTGTATAGAGGAAAGCTTAACACTAGCGAAACCGATGCCCAAACTTTGGGGAATACTAAGGAGGATTATAACCCTCATTCCTTGGACCATTAGTCCTCCTGAAAAAATCTTTCTATATACATCAAGGGTTATTCCAGTGTCATCACGCTTCTTCACCTTATCGCGCATCTCTACGTTGGAAAACCAGAAGTCGCTTATAGTTAAAGCAGTGAGATGTTCCCATAACAACGCGATACTCCCCCAACAAGTTCGGATGTACCTTCAACGATCCCTAGGTATTTGAGTATACTCCTCGCGACTTTTCGCTGCCACTCAACCACTCTGATCTCTACACTACGCGTGATAATCCTCAGGAATCCACCCTCCTAAATGATAATCAAGTTTCTCCGCCTTAAGGCCCCTGATGATGCTCGCGATTCGTATCGACACAATCGATCAGATTTTCCCGCGCTTTTCAGTACAAATGCTTCAATGTTCACAATGGGGATACAGATCACAGTTCCCTTCTAATCTTTCGTGGATCTAGAGTGGAAACTCCTGGATCAACGCAACGGGTCCGGGTGCTTCGTTTTCATGTACACTATCCCTTATGAGCAGAATTGACGGCCCGGCGCTAGTACCATCCACATTCGTTACTGGCAGCATATATCACTGATTTCTTCGTCACCTTGAGGTAGCCCTTTCCTATCGCCCCAAGCCTTACGAAGACTTCCACTACTGAAACTGTTTTTCCTACCGTCTATTTCTCCTTTAATAATAAAGAAAAGATAATAGAGGAGGGGCAGACAAAGTCCACCTACCCCTCCTCTCCTCTTCCTAGCATCGCTAGAGCTCGTACAAGGCTAGAGCTCGTACAAAAGAACCCTCTTGTCAACGCGCGGGAACCATTCAAGCCCTTCCTTCTGGCCCCATAGGTCTTGGTATCTGAACAAATTAATTTCAGCCACGTTGTTGGCCACCTCACGAAGGATCGAGTGCAGTAGCTGTTCCCGGATACAAGGGTCAACCTCAGCCTCTTGGGCATCGATCACTTCGTCGAGTTGAGGATTGTTGTAGTACCAACCTGTCCCTTGGGAGTGATAGAGGTTGAAGAATGGCAGGTCTGCGTCGGCTATCATGTTGGCGAACCCGTAAAGTGCCATCGTCATTTTGCCGGTGCTGTAATATTGAGTGTAAAAGCTTCCCCATTCCATTGGAACAATGTTTAGTTTGATTCCGACCTTTGCTAGCTGGTCTTGGATAGCTTGCATCAGTTCGAGATCTTTGAGGAACCGGCGACCGAGTTGGAAGTCAATTTCAAACCCATCGGGGTAACCAGCTTCAGCAAGAAGCTCTTTGGCCTTCTGAGGGTTGTACTCAAATTTATTCACCCCGAGAAGTGTGAATCCGAAGTCTACCGCGGTTGCTTGTGCATAGGATGGGCTAGCATAGCCTCCGAGAATGTAGTCGATGAGAGGGCTTCTGTCAATGGCGTATGCCATAGCTTGGCGAACTCTTACGTCATTCAGTGGCTCTACATTTGAGTTGAGATCCAGCGACATGCACCGGAGACCTGGGACAGCTATGACCTCCAGCCCCTCTCGCTCTTCAATCACGGAAGCAATATCAGGAGACACTCCCTCTATGAGATCAATTGTACCTGCCAAGAGGTCGGCTAGGCGTGTTGTCATATCAGGTATCGTTCGGAACACAACAGTATCATAGAGAGGTGTCCCCCCCCACCACGTTTGATTTGCGGTGAGGGTCACATGGTCATCCTTGACCCACTCTACAAACCTGTAGGGACCTGTGCCCACTGGAGCCCGTGAAAAGGCATCAATTCCAATGGACTCGATAACGTGTTTAGGTAACATGGGAAATTCGACCAGCCTTCTAATCATAACCGCATAAGGTCTTTCCGTGACGATCTGCACCGTGTAGTCATTGATTGCGATCACATCCTTCACGATTCCAGGCGGATACTTGTGCCTGAAGGCTGCAGCCTCTCTTTCCATCAAATCGAATGTGGAGACCACATCTTCAGCAGTGAAAGGTCTACCATCGTGCCACACCACTCCCTGGCGGAGGTGCACGACCCAGGTCAAGGGATCGGCACTCTCAATGGATGTCGCCAAACGGTACACCACCCGCGAACCGTCGTGGCTTAGAATCACCAGTGGTTCCAGGATGTTGAATACGATTGTCTGTGAGGGGACTGCAGGGTCATGGTATACGTCTAACGCAACTGGGCTAGCCGTTTGGCCAATGACGATACTCCTCTCTGCCGCAGCGGTTACCGCGCTAATCCCTAGCAACAGTAACACACTCAAAATTAACCCCACCAAAACCCGTGCTTTTAAACCCATAACACACCTCCTCTAGATTTTTATTTTTCTCTCTGCACCGTGTTGCTCTCGTCGTATCACCTCCAGTTCACCTAGTGAGAGATTTGACAACTTCATAATAGCCGACAAGTTCATTGCCGGGATTGGTCTCCGGATAATGTCGAACCGAGCACACAACTCCATCATGTTTCGCTTTGACCTCGTCCACCACTTCGCCGAACACATCCAGAAGAATACCGATGGTGTCGCCCTTCTTTACCTCATCGCGCGGTTTGACATTAGAGAACCAAAAACCACCATGCCGCGAGTAGTGGGGGCTTCCGGAGACGAGGCGATACTCCTTGGGAAGTTCGGGAGTACCCTCGGTGATGCCCAGGTATGTCAGGATATTCCTGACGACCTTACGCTGCCACTCTACAGCCCCAATCTCTACGCTTGCGGTTATCACACCAAGGTCGTAGGCATCACGGAAAATCACACCTGGCTCTGGAATGCCGCCCTCCCAGATGATGTCAAGACCTTCTGCCTTGACAAACTCCAGCAGTTCGTCTCCTGCTTTCTTTCTTGTTGTGCCCATTGGGAGTACATCAATCCTGTCTCCAGAGTTATGAAGATCAAGGAAGTACTTAACCTGAGGCAACACTTCATTGAAGATGAAAAAAAGCCGCTTATGCGTCAGCCTTTTGTCCAATGACCCCGGCGATGCCCTGTTCATGTCAACGCAATCAATGATGTTCTCTCTTTGCTTGATCTCAAAAGCTTCGATGTTCACAACGGGGATACAGATCACCGTTCCCTTAATCTTTTGTGCGTCTAGCGTGGGAACCTCCTGGATCAAAGCAACAGGTCCGGGCGCTTCATTCCCATGTACCCCACCAGTGAGAAGTATCGAAGGGCCCACATTCGCCCCGTTCACAATCATCAGAGGTAAAGTATACCAGGTACCATCGAACCTCTTTGCTACTTTGAGGAACCCTTTTGCCATCGTCCCGGGCTTTGCTAAAATCTCTCCTACTTTGACAGTTTTTGTATTCACTGCCATTAAAGTCTCCCTCCCGTGATAGATTAATTTACAAAACTAAGTATATCGGATCTCCTCGCCCTTGTCAAGGGTAATCTTGTCTCATGCAATGGGTAAAGGAAACCTCGGCGTGGATCATCCATATCTTGCTTGAAGCTTTTCCAGGAAAGCCTTATCCAATCCCAAAGCAGCGTACACCGTTTCTTGGCTCATTGAAGCGTCCCGTTGCTTATGAGAGAGCTTGAGCTGCTGTCGATCCACTTGGCCAGCAAGATCATAGATGAATTCCCATTGCAGAATTGATCTTTTCATGGCCGCAAAAGCATCTTCATTGAAAGGAACGATATCAAAGCCGATGCGCTCCCCCTTCTTCCCGTATTGAATATCCTGGAGTGAGGCTGCCAGCTCAAGAGTTTGCATAAAGAAGGAAGAACCGGCGATGTGAAAATCACCGTACTTCCCCCAGCCGGCGTTGGCATGAAGATGTCCGAGAAGTCCTTCCTGTGCGAGGAGAATAGCGTATTCGGCCAAATTCTCACCGCTCATGATGGAGTGCTGCCAATCGACATTTACCTTTAGATGAGACGTATCCACACCTCGGCTTCCAACCTTCTTTATCAGGAAGATGGTCATTCCGATGTTACGCATAAGGAGAGTCATGGGAGGCTTACTGTCACTTGGCTCAAGTAGAACGGAGACGTCCTGTTGATTCGCGTAGTCCACGATCTCCGCAATTCCATCAATAAGGAAGGTCCAAAGCTCAGCATAATCTGACTCGAATAGGTAGCTGTAGCCTTCCCGACCGGGCCAGATGATAAGACGCGCCTTGAGTTCCCCAGCGAGATCGATGGCCCGCTTAGTAATCTCTAAGTTCTCTTTCCGTCGCTTCGGATCAGGGTTGATGAACGCTCCCTTTGCAAAAATCGGATTTGCAAAGGTGCCAAGCCCCACTCCATAGACATCTTTGTCTTTGCCAAGAGAGCGCAGGACACTCTTGTAGGTTGTTTCATCTATCTCAAAAGGATAGTGATACTCGAATCCATCGACGAGCCAGTCCAGCTTTTCCAATGCAAGGGTAGTCAGTTGATCAATAGCTAAGTCTTCGTAACCGGCTTTCAGACACCAGATGCCGCATGAAGTCTTAATTCTCGTCACGGTTTCCTTCTTTCGTTTTTCCAATGGTTTTTCCTCCTTTAGGATAGGCTGATTATGCGTGTGCAGACATTGCTTTATTCTTCCCCTGAGCGCAGATCGTCTCAGAGTAAGGAATGCCCAGTATTTCACCTCCTTCGTTCAAGCTCTATTTGCAACATTGGGAGCAGCTTTCTTTCCAAAATCCAGGAGAGAAGCCGCGTCACAATCCATCACTACGGTAACTTGCGGATGTAACTGCAAAACCGAAGCTGGTACCCCGAAATCGGCCGGCCCTTCCAACGCCTCTTTTACAATCCTGGCCTTCTCACGTCCAGATACGAGAAGCAGAATCTCTCTTGCATTCATTATAGTTCGTATGCCCATCGTGATGGCCTCTACTGGAACCTCACCAACGGCCTCAAAGTTGTGCCGCAACTTGCGTCTTGTTTCCTCAGATAAGGAGACCCAGTGTGTTGTGGATTCCCACGGGGAGCCAGGTTCGTTGAATCCGAGGTGGCCGTTTTCCCCCAACCCTAAGATCGCCAAATCGATTCCCCCAACGCGGCGGATCCTCTTCTCGTATTGTTGGCATTCAAGAATTGGATCTGGGGCGAGTCCATCTGGAATATGGATGCATTCGCTCTTGATCGTCGTGTGCTCGAAGAACAGCTTGTTCATGTAGTAGTGGAAGCTACAGGGATGGTTTGTCGAAAGTCCATAGAACTCGTCAATGTTGAACGTCACCACATTCGACAGACTAATCAGCTGCTGCCTTTCCATGGCAACTAACTGAGCGTACATCCCCTTCGGGGTTTCTCCTGTGGGCAGCGCAAGGGCGGAGTTGCTCTTGAACAGAAGCTGCCTGGCCACAAGAAGAGCAGTCTCTTGGCTTAACTCACGGTAGTTCTTCCTGACTATGATCTTCATCTAACCACCAATGGCAGTCTCTCGTCTGAGACCAGCCGAGCTGCCCCAACCAACACACACCGGTCTTTCAGCTTTCCAACTCGGACTTTGACCTTCTCTCGCATCTCCGGAGGGCATATGAGACTGATAGCCCGCTGAACCCTAGGGAGAATCTCCGGAAGTCCACGAATCAGCCCCCCAGTTAGAACCACAGCGTCGACGTCTAGAATGCTGATGATATTCGCCACAGAAATGCCTATCTCTGTACACGCGTTCTCTATGAGATCTCTAGCGAGCGGATCACCATCTGCAGAGCCTTTGATAATGAGTTTGGTAGAGAGCTTGGTCAAGTCCTCACTCACTAACGATGTGGCTCCATTCTCGAGCCTCTTGAGGGCTTGTTGAAGGATGCCATAGCCGCTTGCCCGCAGCTCGAACGCGCCAAAACCATTGTAGGAGGCCTGTGGCAAGGTTCGTGCATTGTACAAATACCCGATTTCCCCAGCTAGGTTATGACTCCCACGGTAGAGCTGTCCATCAATGATCAGGCCAGCCCCTATTCCAGTTCCCACGGATACGCAGATGACGTTCTCCTCTCCACGTGCAGTCCCCCTCCACGACTCGCCCAAAGCAGCTAGATTGACGTCATTATCGATCAGAACAGGAATTCCGTATTCGTCTTCCAGTTCTTGTGCAATCATCCAGTCTTTCTTACCGAGGGCCGGAGAGGCAAGTACTGTTTTCGTGTATGAATCAATGGTTCCTGCAACGCCAATTCCAAGCCCTAAAAGCCGCTCTTTTTTAGTGTTCTCAAGCAATAGATCAACTAGACTTCTAAGTTGTTCGTCTATTGACCCATCAGCCTTCGGCGGTTCGGAACGCGAGAAGCGAATCTGCCCGTAAAGATCGGTGATTGCTGCCCGTAAGTTGGATCCACCGCAGTCAATGGCCGCAATATCATAGCGATCTTCCTTGAAACACAAACGAATGCGATTTCGACCGATTTTCGATGTGACCTCTTGTCCCGCTTCTTGAACTATGCCAACGTTCATGAGCTGGCGAACGATCCCCGAGACAGCGGCTTTGCTTAGGAAAAGCTCTTGAGCAAGCTGAGTCCGAGTTATTCCCTCGTTTTCGCGGATCAGCCTGATTGTCTCTGCTATGTGAAACACTCGAGCCTGTCTTACCAGGTTAAATGGGCCTTTCACAGTGCGGATTGTGACCTCCTTCTCATTATAATTAGATAATTAACAAAATTAAGTATACTCTCGCCCTACTTTCTTGTCAACCCCTCGCAGTGCCTCATCGAAAATAGGCTCATATGTCCCGAACAAAAGTGGAGTGCACCCCTCAAGCTGGACACGTTGGGGCCGAAATTGATACATGCCACGGAGCCGACTTGATCTCTTGTTCAAACTCCACCGGACTGACATAACCGAGTGCCGAGTGTAACCGCTCTTGATTGTATATCAGTTCGATGAACTCGCCAATCCTCTGTTGCACTTCCGCAAACGTCCGATACTCCGAAACATAGACCTCCTCTACCTTTAACGTCTTTATGAAACTCTCCGCTTGTGCATTGTCGTAGGGATTCCCTTTGCGAGACATACTAATGGTGAACCCGTGTTCTTCGAGAACCTCTATGTAGTCCTCTGCTGCATACTGTACACCTCGGTCCGAATGGTGGATACACCCTGCAGAAGGGTTCCGCTCGGCAATGGCTGCCTCAAGCGCGGAGCAGGTGAGTGCCGCGTCAATGTGCCGCGACAACGCCCAACCAACAACCCGACGCGAGTAAGCATCGAGAATCACCGCTAGGTAGACAAAGTCGCGCAGTAACCGAATGTAGGTGATATCCGCCACCCAGGCCTGGTCCACCCCGGTGATGATCACGTCTTGGTAGATGTTCGGATACACCGGGTAGGGATGATCGCTGTTGGTGGTCCTCACGAAACGGCGCTTAGTCCTACATAAGAGATCCGACTCCCGCATGAGCCGCAGGACACGCTTGTGATTGACCCGGAATCCTTCTCGCTTCAATTGAGCCGTCATACGGCGATATCCATAGCGCGGGAAACGCAGTGCTAGCTCTTCTAAGCGATCTCGGATATCCATATCTTCTTTACGCTTGGCTTCGTCCATCCGAGACTTGTAGTGGTACGTACTGCGGGGGATGCCCATCACTCGACACCCCCACTTGATCGATTCGAGGTTGGTCCGCTGATCATGGAGGAACGCTCGTTTTCCCGCAACAGAGCGAAGCGTACGCCCTTTTTTAACAGCTCGTTCTCCATCGTCAACCGACCGACCATCCGTTCCAGTTCTTTGATCCGCTCATCCTTGTCAGAAGGGTTCGCGGTCTCTTCTAACTTCCCTTCTGCGTAACGCTTCCTCCACTGAATGATCAGATGGTCTGAGATACCATACCGACGGGCCAACTGCGCCTGTGTCACCTCTCCCGCCAGGAACTCCTCAACGACTTGACTCTTAAACGCCTTGCTGAACTTCCTCCTACCTGCCATGAACCGGCCTCCTCGCG
>Ga0315545_1004002_pt1 | contig 12325 bp, 8 predicted proteins | sample SalMarSW160210MG_FD_203096 | JGI IMG/M metagenome (GOLD analysis project Ga0315545, IMG submission 203096) | Salt marsh sediment microbial communities from the Plum Island Ecosystem LTER, Massachusetts, United States - Salt Marsh Sediment SW1602-10 ... | reverse complement strand
CTGGAAAATATGCTTGCTAGTATACTCTCCTCAGAGCTAATTTTCCAGTGCCTGTGCTCAGTGCACTCTGGGTTTTCATGCGCCCGCTTCATAGCGACTAGCTCCTCCTCTTTGTTGCTGTAAAGTTTTGGTAGGTGGGGGTTGATAAGAGAGGGGAGACCCCGCAGAATCCTGGATGGCTTCTTAGCAAGCTAATTTAGGATTAAGGAGGTCTCTGATGGAAAAGATAGATGAATTCAGGGAAAAGCTCAAGGAAGATTTAGGGAGTTGGGAGGAGAAAGCCTTCGGCTTTGCCTGTGATCTAGCCCGGGGCCTGGCTAAAGAGATTTTAGAGGAGCTAGACGACAAACTTATGCTGGAGAAAGCGACAAATATGAAAGTGGTAGGGTTCAAAGAGCACTGGCTAACCACTATCTTTGGCGATATCAGAATAAAGAGAAGGTTGTACCGGGATAAGAATGGCAATTACCGCTTCCTGCTGGATGAAAAGATGGGACTTGATAAAGGCAGTCATGTGAGTCCTAAGGTGAAAGAGCTAGCTATACTAGCCTCGACCCGCTATACCTTCAGGGAAGTGGAGCAAAATATTAAGGCGATTTTTCCCTGGGGCATTTCCCATACCACTGTCCATAATCTTTCAGGCAAAGTAGCTGGCTCTTATATCGCTGAAGAGGAAAAGGAAGTTAATGCCCTATTCGAGGATGGCGTTATCCCTGAAACCGAAGGTAAGGTATTGCCCTATCTTGTAATAGAGGCTGACGGCGTCAACATCGCCCTTCAGAGAGAAGAAGAGGGAAGGGCTGAGGTAAAGGTAGGCATTGCTCACGAAGGTTGGCAAGAGATAAGCAAGAACCGTTATAAGCTTAAGGAGAAATCGGTCTACAGTGGCATTATGCATGGTGATAGGTTTTGGGAAGGCTTCTCACTCAGTTTGGCTAAGAAGTATGATCTTCCCCGGATAGGTAAGGTGATAGTGGGCGGTGATGGTGCTTCCTGGGTAAAGGAAGGAGCAGAGCTTGTTGGTGGCCTCTACCAGCTAGACAGATTTCACTTAAAAAGGGCACTTCATCAAGGATTAGCCAATGATCCTCTGGTGGTTGAAGTATATGAATCTTGTATCACAGGTGAGATTACTAAGGTGGATAGGCTGCTAATCGAGGCTCAGGAGAAGGCGGATAGCGATAAAGCGAAGGAAATCATGAGATTAAGGGGTTACCTCATGGAGAATTGTTATGGTTTAAGGGACTATCGGTTAGAGGTAGATGGTGGTGGTCTCAGGGGCTTGGGAGCTATAGAGGGCAATGTGGATAAGCTAATAGCTGACAGGATGAAGAAGCGAGGTATGAGCTGGACCAAGCGAGGTGCTGATAGAATGGCAAGGTTAATAAGCCTGAGGGAGCGAGGCGACCTTAATACCTGGGTAAAATACCAAAACAAACCCCGGTCCATCCCTTCAAGGGAGAAGGCGCTGCCTAAAGGAGATCAATATCAGCATAGAGATAATGCTGCCTGGCTCAGTGCAAGCCTGCCGGCTCTGCATGGCCCGCATTCCGATCGCCCTTGGGTTCGAATACTATGGGCACTGGCTCATGGAAATAGGGAGACATAGCTCATGTTAGCTGTTCGGGATTCTTACCTACCAACTCTTGACACTAACCTAGAACTATGTTCTATTGACAAATTACGCCATCCTCGTGGTAGAATGGTACTAGGACGATAGTCACGGAGGGTGGGGTAATGAATAAGCGCCGGTCCAACATAGAGATAATAGCCGATATGTTGAGAGTAGGGGAAAGCGGCGCTGGCAAGACAGAGATCATGTACAGCGCCAATATGAGCTATGCCCAAATACAGAAATACCTGGGCTTCCTGATAAGCCATGGATTTGTCAACCGGGTGGAGGTGGGCAATCCCGTAGTTACCTATCAGGTTACGGATAAGGGGTCACAGTTGCTCCAGAACATAGATTTCATAACAGAAATGCTCGACTTCGGGAATGGCAATGGATCCCATGGCTCATATTAGGAGCGCACCCCAAAGGACAAAGGGATTAAAGAGTTTTTCTCTATGGCAGGCAATGACTCAGGCTTGGTGAGTAAGACCGCTGAAGATTTAGGTGACACAATATTAGGATAAGGAGTGTTCTATGATAGGAGAGTTACATGTCTGAGAAAAGGATGCTAATAGTAGATGCTGAACTGGTGGAAAAGATAGATGATAATCGCGGCGACTTAAGCCGTTCTGAATTTGTAGCCTTCCTGATTGATAGCTTGCTACAAGAGAAAGCAAAAAATAGAGATAACAATTTGGTAACCAAGGAAGAGTTTCACCAGTTTCAGGAAGGGACAAAAGAGCTATTGCGCAGTTTTCTGGAGTTCTTTATCAGCTATGGACTGGAGTTAGGCAAACAGCCCAAGGACACAGAATTTGAGCAGTTAAGCCAGAGACTGCAAGCTCTGGGCAGCTCCCCAAAAAGCAAAACTTGTTAGCAAACTCGTTATTCCTCCACATTTTCTCCTCAGTGACACTTTCTACAGCTTCAAATAGAACTATCTTCTAGAACATAATCACTTCACAGCCAACCATAAGCCCTGTCATACTGTTCTCAAGCTAAAATTTTGCCCTTTCCCGTCACTCTGCATGAACCGAAATGCTAGCAGTGACGGAGAGCTATTGGAGGTGTAGCTATGACGAGGCCAATTGATTTACTACGACAGGGAAGGAGGGATGAGCTATGGCAGATGTGCTGCGGCTTTATTGACCTCAGCCTGGAGCAGTTTATGACCATCCAGAAACGGCTACTGCTAGAACAAATCGAATTGTTGAAGAACTGCGAACTGGGCAGGAAGGTAATGCGCGGCGCCATGCCCGAGAGCGTGGAGGAATTCCGGGAACAGGTGCCGCTCACCACTTATGCTGACTACTGTCCTGAACTTCTGGAGAGGAGGGAGGATGTGCTGCCAGCCAAAGTTGCCAGGTGGATAAGGACTTCAGGCAAGACCGGTGAATATGATGTTAAGTGGGTACCCATGTCGGAGGATTTCGCCCGTGAATCTGAAAATTTGGGGATAGCTGTGGTTCTCTTTTCTACTTGTGATACTCGAGGTGATACCTCTAAGGTTAAAGAGCACTTTCGATTGCTATTCAGCGTAGGGCCCTCAGAATATGCCTCAGGTGCTCTCGTTGACTTGATGAGACAAGCGATCAATTGTGATCTTTTGCCTTCCCATGGAGAGGAAATGCCGTTTCAGGATAGGATAAAAGCTGGTCTTGGGCAAGCTATGTATCGAGGCCTGGACATGATTGGTGGGTTGCCATCTGTCCTGGTCGCTGTAGGAGAACAGTTCAAACAGAGGTCGGGAAATAGAAATATTCGCCCTTTGTTGTCTCATCCTAAGGCGCTTTCCCGTGTGATAAGGGGGGTAGTGAAAAGCAAACTGGCTCATCGCACCATATTGCCCAAAGACCTGTGGTCGCTCAAAGGGATTGCAGGCAGTGGCGCAGATAGCGGCGTTTTCAGGAAAAAGGTGGAGGAACTGTGGGGGAGACCTTTACTTGAGATGTACTCTGGTACCGAAGGTAGCTATTATGCCATCCAGACCTGGGATTACGAAGGTATGACCTTTGTGCCTAACCTCGATTTCTTCGAGTTTGTTCCTGAGGGGGAATGGTTAAAATGGCAATTAGACCATTCCTACCAGCCTAAGACTATCCTGCTGGACGAGGTAAAAGCTGGTGAGAATTATGAGATAGTCATCACCAATCTTCACGGCGGTATAATGACAAGATATAGAATTGGCGATGTGATCCGGATAACCTCGCTGCGAAATGAGAAGCTAAATATTGATATACCACAGATGGTATTTGCCAGGCGAGCTGATGAGCTCATTGATATTACTGGTTTTGGTCACTTCACGGAAAAACTAATCTGGGAAGCACTTGAGAATAGTGGCATCCCCTATGTGAATTGGACGGCACGCAAAGAGATGGTGGAGGATACACCAATATTGCACCTCTATCTTGAGCTTAAGGATAACTATATTGCCAGTGGAAAAACCATAGCAGCGGCAGTGTATGACGAGCTTATAAAATTAGACAGCGTATATCACTATAATATTTACATCGCTTATGGTGACCCAGAAAGTGTACTTGGCTTAAAACCCGTACAGGTCACTTTATTGCCCCAAGGTGCTTTTTCTAGTTATATGGCCCAGCGGCAGGCTGAGGGAGCTGACTTGGGTCATTTGAAGCCGCCTCATATTAACCCATCTGATAGAGTGCTTTCCTTATTGGGAGCTCCCAGGGTTGTAGTGGAAGCTGTGCCAGCAACTGAAGCTGAGCGTGTGACTGCTCGTTGAATTTAAGCATAGCAATAAAACAACTATAGAGGCGAGGTTAAGCCTCTCGCCTCTTATAGAATAAGCCTTGGTAAACTTTGGCATATAAGGGTGTTAATATTTATAAGCGATATTGTTTGAATAATTCTTTTGTCATTCTGAATGGAGCACTTCGACTCCGCTCGGTATAAACTCCGCGGAATGAAAAATCTCAAAATGCCGTCGTGAGCATAGCGCAGGATTCTTCGCTATGCCTAGAATGACACGGGGCGAAGGACTTGGAATGACAAGGAGGAGCATTACATATCTGAAAAAAGAATGCTAATTCTGAGTTCATAAGACTTTCTTATTGATAACCAGTTGAAGGAAGAAAGCAAAAACATAATAGGGTTAGCAGGGAGAAATCTCACCAGTTTCAGCAAGGAACAAAAGAACTATTGCGCAATTTCCTGGAGTTCTTTATCAGCTATCGACTGGAATTGGGCAAGCAGCCCAATGATAAAGAATTTCAGCACTTAAGCCAGAGGTTGCAAGCCCTAGGTAGCTCAGGAAGAAGCAGTAGCGGTTAGAAACATTGTGATTTCGTCACTTTTTCTCCTCAGTCGTATTTTTTCACAGCTTCAAATAGAACTATCTTCTAGAACATAATCACTTCCCACACTAACTAAAGCCTGTCATAGTTTTCTAAGCTAACAGTTTCCCTTTTGTCATTGCGAGCGAAGCGTGGCAATCCCCTGAAATTGCCTCGTTGCTATAGCTCCTCACAATGACGAAGAGAGACAGGAGGTGTAGCTATATGATAAGGCCAATTGATTTATTGCGGCAGGGCAGGAAAGAAGAGCTATGGCAGATGTGCTGTGGCTTTATTGACCTCAGTTTGGAGCAGTTCATGGCTATCCAGAAGCGGCTACTGCTGGAGCAAATTGAGTTGCTAAAGAATTGCGAACTGGGCAAGAGGGTAATGCGTGGAGCTATGCCCACCACTGTGGAGGAATTCCGAGAGCAGGTACCACTGACTACTTATGGTGATTATCTCCTTGACCTTGGACAGAAAAGGGAGGATGTGTTGCCAGCCAAGGTTGCCAGGTGGACACGCACTTCAGGAAGCACTGGCGAATATGCTAGTGTTAAGTGGGCACCTATGCCAGAGGCCTTTCTGTCCCAATACGAGAAGGTAGCTGCCGGTATGGCTATTTTCAGCACTTGCAACGGTCGAGGTGATGTTTCACATTTAAAGGAACACCAGAAGGCAATACACATGGTGGGATCTGCAGACTATGCCGCGGGGCTTCTTTGTGACCTAATACAGCAGGCGCTTGGCTATGATATGTTGCCCTCTAACGCTGAAGGGATGTCTTTTCAGGAGAAAATAAAGGCTGGCTTTGAAGAGGCCCTATATCAAGGACTTGATGCTTTTGGTGGTTTGTCTTCTGTCCTGGTGGCAGTAGGAGAACAGTTCAAACAGAAAACAGGGAAGACAAACATTCGCCCTCTGCTGTCTCACCCTAAAGCGCTTTTGCGTGTGACTAGGGCATTAATCAAGAGCAAATTGGCTCATCGTCCTATGTTACCCAAAGACCTATGGTCGGTTAAGGGCATTGGGGGTGGTGGCACAGATAGCGTCATCTTCAAGAAGAGAGTTGAAGAGCTATGGGGAAGATATCCACTAGAGGAATATGCCGGTGCCGAAGGTGGTATTTATGCTACCCAAACTTGGGATTATCATGAGGGTATGACCTTTGTCCCCAACCTTGATTTCTTTGAGTTTATCCCTGAAAAGGAGTGGTTCAAATGGCAATTAGACCATTCCTATCAGCCGAAAACTGTCTTATTGGACGAAGTAAAAGCTGGAGAGATTTATGAGATAGTTATAACCAATTTTCATGGCGGCGCACTCGTTAGATATAGGAATGGCGATATGATCAGGATAACCTCGCTGCAAAATGAGAAGTCAAATATTGATATACCCCAGATGGTATTTGAAAGGCGAGCTGATGACCTTATTGATATCACCGGTTTTGGCCGCCTCACGGAGAAACTTATCTGGCAGGCGATTGAAAATACCGGCATCCCTTATGTGGACTGGGCAACTCGCAAAGAGATGGTGGAGAATAATCCGATATTGCACCTCTATCTTGAGCTTAAGGATAACTATATTGCCCGTGAAAAAACCATAGCAGCAGCAGTGTATGACGAGCTTATAAAATTAGATAGCGTATATCACTATAATGTTTACAGCATTTATGGTGATCCAGAGGCTACGCTTGGCTTGAAACCGGTAGAGGTTACTTTATTGCCCCAGGGTGCTTTTTCCACTTATATAGCTCAGCGGCAAGCTGAAGGCGCTGACTTAGGTAATATGAAGCCGCCTCATATTAACCCATCTGATAAAGTGCTTTCCTTGCTCAGAGCTCCCAGAGTTGTGGTGGAGGCTGTCCCAGCAGTTGTTGAAGCTGAGCGAGCACCTGCTCGGTAAATCTGCCATAATCCCAAGGTAAGGGGCGGGCAATAATGCCCGCCCCCATTCCTTACTTTAGTCCTTCTTGACAGGTTTCGCATTTACGCTAATAATTGCCTTACATTATGAATATTTATACTTTGATTCCTTTGATTGCCACCATTATTTATATTCCCTTATTTGTCATTTTGCTGGTTAACCGGCCATGGAATAGAAGGCAAAAGGTTTTCTTACTATTCCTGATTCCTGCCTTCCTATGGAGTTTCACTGCCATTTTCTTCCGCAGTGATTTCCTTATGCCGAATAAACTCCTCATGGCTAAAATTGTCGTCTGCGTTGGCATCTGGATGGGGGTTCAATATCACTACTTTTTGCGTTCTTTTCTTGATCCTCAACGCGTCAAAATACCTCTGGCCTATGCTTTGGTAATAAGCGCTGTTGTCCTAGCGCTGCTAGGATATATACCACGGAACCTAGATGTTACCCCTGGTGGCATTCACCTTCAGTATGGCATTTATTTTTTCCTTGTACTTTTCCCCACCATTGCTTTAGCTTCTAGAGACATGTATTTTTTGTTGCGAAGGCATAAGATTTCTGCTGACCCGATAGAGCGTAACCAAATTACTTATTTATTCCTTGGTATTGTCGTCTTAGCTGTCTTTGGTATAACTACTACCACTTCATGGGGGAGTGACTATCCAACAACTCACTTTGGCAACTTTGGTAATGCCTGTGTCTTAACCTACGCTGTAATGAGGCACAAGTTGCTAGATTTCAGGGTGCTCTTCCGTCGCGTGTTGGTTTCCACTATATATGGCATTCTCTTCATATCCGTTTGTCTGGCGTGGTGGCTTCTATTCCAAAAGGTATTCCATTTCGAGTCAAGCTTCACTCATATCTCTATAGCCTTATTAAGTACACTAGCTATATTTGTCGGTTTTGGGGTTCAAGCGCGTAGCATAATTGCTGAAAGAGTAGACCAAGTCTTTTATGGTGAAAGGATTTGGCCCCGGCGCAAGTTGTTTGACTTTATGACCAGAACATACGATGTTCCCACTTTGGACCAGTTTGGCAACCAACTCGTCTCTCTGCTTTCCGAGTCTATTGACTGTCAGAGCGCCAGTTTGCTCTTGCCACAAGCTGAGGACGGAGATTTTGTTGGCAGATTCGCCCACCCGTCCCTGGAAAACAACCCTATGGCGAAGCTGAAATTGAGTCATGATAGCCCTGTAGTGACCTGGCTGAAGCGTGAAGCCAAGGTGCTATCCGCAAGGAATATAAGCATCCTTCCTGAATTTCAAGGTTTGTCGCAGGACGAAAGAGAAGACCTCCAATCGACAAAAACAGAAATGCTCGCTCCGGTAATAAATAGGGGTGAGCTTGTGGCTATTTTGACGATTGGTAGTAAACGATATGGCAAGCTTCATACCATTGAGGATATTGATTTAATAGAGTCCGCTATGAGCCATGTGGCAGCGGGCATGGAAAAAGAACATTCCTATGAGCGATTACAGGAGCAGGACCAAGAGTTGGCCCTTATCAACCGTTTGACCGGGATCATAACCTCAACCGTAAACATCCAGGATATATTTGAAGGTTTTGCTCAAGAGTTAAAGAAAGTGGTTGACCTCGATTATGCCTCAATTGCTTTGATTGAAGAAGCCCAGCTTCATGTTTTGGCTTTATCTAGCCAAGTAAGATCAGTGCGCCGGGTGGGAGAAAAGATACCACTGAAAGGGTCAGCTACTGAATGGGTAGCTGAGCACAGGAAAAGTTCATATGAAGCCAATCTACAAGAACATAGCAGATTTTGGACTGCAGGGCATTATATTCACGAAGGAATTCGCTCCCTGCTTCATCTGCCGCTGGTGGTGAGGGATGAGGTTATTGGCAGTTTAATTATCGCCAGCTGCCATCCGGATGCCTATAGACCGGAGCAAATACGTCTTTTGGAGCACCTGGCTTTGCAGATTGCTACTCCCATTGAGAATTCCCAGCTTTATGCCAGGGCTGAGCAGAGAAGTCGCATTGATGAGCTCACCGGGCTATTTAACCGTCGGCACTTTGAGGAGAGGCTTAAAGAGGAGATTGCCCGCCATTCCCGGCATGGTGACGCATTCTCCCTGCTTATGCTTGACCTTGATTCCTTTAAGGCCTACAACGATATGTATGGACACCCATCTGGCGACAGGCTCCTGAATCAAATAGGAGAAATCATCAGTGGGGCTATCAGGAATGGCGATCAGGCTTTTCGCTACGGCGGCGACGAATTTGCTGCCATTTTGCCTCAGACAGAGGCTGAGAATGCTCACACGGTAGCCGAACGAGTCCGGGAGTGCGTTGCTGCCGAAATGGACGACAGACATCTGGCAGTGACTTGCAGCATCGGTCTGGCTAGCTATCCTTCGGACGGAGTGTTGCCAGGTGAGTTGGTTAACACCGCTGATACTGCCCTTTACTATGCCAAGAGCACCGGTGGCAATCGAACTTATCTTTCCTCGAAAATGTTTTCTGAGCCGGAAACTGAGATAGAAACTAACACCAGAGCTGGAACCTTAAGTGCCGTTTACGCCCTGGCTGCAGCAGTGGACGCCAAAGACCACTATACTTACGGCCATTCCCGGAAAGTCAACGCCCATTCTGTGGCTTTAGCTGAGGCAATTGGCCTGCCGCCTGAAGAGGTAGCAAGAATAAGCACTGCCGCCTTACTTCATGATATTGGCAAGATTGGGGTTCCCGACAGGATACTAAACAAAAAGGGTAAGCTCACTACTGAGGAATGGGAAGCAATGAAATTGCATCCCAGGCTGGGAGCTACTATCGTTGGAAACATACCTGACTTGGCTCCCTGCGTCGGTGTCATTCTATACCACCACGAGAGGTGGGATGGCACAGGGTACCCTGAGGGGCTTAAAGGCAAGGCCATTCCTTTGGGTGCTCGCATTCTGGCAGTAGCCGATGCCTTTGCTGCCATGACTTCCGCTCGGCCCTATCGTGACGCCCTCTGCGAGGATAAGGTGCTGCAAAGGCTTAGGCATGGTGCGGGTACGCAGTTTGACCCTGAACTGCTAGGAGTTTTTCTTGGCTTGATCGAGGCTGGCCCTTTCAACAAAGCAAAGGTAGGCCTCGTCCCGCCTGATGAGCAGCCAACCTCGCAGTTGTAGGCCTCCAGAGCCGCAACTCGAGGCTAAAACCTCATTCCTAGGAAGTCAGCAATATGGAGGCTCCTTCCTCACCAAAGCGCATATGTTGCGGGAGAAGTCCTTTATGGGCAGGTGGTAGGATTTCTCCGGCGCCATGCTAAGGATTTCCAAGCCAACTTTTGTGAAGAGCTTTTTTATCTCTTTGTAGGAGAAAAGGTGATAATAGCGATGAACTGTTTCGCCTCTTAGCCTCCAGGGTATCTCTTGCTCTTTGGATTTCAGCCAGAATCTTGGTTGTCCCTTATTCCACACAGTCACGAAAGCCTCGCCGCCAGGCTTCAATATTCGTTCCAACTCCCTCAATCCCCTTTCCCTATCGTTCTTGCCCCTAATGTGGTGGTAAACAGCCACCGCGATTACCCAGTCGAAGCTGTTATCACTGAAAGGCAGGGTGAGCATATCAGCGGTCACTAGGTTGACACGAAAGCTGAACTTGGTTGAATATCTCCGAGCTTGCTTCAGCATTTGTAGAGAGAAGTCTATGCCCCAGAGTTCAAATCGTTGTCTAAATGGCAAGAAGTCAGCACCATGGCCACAGCCAATATTAAGCAGCCGACCGCCTTGCCACTTCTGAGCTAGCTCCTCAAGCTCTTTCCTTAATAAGGGCCAGTGTCTTACCCGATACCAGCTTTCAGCTATTTGGTCGAATACTTCCGTATTTGTAGTCATAAGATAGGCCCTGCTAAACTGTAGCATAACATGAAAAAGATGACCCGAACTATTTCGGGAGTAACCCCAGTGGCAGTTATGGCCAAGCCGTTTCCTTGCCCCGGCAAATGTGTCTATTGTCCCGGCTCTCCTGGGGCGCCAAAGAGCTACACTGTGGAGTCCCCGGCAGTCCTTCGCGCCATTAAGTGCAACTTCGACCCTAGAAAACAGGTACAATTGAGGCTTAAGACATTAGCGGACATGGGGCATGCTTCAGATAAGGTGGAACTCATCATCATGGGAGGCACCTTTCTAGCTTACCCTGAAGAGTACCAGTATCAGTTTGTCAAGGACTGCTACGATGGCCTCAATGAGGTTCCCTCTGCCAACTTAGAGGAAGCCAAGAATTTGAATGAATCTGCTGAGCACCGCTGCGTGGGGTTATGTATTGAAACCAGACCCGACTGGTGTGGAGAGAAAGAAATAAAGCGCATGCTTGATTTTGGCACCACCAGAGTGGAGCTTGGTGTGCAGACTTTGGATGATGACATCCACCGCTTGACAAGGAGAGGACATGGGGTAGCTGAGATAATCTCAGCTACGAGGCTTCTGCGAGATTACGGCTTCAAAGTTTACCATCACTGGATGCCTGGGTTACCTGGGTCAACACCTGAGCGCGACCTGTTCCTGTCAAGGAAATTGTTTAACGATGCACAGTTTCGCCCCGATGGCCTCAAGCTTTACCCTACCTTGGTGGTAATGGGGAGCGAGCTGGAGAAATGGTACCGAGATAATCGCTACCAGCCCTATGACGATGACGAAATGATAGGTTTGCTTGTGGATATTAAAATTCTAATTCCTAAATATGTCAGGGTTCCCAGGTTGATGCGAGATATTCCCAGCAAATTCATCATCGCTGGCTGCAAGGACCTGGCTTTAAGAGGAAGCATCAGAAAAAGGATGAATGAATTGGGCGTTCATTGTAGATGTGTTCGTTGTCGAGAATATGGGCATCGCTTGAGGGACGGGTTGACGATTGGCGAGCCCAAGCTGACCAGATTGGATTATCAGGCTTCTGAAGGCAAGGAGATTTTCCTTTGCTACGAGGACGCTAACGAGACTTTATTTGGCCTTTTGAGACTAAGGAGCAATTGTGGTTCCCCAGCGGCCTCTAATTCTGGCTCAGCTCTCATCAGAGAACTACACGTTTTTGGTTCCGAGGTTCCTTTAGGAGAAAAACGGGATCAAGCTCCACAGCACCACGGTCTAGGGGCGGAATTGCTTCAACAGGCAGAAGGAATTGCCAGCGAGGAATTCCAGGCTAGTAAGTTGAGCATCTTGAGTGGTGTTGGCGCTCGGGACTACTACCGCTTGTTCGGCTATCACCTGGAAGGCGCTTACATGGTCAAAGAGCTTTAGCTTCTTGTTAACAGGTTATATGAATAAGGGCAGCCACACTTCTGCCTTGTCTGCTAAGCTCATCTAGCTTGGCCACAGCGTCATGGGATGGTTGGACTATCAGGTTTACATTCTTTTCCTTAGCCCAGTTCTCTGCATCAGTGGCTAGACCAGCTATGCCATAGATGCCGGTGCCGATGATTATGCTTTCGGGCTCGCCCTGGGCTAATTCTTCGACCTCTTCTTTCCTGATGTTGTGACTACCAAACACTAAGAAATTG
>Ga0315545_1003997_pt1 | contig 12335 bp, 9 predicted proteins | sample SalMarSW160210MG_FD_203096 | JGI IMG/M metagenome (GOLD analysis project Ga0315545, IMG submission 203096) | Salt marsh sediment microbial communities from the Plum Island Ecosystem LTER, Massachusetts, United States - Salt Marsh Sediment SW1602-10 ... | reverse complement strand
CAGCAAGGAGAATTCAAGATGGAACAATATAAGATAGATTTCGAATCGATGCCGTGGGAGAGAGCGGCTGTTGGTGCTAAAGTCAAGGCTTATGAACGAAACGGAAGAAAGCTACGCTTAGTGGAGTTCGCAAGAGAGTTTGTCGAACCTGATTGGTGCACTAAGGGACATATTGGTTATATTCTCGAAGGGCAAATGGAAATAGACTTCGATGGGAAAGTAGTTGTGTTCAATTCGGGTGATGGTCTGTTTATACCGGCTGGCGACAAACATAAACATATAGGTCGAGCGCTTACAGAAGTAGTGAAAATAATCCTGGCCGAAGATGTTTGAGTTTAAACCAATAGAAAAAGAGCATAGAAAACATTTGGAGCAGCTTGATGAGTGCGAAATCTGAACAGGCGGTCGAGAGATTCGGGAAGGGTTTTAATTGCTCTCAGGCGGTATTGGGCAGTTATAGTAAACAGTTTGGTCTTGATTGTGAGAAGGCGTTTAAAGTGGCAACAGGATTCGGCGGCGGAATGCGTATGGGAAGTACCTGCGGGGCGGTTAGCGGAGCCTTTATGGTTCTCGGATTGAAATATGGAAATACCACCGCCGAAGATAAGGAAGGAAAAGCGAATACGTACAAAAAAGTCGAAGAATACATCAAGCGATTCAAAGCCCGGAACGACTCTGTCACTTGCAGGGAACTGCTTGGCTGTGATTTAACTACACCGGAGGGTATGAAAGAAGCACAAGACAAAGGCCTGTTTTCCATGATATGCCCCAGAATGGTGCAGGATGCAGTTGAAATTCTTGAAGAAATGATGAATGAATAGAACGGCAGGCAAATTGCCTTTTCTGTGCTGCTGGCTATAATATTGAAGAAAGAAACAAATGAGGCATTTGAGTACAAAATTAAGAGAATCCCTTTTAGAAAAAGGTGCTTGCTTAGTTGGGTATGCGGATGTAAGTGATGTTCTTTTTGAGGCAGTGGCAAGCTTAGAAAAAGCAGTATCTATAGCCGTTGCCCTCAATCCGTCAGTCATTTGTGAGATTTCGAAAGGCCCAACAAAAAGGTACTACAAAGAGTATAACAGGGCCAATAACTTACTGGCTGACTTGTGCGACCATACCGTGGATATCCTCATATCACAAGGATATAAAACTGTCGCGCTCGAGCCTACTATAGAAAAAATTGATCTCACAAGCCTCGACGCACCCCTGCCGCACAAAACCATCGCTACAAAGGCCGCCCTCGGCTGGATAGGAAAATCGGCATTACTCATAACAAAAAGATACGGCGCAGCTATTCGTCTGGCAAGCGTGCTTACCAATGCAGACCTGGATATAGCGGATCCCGTAGAACAGTCAATGTGCGGTGATTGCCACCACTGCGTTGATCATTGTCCGGCTAATGCAATTAAAGGAAACAACTGGCAGTTGGGAGCCCCACGCGACTCAATATATGATGCATTTGTCTGTTGTGAAACTGCGATAAAACTATCGAAAAAAGTCGGGATACAATCAACTATAGGGAGGGTAGCAATTTGCGGCATTTGTATCAATGTATGTCCATGGACACAAAAATATATTTCACCTGAACAAAAAAGTTAAGAAATTCAAAATGCTGAAAATTTTTCCAGCAAAAACAGACGAAGATTTTGAGACTGCTAAAAAACTTTTTGTCGAATATGCGGATTCTTTGGGCTTTGATTTAAGCTTTCAGAATTTCGATGAAGAATTAGCTAATCTTCCGGGCGATTATATCCAGCCGGCGGGATGCCTTTTGCTCGCTACATATAAAGGACAACCTGTTGGGTGTGTCGGACTAAGAATGTTAAGTGATGGCGTATGCGAGATGAAAAGACTATACGTTAGAGAACAGTTTCGCGGTTTGGACTTCGGCAGAGCGCTCGCTGAAGCTGTTATTGATGAGGCACGAAAAATTGGTTATAACTATATGCGGTTAGACACGGTTCCATCAATGAAGGTGGCAAGGGCGCTGTATGCTTCTGTCGGATTTAAGCAGACCAGTCCATATCGATACAATCCGATAGAGGATGCAGTATTTATGGAGTTAAGGCTTGTGTAAGAATTTGGAAGCAGGGTATATATTAAGGAAGGAGAAAAAATGAACAAGACAAAATACCGGATTTTAACCGGTCTTATATGGACGTTCGCGTTGGGGTCGGCTTTGGGTGCCGAGACGGCCTATGACGTACGCGACTACGGGGCCAAGGCCGACGGCAAAACGCTGTGCACGAAGGCTATTCAAAGGGCAATAGACGAATGTGCGGGGGACGGCGGCGGGACTGTTTATCTGGGGCAAGGGGTTTTTCTGTCCGGCACTGTCTATATGAAAAGCGGCGTGACACTGAAGCTCGACGTCGGCTGTACGCTGTTAGGCAGTGCGGACCTGAAAGACTACCCCCCTACCGTACAGGCTTTTAAGTCGTACACCGACAACTATACGGACAAGAGTCTGATTTACGGTGAAAAACTGGAGCGAATCGCCATCATTGGCAGAGGCATTATCGATGGCCAGGGGCGTTCGTTCAAAGGGCCATATAAGGTGCGCCCCTATATAATTCGATTTATTCAATGTCGAAACGTCACAGTAAAGGATGTAACCATCAGGAACTCGCCGATGTGGGTGCAGCATTATTTAGCCTGTGACGACGTGCACATCAGGGGAATCACCGTCAGAAGTGTTGTCAACGCCAACAACGACGGTATCAATATCGACTCCTGCGAGAGGGTCATCATTTCAGACTGCAATATCCGTTCAGGAGATGATGCCATCGTGCTCAAGAGCACATCAGCGCGGACGTGCAGAAATGTAACGGTCAGTAACTGCGTTTTGAGTACCCGGTGTAACGCGCTGAAGATGGGCACGGAATCCAATGGTGGTTTTGAGAATATCGTAATTACCGGCTGTTCGATTTATGATACCCGTTTGGCTGGTGTGGCACTGGAAATAGTGGACGGCGGCACGATGGACGGCGTCGTTGTCTCGAACATAACAATGAACAAAATCGGAGCGCCAATCTTTTTGCGGTTAGGCAATCGCGCTAGGCCTTTCAAAAAAGATATGGCCAAGCCAGGCATCGGCATAATGCGAAACATTACGATAAGCAATATCGAAGCGACCGGTGCCAATGCAACCGGCTGTGCGATTTCCGGGCTGCCGGAGGCAAAGATAGAGAACGTCACTTTCAGTAACATTCGGCTTTCGTTCGCCGGTGGTGGAACCAAGGAGGACGCCGGCCGGGCTGTCCCTGAGAAGCCAGAAGCATATCCGGAGTACTCGATGTTCGGAACACTGCCGGCTTACGGGCTTTATTGCCGTCATCTTAAGGGCTTAAAGCTGCTCAATGTGCAGCTTCAATTGGCAAAGAGTGACCAGCGTCACGGAGTTGTCCTAAAAGATGTTGAAGATGCGTTAATCGACGGCCTGGATGGTCCATTCTCGCCGGCGACCAATTCGATAGTTCATATGACCGATGTCAAAAAGGTTTTTATTCGCAACAATGACAACTGAGTGTCTGAGCATTGATTGAATGACGGAGAGCTGATTTATGATTTTAGGCAAGTATTCTTTTGGAATTGGTGACAGGTTCTGCCATCAAGGTAAGCCGCAATTAGCCGCTTTGATAAAGGCGAAAGAACAGGGCCTTGACATTACACCTGTTTGGAACAAATCCCACAGGGAGCATACTATCATAGGAACCAGCCCGGCGGATACGCGCAAAGAGGCCGATGATGCGGTAAGAGCCTATGGCTGGGACGGGCCGTATTTCGTGGATGCCGACCACATCGGGTTGAACAATGTTGATGGATTCATCGAGTCGAGCGATTTTTTCACGCTTGACGTTGCCGATTACATCGGTAAGGCCCCCGCCGTTTTGCTTCGCAAAAACGAAGCAGCGGGGGATGTGAATTCTTTTGTTCAAAAGTACAAAAAATATATCGGTTCGCTTGCAATTGACGGTATTGATGAGACTTTTAATATTAGTGAAGAACAAATCAAAACAATAGCAGATAAGTTTATATTGGCGGTTAAGCAAGCAGGTAAGATTTATCGTCATATCGTAGCAGTTAAAGGCGCCCCGGCGAAGCCGGGTTCCGATCGAACCGGCCTCCGGCCGGACTTTATTACAGAAGTCTCGATGGATGAGACCGACCAGCCACAAACGCCGGTTGAGATGTTCTTTATCTTAGCGGCTATCGCAGATGAAGGGATACCGGCCCAGACGGTTGCGCCAAAATTCACAGGCCGATTCAACAAGGGGGTAGATTACGTCGGTAACGTGAGAGGTTTTGCAAAAGAGTTTGAACAGGACCTGGCGGTGGTTGCTTTTGCGGTCAAAGAATTCGGCCTGCCTGAAAACCTCAAACTTAGCATTCACTCGGCTTCTGACAAGTTCTCGATTTATGGGCCAATAGCCAAGGCGCTGAAGAAATTCGATGCCGGGCTGCATATTAAGACAGCGGGCACAACATGGCTGGAAGAGTTAATCGGCCTGGCGATGGCCGGTGGTGACGGCCTATCAATCGCAAAAGAGGTGTACGCCGGGGCGCTATCGCGGATGGATGAGCTTTGTGGGCCGTATGAGACAGTTATTGATATCGACAGAGAAAAACTGCCGACTGCGCAAGAGGTTGACAAATGGGATGGCGAAAGATTTGCCTCGGCACTGCGACATGACCAATCCTGTGAGCATTACAATCTCAACTTCCGGCAGCTTCTTCACATTGCGTACAAGATTGCCGCTGAGATGGGAACACGCTTTTCGGATGCGCTTAAGAAATATGAAAATATCATCGCAGAAAACGTAACAGAGAACATCTACGAACGGCATATAAGGCCGCTCTTTATTGAATAACGAATATCGGGGGCAAAAGCACCCATTATTACGTCTTTGGAGCCGGGGTAATTGTGCAGAAAAGGCCGAAGGGCTGCCGATATAAATTACGTCCAATGTCGGACGGCGGCTTTAAGTGCGCAAGGTATACTTTTTTTATCGGACTCGACAAAGAACAATAGTTGTGAAAAAGAAGAAATCATATAAGAGAGCCTCAGAAGGCCAAACAACACATTCCGGGGCCAGAACAGCGATGATGTGCTTGGGAATAGGTGCGTGCTTAGTTGTTTTGTGCAGTTGCCTTAGTTTTGATATCGGCGATTGGCCGAGCAGGTTTGTATATCCTCATAACAGCCCCCCTGCTAACTGGTGCGGCTCAGCAGGAGCATTCTGTGCGTACTATTTGCTGTATTATATTGGGCCTGGGGTGTTCGTGATATTAGTGTCGGGAATTAGTTTTCTGGTTGCCAGGCTTGCACATAAACCGACAGGTCAACCGATTTTGCGGGCAATCGGATTAGGACTGATGACGGTGGCGGCTTCGATGACTTTCCAGTGCTTATGGCCTTATCGGTTCTTTGGCTTCCCTATGGGTTCAGGCGGGGTGTTGGGCATCGGGGCGGCACAGTTTCTGCGAAGCCATTTTGCATCGGTGGGAACGTTCATATTAGTGGCAGCTATCTGGGTAGTTGGGTTTCTTCTATTAGCGGATAATTTTATTTTGAAGTTATTGGGATGGTTTGATTTTGGGGTCAAAAGGGCATTTGGCGCTGTTGTACCGGCGTGGTCGGCTGCAAAAAAATCCGCCATTGTCGGACAAGGGCTGAACGATATATGGCAGAAACTAAGTGTCAGGCAAAAGCCATTAACTCTCAGCAGTAAAACACCGAGACTGCCAAACGTTGGCACGATTAGACCTTTAGAGAATCCCGACAGGTCGGGAGTGAAAAGATTAGACCGTGAAAAACCGAGCCCTCCGAGTCCCCCTGTATCCAAAAGTTCAGTGCTCCAACGGTCCTACAAAGATTATGAGCTGCCGCCATTGGAGTTGTTGGCTGAGCCGGAGTATACTTTTGCTGCAGTGCAGGAGAAGGTCGTCAAGGCCAAGGCGATGGCTTTGGAGAGGCTGCTGTCGGAGTTTAATATCAATGCGCGGGTGGTAGCGGCCGAGACAGGCCCGGTCATAACAATGTTTGAGCTGGAGCTTGCGGCCGGCGTGAAGGTCAGCCAGATATCGGCGCTGGCAAACGATATGGCTCGTGCGCTGGGTGTCGGGGCGGTTCGGGTCGTGGCCCCCCTGCCGGGTAAGCATACGATAGGCATTGAGGTGCCAAACAGCGAGAAAGAAAAAGTGCGTATGAAGAGTATGATGGAATTAGCGGGCAGCAGGCCGCATAAGATGCAGATACCGCTGTTTTTAGGCAAGGATTCTTCCGGAGAAGCACTTGTTTCGGACCTTACCAAGATGCCGCATTTGCTTATCGCCGGCACGACCGGCTCAGGCAAAAGTGTGTGTATAAACAGTATTATAACAGGCATATTGCTTACGAAAAGGCCTGACGAAGTAAAGATGATTTTGATTGACCCTAAGATGGTCGAGATGACGGCGTTTAATACTATCCCGCACCTGATGTGCCCGATAGTTACCGAGACCCAAACGGCCGTTCAGATACTTGAATGGGCCACCGTGAAGATGGATGAGCGTTATGCTCTGCTGGCTGAGGCGAAGGTCAAGAATGTTACTGAGTATAACAGGCTCGGTGCCGAGGAAATTGTTAAGCGGTTTAATCCGAGCAGTGCCGAGGAAGAAACAAAGATTCCAAAGAGAATACAGTATATTGTGATAGTAATCGATGAGCTTGCAGATTTGATGATGACGGCACCTAAAGAGATAGAAGCTTATATTGTTCGCCTTGCACAGAAGAGCCGGGCGGTTGGTATTCATATTGTTTTGGCTACCCAGCGTCCCCAGGCGACGGTTGTTACCGGACTGATAAAGTCGAATATGCCGACCAGGGTTGGCTTCCGGGTTGCAGCGAGGATGGACAGCCGAATTATCCTCGACCAGAACGGGGCGGAAACACTGCTTGGCGAGGGCGATATGCTGTTTTTGAAACCCGGTACGAGTGACCTGATACGCGCTCAGGGCACTTTCGTCGATGAGATGGAGATAAAGCGAATCGTCAAGCATCTCAAGGATGTTGCCGAGCCGCAATTCCATCCTGAGCTGACCCGGCTCAAGAAACTCGATACATCTGAGATGGTCAGGGATGAGCTGTTCGACGATGCGGTTCGGATTATTCTGGAGACAGGGCGTGGAAGTGTGTCGCTGCTTCAGCGAAGATTGAGTGTCGGCTATGCCAGGGCTTCGCGCATAATCGAGATGATGGCCGGGGCGGGAATACTCGGCGAGTATAAGGGCAGCCAGGCACGTGAAATTACGATGACGTTGGAGGAGTATGAGCGTATCCGTGAGCGGATGGAGGCGGAGAATCAGCCGGAGGAATCGGAAAGCGAGAGCTCGTCGGAGCCGGCTTATATAAGTGAGGGGCAGCGAGAGTACGTCTCGACGGACAATGACAAAGATTAGCCCGATGCTGGAGCGAAGCGGAAGTCCAACTATGGCGGGCTCGATACTGGAGCGAAACGGAAGTCCAACTATTGCGGGCCCGATACTGGAGTGAAACGGAAGTCCGCCGATGGCGGGCCCGATGCTGGAGTGAAGCGGAAGTCCAACTATGGCGGGCTCGATGCTGGAGCAAAGCGGAAGTTCGCCTATGGCGGGCTCGATGCTGGAGCGAAACGGAAGACCGCCTATGGCGGGCTCGATGCTCGATATTCGATACTCGAAAAATGGTGATTGATTAGCCAATTGTCGGTTGGCAGTTCGAGGCGTTTCTATGAGGGTCAGTGGTAAAATCATAACGGTTGGTCTTTGTCCAAGCTGGGACATGATTTGCCTGTTCGACGGTATCGAATGGGGTGAGCATAAGACGGTAAGCTCGGCCAGCTCTCGGCCGGCAGGGAAGGCATTGAATATTTCGCGGGCACTGGCGTGGATGAGAGAGGAAAATATTGCCGCTGGCCTGTGGGGCCGGGACGATTTCGAACAGATGCTGAAAGCTATGCGGTCGCTGGGAGGACTGGTTAAGGTTAAAATGACCGCAGTTGAGGGTAGTACCCGCCGGAATATAACCGTTGTCGATACGGTCAATGACAGGGAGATGCATCTGCGCAATAGAAGTGAATTGGCTTCGAGAAAAGCGTTGAGAAAATTGGAGGACGATTTAAGAACGATAGTGCACAGAGGCAGTGTTTGTGTTTTTGCCGGGGCGATGCCGGAAGATGAATTTGTTGGCGATGTAGTTCGGATTATAAAGTCGTGCAGAGAGCGTGGCGCCAAAATTGTGGTGGATACATACGGGGACGCTTTGAAACGGATTCTTGAGACCGGGGCCGCCTGGCTGATAAAACCGAATGTTGATGAATTGCGGGAGCTTTTGGGTGAGCAGGTAACAGATAGTCCTGCAGGACTGGTCAGGGCCGGTCGTGAACTGTTAGATAAAGTTGAAGTTGTCCTTATAAGCCGCGGCCAAAAGGGCGGGGTAGCCGTTACGAAGAAAGGCTCCTGGCAGGGCCGATGTATTGGCCGTTCAAGGGTATTATCAACGGTCGGCTGTGGTGATTTCCTGTTGGCCGGGTTTTTGAAGGGCCTTAAAGACAAATCCGATGCGGGTTCTGCACTGGGAACGGCGATAAAGGCTGCGACGGCAAAAGCGTGGGGCCGGACGGAGGGACAAAGCTGGTCCCGGGCTTTGCGGGAAATAAAAGCAGCCGTAGAGCGGGTATAGCCGGGAAGGCTTCGAGTGCCGAGGCGTTCAGGTCCATTATATTCATGCCGGCGGTGAGCGAACATGAAACCTTTATTTTCCTGCCATTCCCTTCGGCGTGGCTCAGGGCAGGTCATTGGTGCGCTTAGGGGCTTTTTAAATTGGGTTTGTTTGGGTTTGTTTTTCTGGGGCCTGAGGGCGGTTTTATTTTCATAATCCTTTGTGACAAAGACGCTTGCGCTCATTTTTGGCCTTTCGGAAATTGGGTTTGAATTGGGTTTGTTTATTCGGACTACAAAATCATCTTTTTTTCTGTAATCCTCTATAACATATAACTATACGTTCATTTTGGCTTTTCGGGAATTGGGTTTGATTGGGTTTGAATTGGGTTTGTTTTCACCAAGTGTCCAATTGGATTTATTTTCATATTCCATTGTTACTAATAACTTTACGTTCATTTGACTTCTAAGAAAATTGGGTTTGTTTTGCATAAAAAGTAGCTGATTTGTAGAGGGTTCTCGACAGATGTAGAGGGGCGAGGGATTGAAGAGTGAGCTAAAGAGCCTAAAGTGAGCTAAAGTTAGATTATCGATGCTCATGATTGGTAATTGGTTAATTTAGTTAATATGGATAAATTAGGCCATTAGGTTGCGTGTTTCGTCAGACGGATGCACAGCTCGTATCGGTTGCGTTAAGCGTGTTTCGTACCGGTTATTGGGGTATCCGATTATCAGGGCGATACCTTCTTTCTTTTTGAATATTGACCCCCTTAGAGTATAAAGCAATCTAAACAAGGGGGCAGGCAAGTTTGGCTGGGATTTCTGGCCCTAAGAACCTATCCGGATAGACTCTTAGTATTTGGCTGCTTTTAACCGGAGGCGAAAAAAGTAGCGCCTCTATAATTAGAGCTACCTGCGCTTTTGATGCGAAAAAAGTCCTCGATTTTTGATCCGGGATTCTCGTAACTCGATGCCAACAAGGCAGTTAAAGGATTTTTGAAAAATTTAATTTTTGCTCGAAGGTATCCTCGCTTTTGGTTGAAAAAACGTGGATATTTTACCTATTTTAGACCACGGATCCATTCCACCCATTCGGCCATGCTCAGGGCAGGCTTCGCTCAAGACAAGCTTCACAGATTACACGGATTTAAATGTTCAAAACCTTGTCTGACTTGACAAATAATGCTTTTTGGCGTGTATCTGCTGATACGAAAACGTGCGGTTCTCCGCTATATCTATCCCATACTGGCGGTTTATGTTAGCCTGCTGGCTAACAAGTGGGTATTTTAACAATATTACAAACAAAAGTCAATAAAAAAATGACCAAAAAAGCACTTTTTTTGCCCACCTTTTATCAAGTGAGATGCTGGCTGATCGTTAGTGATGAGTGTGCTAAAGTGAACTAAAGTGCCTAAAGTGAGCTAAAGTTGGATTCTTATGTTTAAACAAAAACCCGCCGGTTAAACCAGCGGGCTAAACATTACGTATTCCGTATTCTGCCTTTGCGTTCAAGCCGTTGCTCCACAGGAACCCTTACGGGGCTAACGGTATCACTTTCATTATTTATTCCCTTCCTCAAGGTCTTTGAAATAATAGGAGATACGTTTAATTTTGGCCTTTTCCATACTCTCGTTGTTTAACTCAAGATTGTTTGAAAGACAAGGATTAGACTTATTTTTCAATTGACTTGCTTGCTAAGAGTTATAAAATCACATTTAGCGAGCTAAGAGCTTTATTGCTTTGAGAATTCCTATCGAAATCGCTAAATTTGTAGTCTTAAGACGTTAAAAAGTCGGTGCTTGTGTACTTACAGGTAAAACGAACACTACTTTCCTCCAAGAATGAGGACGAACAAAATGAAAGAGCCGAAAACACGTTGCATTCTAATTGCTATATACTTTCTTTTTCTCACGTCTCTTACGAACGCCGCTGAATTTACGGTTGGAGACGAGAAAATCTCTATCCCCTCCCCTTCCGGATTTTCAGAAATCAGTTCGATTTCTCCGGAAACAGTCCAGTTGTTCGAAGACATGTGTCCACCAACCAACCGTCTTCTCGCAGTCTTTCTAACCCAAGATGATGTTGGCAGGCTCATTCAGGGCAAAGCTACAGCTCTTGACAGTTACATGATGGTTCATTCCTCAAAGAAACTTGAAACCTTCTCACTCGCGAAATACCAGTTCAAGGAAGTCAGAACGGCGACGCGGTCGCAATACGACTCCCTGTTTGAAAAGCATCGCGAATCGATTGACAAAATAATGGGACAGGCTGGGCAAGCGATTTCTAAAAGAATTGATGCAGAGGTGGCTTTGGATATTGGCGATATCGTTCCACTTGGAATTGACTTTGAAACGGTATACTCAATCACAGCGTCTCAACTGACAAAATACAGTGTTAAAGTGGATGACGAGAATGTCGAATACGTTATGGCTGGAACAATGTGTACCATGCTTGTGAAAGGTAAGGTCATCTATCTTTACGTTTACAAGACGTATAATGATAAGAGTGATCTTGATTGGACTCGCAAAACGACGAAAAGCTGGACTAACAGCATTTTGTCAGCAAACAATATTACTTTGCCTATGTCCTCTGGAAGAATCGTCCCAGAGGGAACCACGCTTGATCCTGTTGTCAAGGAACTCCTGGGGGAAAAGTGGAAAAGTTACAGCATCAAATCTCATCCCAAATCCGAAAGTTTAGACATTTCGATAGAGTATCCACAATCATGGAAAAGGGAAGAAGGTATAAGACCTCATATAGTCCAGAAATTCACTGGGAAAGTTGCAGGCGGTATATCAGTGTCTTGCATGCTGATTATTCAAAAGCTGCCGGCCTGGGCAGGCGTTTTTCTCAAAGGAGAAATTGCTGTAGAGATGCTATCAGAAGGTTTCCAAGAAATGCTCCCACCGAATGCTCACTTCATTGATGGTTCTACGACCAAGATTGATGGCGAGCCTGGCGCTTGGGTGAAGTACTACTACGAGGCGGAAAGGGCTGGAATGAGGTTCGGAACGTATTGTCTTCAATATGTTCTGTTCTACAAAGATAGGATGTTCATGGTGGAGTGCTTCGTCGGCGGCGTAACGGAAGACAAGGAGCTTCTTCAGGACGTGTTCAATTCGTATCTGTCTGTTTTTCAGATGATAGGCAACAGCATTGTCATACAAGAAAAGTGGTCAGGATCTGGAAAGGTCACGGGGGATTCAGCACTAAGAGAAGTTTTCGGGGAATATTGGTTGTTGGCGCTCGTTCTTTCAGCAATATTGACTTGGGGTATTGGACTTGCACCACCCTTAATCATCCGGTTTGTGCTCGCGCGACGCCCTCTTTCGAAGGGATTATCAATCACCCTGGCTGTTCTTTTTTGGTTTTTCAACTTCGTGCTATTCACTGCTTTGGGCAGTGAAAGCAAGACGCATGCTGCGTTATTTCTTGTCGCTTTGGCATCTTATGCGATCTTGCGCAAGGGGGGGCGCCAACTGTCACTACCTATTGAGAAAGAGCATAAAACGGGAGAATAGTAATTCTGTAATTATTTGGGGAAAACTACCATCTACTTCGCTCACTTTGTTCGCTCAGTGGCTGACACACGTCGGAAAACGAATTGTTGTGCAGTGCACAAGCTACAAAGCTGCAAGGCGTCGAGAATATAAACA
>Ga0315545_1003994_pt1 | contig 12342 bp, 17 predicted proteins | sample SalMarSW160210MG_FD_203096 | JGI IMG/M metagenome (GOLD analysis project Ga0315545, IMG submission 203096) | Salt marsh sediment microbial communities from the Plum Island Ecosystem LTER, Massachusetts, United States - Salt Marsh Sediment SW1602-10 ... | reverse complement strand
TTCTGATTCTTTGCTTATTGCTTTTAGCCCGCTCTTAAAGTTTAAAATATTGCTGGTTTTTTTAGGCCCGTATTTCTTAACTAATTCTAAAACAATTCCTGGATCAATATCACCTGTTCTTGTCATCATAACCAAGCCTTCCATAGGAGTATAGCCCATAGAAGTATCAACAGCTTTTCCATTCTTGATTGCTGTAATACTTGAACCTCCTCCTAAGTGGCAGGAGATTATTTTTAACTGATTAAAAGGTTTTTTAATCTTTTTAGCTGCTTCTTCAGCAGCATATTCATGGGATGTTCCATGAAAGCCGAAACGCTTGAACTTACGCCTCAAATTATCTGGTAAAGCATAAATAGCTGAAACCTTGGGCAAGTCTCTGTAAAAAGCTGTATCAAAAACAGCTATTTGTTTGGCTCTAGGAAAAACCCTTTTAGCTATCTTAATCCCAAGAATATTGTAAGGATTATGCAAAGGAGCTAATTTCTTTTTTTTGATTATCTCTCTTAAAACATTTCCCTTTATCTCTGCTGGTTTGCGGAACTTGTCTCCTCCATGAACAACCCTGTGCCCTACTAAATCAACATCATAGTCAATGCTCTTTAATTCTTTTTTCAAAACACTCCTAAACTTGCCTCTCTTAAAGATTTCTTTTTTACCATCAGCTAGTAGCTTAAGCTTTTTATCAAAAACCTTCCATTTTATTGACTGACTTCCGCAGTTTAATACTAATATCATATTAATTTATTAAAAAAACTTGTTTTCATACTAAATAACCTTTGGCTTTTCTATTAATTCCGCTGGCATTACCTTCATCAGTATCAACATGCATTGATAACCTGTATTTCTCGCTTGCTCTCACTTTAACATTATGAAAAATTAGAGCTCTCTTTCCTTTAACTTCTACGGAAACAAGCTGGTTATTCCTTATTCCTAATCTCTTTGCTTCTTTCAAACTGCAGTGAATATGACGCAAATCAATAATTACTCCCTGTTTAATCTTAATCTCTTTTTTGCCACTAACCAAAGTAATACCAGGAGTATTAGCAAGATTGCCTGACTTTCTAAAAGGAGGATTAATTCCTAAATAAATAGCGTCTGTTAAAGATATTTCAGCTTGGGTATTTCTTCTTGTCGGACCTACTATTCTGGCAGAAAGCTTTCTGGATTTATTTTTAAGTATTATCTTCTGGTCTGAAGCAAACTCTTCTGGCTGGCTGAGATCTCTAAGCTTTTTCAGCTTGTATCCTCTGCCAAAAAGACGCTCAAGATCTTTTTGAGATAAATGAATATGCCTGGCTGAAACTTCAATAGGAATAATCTTTACCATAATACTTTATTATACCTTTTTTAGTAAAAACAGAGAAATAATTTATCCACAAAGACTTGACCCCGTTAAAAACAGCCCGCCCATAGGTCTTTCAGGCGCGCCAAGCGCGGGCGTAGTTTCTAAACGGGGTTGACAAATGCTTATTATTTTAAGACAATGAATATAGAACGTTAATAATATTATATTGGAAAGGTCAGACAATGGAAGAACAAAGAACGACAAGAAATAGTTTTAATAAGTGTTCTCGAGCATCATTCAAAACTCCAAATAAAAAACACAAGAAAAATGGAACCGGGTGGATAAAACAGGCTCAAAAAAATTATGAAGCTAATTTGAACCGCATGTTAACTGACGCTCTAAAAGAAGCTGAGGCTGCTCCTAAGAGCCGAATATGCTTTAAAAGAGTCAAGACTTTTCACTCTAAACTATTGCAAAGAGGAAACTTAGATTTTAACGAACTCACATTGATTAGTGAAAGCAGACGATTTATAAACCAAGCACAAAAAATACACGGAAACTAAAAGGAGAAAGGAAGATGGCTAGAACACTTAAAAACTAAAAAGCCCTGCTAAAAATAAATGTAGGGCTTTTAATATACTTGACATATAGCAGAGATTTACTATAATCAATATAATTATTGTTATTTTACAAAAACATAAACTAAAGGAATTGATTGAAAGGAGTTTAGCCATGTTGATTCTAAGTAGACAACGAGATGAATCTATTATGATCGGCGACGATGTTGAAATTATCATCGTTGATGTAAGGGGCGATAAAGTAAGACTGGGAATTACTGCCCCTAAAGAGATACCAGTCCACAGAAGGGAGATATACGACGCGATACAAAAAGAAAAAGCTGAAGATGCTACGAATAAAGAAAGTGATTAAAAGAGGGTGAATGCTATGATTAACTTACTAAAGGAAAATCGGGATTTAAGAAACAAGCTAAGCGATGCTCTTGTCCAGCTCACCGAATCTTACAACGCTTTAAAGCAGTTATTAAATAAGACAAACAGATTAAAGACTGAGCTAGCTCAAATAAGACAGAGAATTGTTATACTCAGGAAATTAGTAAAGAGCGATATTTTTCTGGAATGCGAACTGATGAGGCTAATAAAAACAAAAAGGCACGATTAATAACTAATCGTGCCTCTTCTTTTTTTCAAAACTTACATTCCTGGAGGTGCCATTGGAGGTCCACCTGGCTTTTTCTTGAAAATCTTGTCTTTAAACACATAAAGTAAAATTGCGATTATTACAACAACAGCTATAATAATACCAATAATTGTTGGACTCATAAATACTTAGGATATTAATCTTATAAAGACCTTTATTTATTTAATTTTCTCTTTTTTAATCAAAAGTGTCAAGTATTTTATACACATCTCCTGCTCCCATAATTATGACCACTTCATCTCCCTGGAGATTATCTTCTAAATATTTCTTTACTTTATCCTTGGCTAAATAGATTACTTCTAACCTATTAATTTTCTCAACTAATTGCTTAGAGCTTACCTTTTCCTTAATATTGCTCTTCTCTCTCCCAGCCACATCAAAGATATCTGTAATAATTATTTTGTCTGCCAAAGAATGAGAAAAAACCTTGACAAAGTTATTGAATAAATAAAAAGTTCTCTGGTATTGATGAGGTTGAAAAACACACCAGATCTTTTTATCTGGAAAACCCTGTTTAGTCGCTTTTAAAGTTGCCTCTACTTCAGTTGGATGATGGCCGTAGTCGCTGATTAAAGTAATCTTCTTGGCATTAAGCTCTGCTTTCTTTACTTCAAACCTTCTCCAGACTCCTTTGTATTCAGATAAAGCCTTGAAAGAAACCTCATCAGGAATATCCAAGCTTCTTGCTGTTTCTAAACAAGCTAAAGCATTGTAGATATTGTGCTCTCCAGGAATCTTTAAGAGCTTTCTTAGTTTATCTGCTTCTTTCTGTTTCAAAGAATATTCTTTAATCTCTGAGTTTTTTTTCAGCTTTAATATATTTCTGTCATCTTTATTAAATATAAGCAAACCTTTTTTATCAAGGTGGGATATATACTCCTGATAGGTTTTTAGTATATGGCCTAGATCCTTGTAATAATCAAGGTGCTCCTCTTCGATATTGGTAAGAACAATAATCTTAGAGTAATAATTCAAAAAAGAAGCCTGCCATTCATCTGCTTCAATAACAAGGTATTTACTCTTACCTACTCTAAAGTTATTATTATCGAACTCTTTCAGCTTAGTTCCAACAATCACGGTTGGATCAAACCCAGCTTTCATCAAAAGCAAAGCAATCATTGAACAAGTAGTGCTTTTGCCGTGAGTACCGGAAATAGCGATAGTAAAGTATTGCTTGGTTAAATCCCCTAAAGCCTGGGGATAAGCTTGAATCTTAATTCCTTTTATAAGCTCAGGGTTATCTGGCTGGACAGCTGGACTATGGATTATCAACTCAACATCCTTAGCAACGTTCTCAGCCCTGTGAGGGCCTAAAAAAACCTTAATGCCTGACTGCTCCAGCTTCTCAATAATCTCCGAAAAAACCAAATCAGAGCCAGTAACTTTGTGACCTTTGGCTGAATAATACTGGGCTAAAGCACTAACTCCTATTCCTCCGATACCAATAAAGTGTATTTTCTTGTTAGAAACAGAAAACTTGTTTTTCATAAATTGTATGATTCTACTATTGTATATTCCGGACCTCCTCTTTTTAAGACGCTCTCCATTACTTCAAGAGAATTAACTAAAAAGCTTAAATCTATATCCTTATCTATCTCAGGCCTTTCTTCAGGCTCAATTCTCTGCCAGTCCCATTTCCTGATTCTAGCCAGAGTAATATGAAGAACGAGTCTTCTATTTTCAATAACAGGATTAAATCCCCTGTTCTCAGAATTATTCAAAACCTTATCCAAATTATTCTTCAAAGAAACAAAATCTTCTGTTTTCTCCCCTATTGCCCAGATCATTCTAGGAGAGTTTTTGTTCGGACCGTAAGAAATCTTTGTTAAATTAATATCAAAAGGATTATACTTAGAAGCTGTATCTTTTACTGACTGACAGACATTAACCAGCTCTTCGTCTGAGATATTGCCTAAGAAATTCAAAGTAATATGGAGATTATCCTTTCTAGTCCACTTAGCTGGCAGATCAATCCTGTATTCTCCTAGCTTGCTCTTAATATTCTCTGGCAGGTTTATAGCAACAAATATTTTCTGCTTTTTCATTAATTTAAGATTATATATTTAAACATTAGCGAATCAAGGTTCTGCCAAAAGCTGATTCTTATTATATATTGACATAAGCTTAATAAAATGTAAAACTCATCCAGGAGATCTTTTCAATAGATCCTAACAAAAAACCAATTGACCTCTAAAATAAGCTCCATTCAATTTGAGCTTTTTTTATCAAATAAATACCTATAACACTCATAAAACACTTAGATAAAACAGTTTAAAACTTCACTGCTTCGAAGTAATAGAGTTTTTACCACTCACTTTATTGTTTATTTTTTGATTATTTTTATGTTATAATGAAATCGATGGAAAAATATTCAAAAATATCAAATAAAGAAAAGGTTGTTTTGTTTACTGAATTTTGTGAAGCGCTTTCTGTTTTAAATAACTCTCAAGAAATATCAGAATTTTTAACAGATTTACTAACCAAACAAGAATCTACAATGCTGGCGAAAAGAATAAAAGCTGCAAAACTTTTGATCCAAGGAAAAAATTATAGAGAAATACAAAACAGATTAAAAATAAGCCAAGGAACCATAGCAAAAATTAATCAATGGTTAATGGAGGCTGGCGAAGGTTTTAGATTAATTACAGAAAGAACAAAAAATAAAAAAATCAAAAACGAAAATCAAAATCTACCTATAAATACGCTTAAAAAACGCTATCCGATTATGTTTTGGCCTCAACTTTTAATAGAGGATGTAATTAAAACTATGAATAAAAAACAAAAAGAAAAAATTAGGCAAAGTTTAAATAAATTAAATCATAAATCTAAATTATATAAACAACTTAATAAAACCTTAACGGTTTAAAACTTCACTGCTTCGAAGCAATAGAGAATTTGTAATTTTAAATTATTATTCTATGAAAATTATTATTAAAAATAGAGGAGAGAATATAATAAGCCTAATGAGAAAGATAGGATATTATGCTCAAGAAAAGTCTTTTGTCAGGCCCTTGGAAAGAGGAGGCTATCCTAGGTTTCATCTATATATCAAAGAAGAAAAAGATGAGCTAATCTTTGATCTTCATCTTGACCAAAAAAGACCTGTTTTCAAAACAGGAACAGACCATGCTGGAGAATATGAAAGTCCTTTAGTAGAAAAAGAAGCAGAGAGAATAAAACAAATCTTATAGCCCAAAAGGGCAGGATATGAACAAACAAATAGCTAAAATCCTATACGAGATAGAAAAGCTTCTTAATATCAAAGGAACAGCTTACAAGCCCAGGGCTTATCATAAAGCAGCCAGAGCTTTGGAATTGTTAAACAAAGATGTCAAAGAAATATACAAGGAAAAAGGATTAAAAGGTCTTGATGAAATCCAGGGAGTGGGAAAAAGCATTTCCAAAAAGATTGAGGAATACATTCAGAAAGGAAAGATAAAATACTATGACGAACTAACCAAAGAAACAGCTATCAGACAGATTATTACTTTCTACTTCCAGACCAAAGGGCTAAGCTTGAATGAAATCAAAAGAGATGCTAAAAAGAGAAAGATTGTTTATTCCAGATACACCAAGCCAGCCAAGCAGCTGTTAGAATTAGCCGGCTCAATAGAAAAAGCCAAGCAGGCAATAAAGAAAGTGGCTGACTGGGCTAACTCCAGAGAACTGGATTATGCTATAGAAACAGTGTTCAAGAAATGGCTGGAATTAGACAGATTAAAGCCCAAGGAAATAGTAAAAAAGCCTTTTTACAAGAATAATCCAATGGTTTGGAGCGAAACCAAGAAAAAATGGTATGTTATTAATGAAGAAGGAGAATGGCTAGAATTCGCTGATAAAGAAAAAGAAATAGAATGGAGAATTATAAAATAGTTTTCATCGGTACTCCGGAGTTCGGAGCAATCATCTTAAAAGAGCTTATAAAAGAACATGAGCCTGTTTTAGTTATTACTAATCCTGACAAGCCAAAAGGAAGAAACAATATCATTACCCCCAGCCTAGTAAAAGAGCTGGCTCAAAAGCTTAATATCCCTGTTCAGCATGATTTCAAGAACATAGAAGCTGATTTAATAATTACTGCTGCTTTTGGGAAAATAATCCCAAAACACATTATAGATCTCCCTAAATACGGCTGTTTAAATGTTCACCCCTCTCTGCTCCCAAAATATAGAGGAGCCTCCCCTATCCAGACAGCTATTCTTAATGGAGAAGAAGAAACAGGAGTAAGTATAATGCTGATGGACGAGAAAATGGACCACGGACCAGTCTTATCCCAAATAAAGCATAAAATAGACAATAAGGATTACAATACTTTATCAAAAGAATTAGCAGAAAAAGGAGCTCAATTATTGATAGAAACAATTCCTAAGTATCTAAAAGGAGAAATAAAGCCCAAAGAACAGAATCACGATAAAGCAACTTTTACCAAGATTATAAAAAAAGAAGACGGAAAGATTGACTGGAGCAGAACTCCACAGGAAATAGAAAGACAAATCAGGGCTTTCAATCCTTGGCCTGGAACCTTTACTTTTCTAAAAGACAAAAGAATAAAGATATTAGAGGCAGAAGTTATTAATAATGAACTAGTAATCAAGAAGGTCCAGCCAGAAGGAAAAAGACCAATGAGCTACGAAGACTATTTAAAAGCACATGATAAATTATTCTGAAATAAAAAAAGGAACAAGGATATTATATAAAAACCAGCCTCATGAGATAATTGAGGCTGCTTCTGTTTTCAAAGGTAGAGGCCATTCCACTCTTCAAGTAAAGCTAAAGAACCTGATAACAGGAGCTATTATATCTGAGAGCTTTCATCCTTCTGATTCCTTTGAAGAAGCGGAAATATCCAAACTGACAGCTAAGTTTCTCTATGTCCACAGAGATAAATATGTTTTTTGCAAAGATAATCCTTCAGACAGGTTTGAATTAACAAAAGACCAGCTTGGTTCTATTATCAAGTTTCTCAAGCCTAATCAGGAAGTTGAAGCAATAATCTTTAACAATAAGATAGTTAATATTTTTCTTCCTGTTAAGATAACTCTAAAAGTAGAACAAGCTCCTCCAGGAGTTAAAGGAGACAGGGCTCAAAGCGGAAACAAATTAGTTGTCCTGGAAACAGGAACAGAAATAAATGTCCCCTTATTTGTAAAACAAGGAGAGATTATTGAAATAAACACAGAAACAGAAGAATACGTCAGAAGAATAGCAAAATAATTACATTTTCTTGCCTAAATATTCAGTAAACTCTGCCAGTCTGCAGGAATAGCCGTATTCATTATCATACCAACCAAGAACTTTTATTAAATTATCTTTAACCATTGTTTGCTCCACATCAACAATAGCTGAATAACTATCTCCTATGAAATCAGTGGAAACCAATGGTTCTTTTTCTACTTTCAAAATACCTTTTAGATTGGCCTTCTGAAAAGTTTTATTAACTTCTACTACGCTAGTATTCTTTTCCACCTCCACAACTAGATCTAATATAGAAACAGTAGGAGTAGGAATCCTTACAGCTATACCATCTAACTTACCTTTTAACTCTGGGATTATCTTGCCAATAGCTTTAGCAGCTCCAGTAGTAGTAGGAATACTATTTAAAGCAGCTGCTCTAGCCCTTCTTAAATCCTTATGAGGCCCATCAAGAATAGTCTGATCATTGGTATAACTATGAATAGTTGTCATAAAGCCTTTTTTAATTCCAAAGTTATCATTAAGGATTTTAACTATAGGAGCTAAACAATTAGTAGTGCAGGAACCCATATCCATAATATCCTGTTTCATATCCAGCTTATCTTCATTAACTCCTAAAACATAACCAGGAATAGAATCTTCTTTAGCTGGAGCAGATATAACAACCTTCCTGGCTCCGGCTTTAATATGCTTGCCAGCTCCTTTAAGGTCTCGGAAAAACCCAGTACATTCTAAAACAATATCTATTCCTAATTTCTTCCAGGGAAGCTTTTCTGGATCTGATTCAGAAAACACTTTAAACCTTTTCCCATTTACTGTAATACTATCTTTATCAGATTTTATACTTTTATCATACTTCCCATAAAGAGAATCATATTTTAAAAGATGAGCTAAAGTAGCATTATCAGTCAAGTCATTAATTGCTGCTACTTCTAGACTAGGATGATTATCAATAATTCGACGAAAAACAGGACGTCCTATGCGTCCAAAGCCGTTGATAGCAATTTTTATAGCCATATTATTTAATGTTTAATAATTGAGTTATTTTTTCCTTATCAAAACCAATAATAATCTGGCCGTCTATGTCTAAAACAGGAACACCCATCTGGCCTGACTTCTTAACCATCTCATTCAAGGCATCTTCATCCTGGGAAACATCGATATCTTCAAAAACAACATTCTTCTCTTTTAAGAACTCTTTGAGGGTTACGCAATAAGCACAAGTTGGTGTACTGAATACTTTTACTTTTGGCATAAAACAAACCCCGCCTGAGCGGGGTAGATTAAATTTGATTAATTAAATCCTGAACCTGAGAGCAGACTTCTTCCGGCTGGTTGTTAGTAAGCTTACAGACCAGAGCAGTTAGGTTATCAGCTTCAACTTCTTCTCCCAAGCTTTCTCCAGATCCTACTCGGTAGTAGTTACAGCCCAGAACTAAAGCAGGAATTCCTCCGGTACTGAACTGAGAGAATATATCCATATCAGCATCTGAATCCATATTGTTATGGAAAGATATCTGGGATTCAAACTTCTTTATTACCTCTTCTACAATTGGATGCTCCCAATTACAATGGGGACAAGACTGAGAGCCGAAAAAGTAAACAATAGGTTTCCCGTCTTCATAGCAGACATCGTTGTTAGCTATTGAGAAATTACCAATAGTAGAAGTTTCCTCCTCCTGTTGATTAAGTTTCTCAAACTCAACAATATCAATTACCTGAGGAAAAACAAGGTCTCCGTCTTTAGTCATTCTCCACTCTATTTCCTCTCCTTCAACCTCAAACCTTACTTTATACAATCCATTCTCTTCTAGAACCTCTATTAAAGAAGCCCCTCCCTGGCCCTGAAGAATAATGTTATTAATAAAAGCCATCATCTTTTCACCAGCTTGTTCTAAGGATAATCCTGTTTCAGCTGAATTATTAGAGATGTTTGTGTAGGCAATCACTCCAGCGATTATTAGACCAACTACAATAATTGCTATAGGTATAAATAATTTATTCATATACTTATCTTAAGTTATTATGATTCAATCTTAGCACAAAAACTATTTCTTGACAATAGTCTTCTTCTTTAGATTCAAGGATTTATCAAACTGATAAACTACCAAACCTCCATAGCCAACCTCAACATTGATAATATCCTTATTGGAAATATTCTCAATGTATTTTATCAAAGCTCTCAAAGAATTATGACTGGCAACTATTAAAACATTTCTTCCCTTTTTTAAATCCTTTTTTACATACCTTTTGTAAAAAGGAACTGTTCTTCTATATGTTTCTCTTAAACTCTCTCCTCCGGGAGGAATACTGCTAAATCCTCTTCTCCATAAATGAATTTTTTCTTTGCCGTATTTTTTCATCATCTCTGCCTTATTCTCTCCCTGCAGTCTGCCATAGTATCTTTCATTCAAGTTTCTGGAAATATAGACTGGAATATAGTTTTTATTTATTTCTTTAAACTTGCCCCATTTTTTCATTTTTCCTTTATCGAGATAAATAAAAATAGGATTTTTTTCAGTATATTCAAAAAGAGCTAAAACACTGTCTTCATTTCTGATTAGAGGAGATGAATAGACCGAGCTTATCTTATTCTTGAATATCCTTTTGGAGACTCTTCTAGCTTCTTTTTCCCAGCCTTTTGCTAAGGGGACATCAACCCAGCCAGTAAATCTGTTTTCCAGATTCCATTGGGATTTAAAATGTCTTAATAAAAATAATTTAGCCATATAATTTTTCTAATTTTAATAATCTTTTGTATTTAACTAACCTCTCTTTTTTAGAGGGAGCTCCAGACTTAATAAATTCAGCTCCTAAAGACAGGTCAGCAATAAAATCATCCATTGTTTCTCCTGACCTATGGGAAACCATAACTTTCCATTTGTATGATTTAACTAATTTAATAGCTTCCAAGGTTTCTGTTACTGTACCAATCTGATTCAGCTTGATAATTGCTCCGTTACAGAGCTTTTTAGCCCTTTTAATCCTCTCAATATTAGTTGTTAGCAAGTCATCTCCAATAATACTTATCTTCTTCAGCTTCTTGGTTATCTCAGCAAATCCCTTAATATCTTTTTCAGCAAAAGGGTCCTCAATAAATATTATAGGATATTTTTTAACTATATGCTTATAAAAATCCAGCAACTGGCTTCTACTCAACTTCTTGCCATCTATTCTGTACTTTCCTTTTGAATAAAATTGGGAAGCAGCAGAATCTAATCCTATTTTAACATTATAGCTCCCTATTGCCTCAGTTATGAAATCCAAACATTCTACATCATTGAAAATAGGAGGAGAAAAACCACCTTCGTCCCCCATTTGAAGTCTTCCATATTTCTTAAAAAGAGCTTTTCTCAATCTCTTAAAAACGAGCTTGCCTATTCTTACATTCTCTCTAAAGGTCTTTTCCTGGGGAATAATCATAAATTCCTGAATCTCTAAATCATTATCAGCATGAGCTCCCCCATTTATAATATTAAAACAGGGCTTGGGAAAAGATAATCTTCTTCTTAAATGCTTGTACAAAGGAATCTTCTTAGCTAAAGCCCCTGCTCGGCAAACAGCAACAGAAACAGGTAGAATAGCATTAGCTCCTAGCCTAGATTTATCTTTTGTGCCATCTAGTTTAATCATTAACCTATCAATCTGTCTCTGCTTTGTTTCATCTAATCCTTTCAGCTTAGGAGCAATTATCTTATTAACATTGTAAATAGCTTTCTTAACATCTATTTCTTTGGCTTCGTAAAGACCTTTGGAAGCTCCTGAAGGAACAGAGGCCCTGAATATGCCCTTTTTAGTCATTAATCTCACCTCAATAGTTGGCTCTTTCCTGGAATTAAGTATTTTTTTGGCTTTTAGAGATTTAATCATTTGCTTACTTCTTCTTTTTGAATATAGTTATGAGCAGCTAAAGCTGCTTTAGCTCCTTCTCCAGCCGCAGTAATAATCTGCTTGAATATACCAACATTTAGGTCTCCAGCCGCAAACAAGCCAGGAGTCTTGGTCTGACAGGTCTCAAAATCAACCTCTATTTCATCCCTTTTGTTAAACTTAACTAATCCTTTGGCATAAGCAGTAGCTGGCTGGTACCCAACTTCAACAAACACTCCCTGAATATCTAAAGTCTTTTCCTGTTTAGTTTTTAAATCCTGATAAACTATTGCTTTTACAAAACTATCGCCTTTTATTTCTTTTAGCTCGGTGTTCATAATTATCTGGCTCTTCCCTGCTGACTTAACTATTTTCTGAATAGATTCAAAAGCTCTGGGTTTGTCCCCAGATTCCAAGATATATATCTTCTTGGCTATCTTTGATAAGAATATAGCTGTTTCAAAGCCAGCATTGCCTCCTCCGATAATTGCTACTGTTTTATCTTTAAACAAAGGGCCATCGCAAATAGAACAATAGCTTAAACCTTTGCCAATGAATTTTTTTTCTCCAGGAACTTCCAAAGGACGAGGATCAGAGCCAGAGGCAAGAATAACTGCTTTAGATTGAAACTCTTTTTTGCTTTTCAAAAAAACAGAAAAGGTTTTCTTCTTCTTAATATTTAAAACCTCATCTATTTCAATATCAATCTTCTGGGTTTTTAAATGCTTTTCCATTCTTCTGACTAAATCAATACCAGCAATTGATTCAAAGCCAGG
>Ga0315545_1003993_pt1 | contig 12344 bp, 9 predicted proteins | sample SalMarSW160210MG_FD_203096 | JGI IMG/M metagenome (GOLD analysis project Ga0315545, IMG submission 203096) | Salt marsh sediment microbial communities from the Plum Island Ecosystem LTER, Massachusetts, United States - Salt Marsh Sediment SW1602-10 ... | reverse complement strand
AATCGGAACTATATCACAAATAATACATCCACTATTGACCTTACCCCAATCTTTATCTAATGCAAAAAGCTCGGTTTTATACTGAGCTTTAAATAACTTTAATTTTCTTTTTAAATTTAAGGTTTATTCTGGTTGAGTTATAGCCCTCACCTGTCCTGTGTAAAATAGTGTCTCTAGGCGAACTGTCGAACTCGTGAGGCTCCCCTGTGAGATGAGCACTTCCTTTATTACCCTGTTCTTTATATCAAGCAGCAGCACTCTAAACTGCTCCTTTTTTAAGTCTTTAAGAAGCGGAATATAATAATTTGCAACTTCTTCACTGCACCTGAAGCTAATATTATTTCCGTTCTTCTCAGAGATTGCCCTCCTGCCCAGTTCAAGTGCTGCCATAATCTGGGCTGCTTTTGCCTTGCCTATTCCTTTGATACCTGTAAGTTCAGCAGCTGAAGTGCCCAGCAACTCATTTAAATTTCCAAATCTTGAAAGGAGTGATTTTGCAAGATCCAGAGCTGACCTGCTGCTTCTATCATTACCTGTTCCTGTTCTTAACATTATTACCAGAATCTCACAGTTCGTAAGAGTCCCGCTCCCGTGTTTTAAAAGCTTTTCCCTGGGTCTTTCAACCTCCGGCCATCTGTTTATTGGCAAATAGTCTGAATCTCTCCTGTTGTTATTCTTCTAATCTCTCCTGAGGATTGATTATAGGAGCTTTAATATAATTAAAGATATTAATTATATTAAGCTTATCATTTCTTAGGACATTAAAGGTTGAAGAAGTTTATATGGTGCTTGTGTTAATCTAAATCTAAGCCATAATTTAAAACATTTCTTTTTTAGTCTTAAATTATAGCTAAAGCAGGTGTTCACTTTTAAATTATAAATTTAATAAAAACAGTTCACTTTTAACTTGTAGATGACAAGTTAGATAATACTGTTGACAAATGGTGTTAACTAATATAGATTATATACTTAAATAGTCACAGTTTATAGCGTTTGTATACCAGACAGTTAAATACATTATTTGATTAGATATAGTACCAATAAGATATAAAAAAGGTGGCAAACTATGCAAGGATTTCCAATAAAAAATCTAAAACCGGATTTCTATGAATTAAAGAAAGTGTTAAGTGGAGAAAAACCACCAAAAAAAGTATATCCAGTTGATCTATTTATCGATGAAGAGATTAAAAAATATATATTGGAGCATTATTTTAGTGAAAAATATATTCCGGAACCTTTTATGAGCAGCTTCTTCATTAATTACAAAGTGGATATAGAAAAGAATTATAAAGAATATTATAAACAGTTGATTAATTTTTGGTACCGGATGGGTTATAGCTTTTTAGTTATAAATGAATTCACAATAAAATTTGTATCTCTTTTTATGTCAAGAAATGTAGTAAGAGTGGCTAAAGATACAGCAATTTATTCCAGAGGTGATAGATTTTGGGTAAAGGAAGGACCGGAAGGAGGTGTGATAAAATCACAGGAAGACTTTGAAAGCTTTCCCTGGGATATGACTAAAACTTTTTTATCTGAGCTTGAGAATCATTTAGACTTTATAAGTAAAAATTTACCGGAAGGCATGAAGGTCTGTGTTTCCGGTTCCCTGTTTGAGCATGTAATGGAGTTCATTCTGGGTTATGAAAACTTTTTTTATTTTCTCTATGATCAACCAGAACTGGTTAAAAATGTAATAGATAAAGTGGGCCAGATTGAATATGACTTATTTTCATCAGTCGCTTCTATGGATTGTGTTGGAATATTGATTCTTACTGATGATCTGGGATTTAAAACATCCTCCATAATATCTGTTGAGCATTTAAGAAAATTGTTTTTTCCATGGTATAAAAAATATGCCTCAATCGCTCATAAAAATAATAAACACATCTGGCATCACTGCTGTGGAAATAAAAACGGCATTATGGAGGACTTAATAAGTGATATCAAAATAGATGCTCTGCATAGTTTTGAAGATTCATGTGCACCTATCATTGAAATAAAAAAGAAATACGGAGACAGGATTGGCCTTCTTGGAGGAGTAGATATGGACAAATTAATCAGACTCGAAGAAAAGGAATTAAGAAAGTATATCAGAAGCATTCTTAATGCCTGTACAATCGGGGGAAGATTTGCTCTGGGCTCGGGTAATTCTATTTGCAACTTCATGCCTGTAAAAAATTACTTCATTATGCTGGAAGAGGGATTAAATTGGATAGGATGATCATAGCAATCAGTATTTAAATAATGGAGAAACCGAAATTTATAAGAAAGATAAAAAGGGATTCTGTTTAAAAATATTTAAGGAATGGCAAGAATAAAAAAACTATTTTAGTTATGACGTTAAATAAATGTTACCTATTTTGCTTAACAATAATAAATAAATTATAAATCAATAATAAAAATATACGGAGGAAAATATGAGTATGGAAACACAAAAAATTAAATTACGTGAAAAAATTGGTTACGGCATTGGAGATGCAGGATTGGATCTATTCTTTAATGCAATTGCGTTGTTTCTGACATTTTTCTTAACTGACATATTTGGTATACCAGCAGCAGCTGTTGGAACACTTTTTCTGGTCACAAGAATGTGGGATGCAGTAAATGATCCTATAATGGGTGTTATGGCAGACAGAACCAAGACAAAATGGGGTAAATACAGGCCGTATTTTTTATGGATGCCGTTTCCTCTTGCTGTCTCATTTGTTTTGCTTTTTACAAAACCCAATTTAAGCTCGATTGGAAAGATAGTATGGGTATGGGTAATTTATATTATTATGGAAGCAATGTTTACAATGATGGATATCCCTTATCAATCGTTGCTTCCTGCAATGACAACTGATACCAATGAGAGAAACAAACTTAGTGCAATCAGAGTTGCTGCAATGATGACAATTATACTTATTATGAATGGGGCAACACTGCCACTTGTTAAGGTCTTAGGTGGTGCAAATCAGGCAAGAGGATATCAGTTAACGATGGCTATATATGCATGCATTTTTATAGGCTTTTCACTTATAACTTTTTCCACTGTAAGGGAAAGAGTAAAGCCTGCAACTAAAGCACGTGCTACCATAAAAGAGGATTTAAGGAATCTGACAAAGAATGGTCCGCTGTGGATAATTTTTTTATTATTTATATTTTTATTTTTGGGCCTTTCCTTTAGAAATACTATCATATTGTATTATTTCACCTACAATGTCGGGAATCAAGATCTTGCGGGCCCTTTTATGGTCTTGTGTGTAGCCGGATACATTATAGCAATGTTTTTTGCGCGTATGATACCTCAGAGAATTGGTAAAAAAAATACTCTTGTGATGTGTGCCGCTGTCTCTGCAATAGGATTTGCAATATTTTATTTTGTAAGCCCTCAAAATATAGTGCTAGTTTTTATTTTAAACTTTATTATATCATTTTTCTTTGGGCTACCTCTCCCACTGTTATTTACAATGTCAGCCGAAGCTGTGGATTATTCAGAGTGGAGACATACGGTAAGATCTCCGGGTATAATTTCTTCTGCTATTTCTTTTTCAAGAAAGTTTGGTCTGGCAATCGGTACATCAGTGACCGCCTGGACCCTAAGCCTTACTGGTTACATACCAAATGTTACTCAGACTGCAAAATCACTTCTGGGTATTAAAACGATGATATCGCTTATCCCTGCGGGTTGTTGTGTACTCTTTTTAATAATAGTATTTTTTTACCCAATAAATGAGAAATTGTACGCTAAAATATGCCAGGATTTAAAAAGACCGGTACCGGAATCATATTCCAAAAAATAGATATTTAAGATAATTAATAACATTAATGCTATAAATGGAGGTGGCTAATATGGGTTTCGAACATCTAAAGAAAAATCCTTTCAATTTAATTGAGGAAGACATCGACTGGGTTAAAACTACCTTTAGCTCACTGTCTGCCGAAGAGAAACTCGGACAGGTATACTGCGACTCTTTATCTCCATTTGTCCAGAGCAGAGATATAAAGGAAATAATAAAACTACTGGATAGGTCTCTTAGTTACGGTATTGGAGGATATTTTAGAATAGTCAGCCTGCCTACAAAATTAACTATTGATATGAGCAGGTATCTCCAGGAAAATTCAAAGATCCCGCTACTTCTATCTGCTGATTTTGAATTTTGGTACGGATACTGCCTGGCAGACGGTACACCTTACCAGAGGCAGCTTGGTGTTGCTGCAACAGACGACATAGTTATGGCAAAAAGAATGGCGACAATTGCTGCACGGGAGGGATCAGCACTTGGATATAACTGGTCCTATTCACCCGTTGTGGATATTGATTATAATTTTAAAAATCCAATAGTCAATACAAGATCATTTGGAAGTGATCCGGAAAGGGTTTTGGCTATGTCCAGGGCTTATATCAAAGCCATGCAGGGTGAAGGTATGGCTGCTACTGTGAAACACTGGCCTGGTGATGGAGTGGATGAGAGGAACCAGCATTTATTAACTTCTAAAAATTCTCTGGAAATGGATGAATGGCTAGATTCTTATGGAAAAATATATAAGGAGCTTTTTAAATGTGGAGTTTTAACCCTGATGAGTGCCCATATATCATTACCTGCCTATTATAATAAAAATAATATGTATAAAGACCCCAGAAAGATGCTGCCGGGTTCGCTTTCTAAAGAGCTAAACATAGACTTACTTAGAAGAGAGTTAGGATTCAATGGATTAATTACTTCAGACGCCAATTATATGGCCGGTTTTTTATGTCATGGTAAAAGAGAAGATCTGATACCAATGGAAATTGAAAACGGAGTAGATATTGCGCTTGGATGCACCAGTGAAAAAGATATAGAATACCTAAAGAAAGGATTGGAAAATGGAAGGCTTTCAGAAAAAAGGCTGGATGAAGCTGTGATCCGGGTTCTTGGTTTGAAAGCTTCCCTGGGGCTACATAAAAAGAAAATAGATGGAACACTTGTTGGGTCGGAAGCTAATGCAAAGAAAGTTTTTAAAAATAGCCTGCATATGCGCTGGGCTAATGAGTGCATTGAAAAATCCGTAACTTTGGTAAAAGACACACAGAATATACTGCCGATTTCCAATATTAAACATAAAAGGATTTTACTGATTGAGGGTAAAGTCAATGCATTTATGGGTTTACCTGAAAAGTTAGGTCTTAAAAAATACCTTGAGGCAGAAGGTTTCATAGTTAAAGAGTTGTGTACACTTAAAGATTTAGAAATTGATAAGAGTAATTTTGATCTAATCATATATGCTATGGCAGAGGAAGGTAATATAGTAAAACCCGGAATCTCCCTGGATTGGGAGAAATTGCATGGAAATCCTATGAACTCAGTATTGAGGTTCTGGCATTATGTTCCCACTATTTTCATTTCTTTTGGAAGCCCTTATCATCTGTACGAAGTACCGGAAGTAAAAACTTATATCAACTGCTATACGCCTATTGACATGACCAAACAGACAGTGGTAAAAATGCTGGTAGGAGAAAAATCCTTTAAAGGAATAAATCCGGTTGATCCGTTTTGTGGACTGGAAGAAGCAAGAATATAATCATATATACGCAAAGTATTAAAAATGAATATCGGTAAACCTAAACTAATAAGAAAAATAAATAGAAAAATAATTCTGGATGCAATCAGGGAAGAATACAGTTTTTCACAGCCTTATATTTCCAGGAAAGTCGGTGCCTCAAAACAGACTATAAATAAAATTATTACAAATCTGCTCAACGAGAATTTAGTGGTAGAAGCAGGCATTGGTGAATCCACCAAAGAAGGAGGCAAGAAACCACTTCTCCTTAAATTTAATTCAAAAGGCTGGTATGTAATTGGGATCATACTGACCCACAAGATAACAGCAGCCCTTACAGATCTATCTGCAAATATCATTTCAGAAAAAACAATACCTATCAATTTGAAATTGGGTCGTAAAGAAGTTTTTATCAGTTTAACTAAATTAATAAAGAATATTATTAATGAAATAGAGTCCAAAAAAGATAAGATATTAGGAATAGGTATTGGAATACCTGGGATTACCAGCGGCAAGAAAATAAAATTTTTACCAAGATTTTCAGATTGGAAAAATTACCCGCTTGTCGATGACTTAAGTAATGAATTAGGTATAAAGATTTTTATAGAAAACGATAACAGATTAAGAATATTTGGTGAAAAATGGTTTGGACTTGCAAAAAACATCAATAATTTTGCTACAATTTATATCGATGAAGGTTTTGGTGCAGGTTTTTTTTGTGAAGATAGTATAATTGCAGGAGCAAATTACCTTTCAGGTGAGATTGGCCATATAAAACTCAAGAAAAATGGCCTTAAATGCGGCTGTGGGAACAACGGTTGTCTTGAAACTCTGGTAAACCTTAACGGAGTAAAAAATCTTTTTAAAGAAAAATCAAGTACAGGTGAAATCAGGCATTCATCTTTTTATGATAAATTTAAAAATCTCGAGCATTTGATCACCTTTGATGTCTTATTTGATTATTTCCATAAAGGCGATCAGCTAGCACAATTAATAGTCAAAGAAATAACTTTTTGGTTAGGAATTGGTATTTCCATAATTGTATCAACTCTAGATCCCGATTTAATTATCATTAACGGACCTTATGTTTCTGGTGGAGAGCCGCTCCTTAGCGAATTAAAAGGTGTATTAAGAAATCATTATTTGCCAGGCATAAAAAAAGAAATAAACCTAAAATTTTCTCAATTAGGCGAAAAAGCAGGTTTATTTGGTGCAGTTGGACTGGTATTGGATAATACTCTTTAAATACTAAAGCATACAAAGAATATAATAGTTTGCCAATTAATATTTTGAGAGCTAAATTTTTTATTTATTATCTTAATATATTTAAAAGATTTCTTGCTATTGTAATTAAAGTTATAAATAAAGGTAGAAAGGACGTATTATGGCAAAATATCAAGACCTTGCAGACTCCATAATCAAAGGCGATAATGTAAAAAGCAAGGAAATTGCACAGAAACTGTTAGATGAGAGAGTATCTGCAGTGGAGATTTTAAATGATGGGCTTATGCCTGGTATGGATGTAGTGGGTAAAAAGTTTAAGGCTAACGAGATGTACATACCTGAGGTACTGATAGCTGCAAGAGCTATGCATGCTGCAATGGAGGTAATAAAACCACTGCTTTCCAAATCTGATACAAATACTAAGGGTAAGGTAATAATAGGTACAGTACAGGGAGATCTCCATGATATAGGTAAAAATCTTGTAGGAATGATGCTTGAAGGTGCTGGATTTACTGTAATAGATTTAGGTGTCGATGTTCCTCCCCAAAAATTTGTGGAGGAGTTAAAGAAAAATAGTGCCCGGCTCTTAGCGCTTTCAGCTCTTCTTACTACTACCATGGCGGCCATGGAAATTGTAATAGAAGCGGTAAGAGCCAGTGATGGTAAAAGTATAAAGGTAATGGTTGGCGGCGCACCTCTAACTCAGGAGTATGCTGACTCTATCGGAGCAGATGGTTATGCCCCTGATGCATCAAGTGCAGTGGATCTGGCAAAAAGTCTCCTGTAGGAAATATAACCTAATGGCTTATCTAATAAAAAATAATTTAGATATCCTAACAGGTCGCAAGATAGGGTCTTATATTTTTATAATGCATGGATTTAAAATAGAAAGACAAGTTTTATAATAAAAATAGATTGTCTTTAAATATAAAATTTACATAAAAAAGTATTCCTTCCCATACAGAATTTATCAGAATTAATAAAGATCTTCTTTTATATATAGGATCTTGTTATATGAGATTGAGTTATATAATAGAGAATTTATATAAGATTATAGATTATATATATTGATTGGATTTATATATATGTATATCGAGGATAGAGAACATAGAAGGATAAAATTTATAGTATGTGATGTAATTTATGATGAACTAAAAAATAAAATACCAAAAAACTGGAAAGTAACAAATTTTGAAAAGAGACTTCACGAGCACAGTGACTTTCTTAGAGAAAAGCTTCAGACTGAGATAAATAAATCTCAAGATTATGATATTATTGTTTTAGGATATGGACTTTGCGGCAATGGAGTGTTAGGGCTCGTGTCCCCAAAAACACCTCTAGTTATTCCAAGGGTTGATGATTGCATCTCACTATTTTTAGGTTCTTCTGAGGAGCGAAAGAAGCAGTTAAAAATTGAACCGGGCACTTATTTTTTGACCCGGGGATATATCGGAGAAGCTGAAGATTATATTGCATCAGGATTTTCTGAAACAAAAGATAAATATGATAAAAAGACCCGGCAGTGGATAATAAAAGAAATGTTAAAAAACTACAGAAGAATTGTTTTTATCAACACCGGCAATTACGATCCGTCTGAATGTAGAAGAAAAGCCAAACGGGAAGCAGCTAAGCTGGGTTTAAAATTTGAAGAACTTAAGGGGCTAAACAAATTATTGGATAAAATTATAAAAGAAAATTGGGACAGTCAATTTATAACAGTAAAACCTAGCAGCAAAATAACTTTTAATATGTTTGGCTAAAAATGTGCTGAATTTATAACTTATTAAGATAAAAAATAAGGTTAGTGATAGAGAAAGGGTAAAGCATGGTAACTATAGTAACCGGAAGAGACTGCGAGGTTAAGTTTGGGCTCGGACTTCCAACAGTTATAATAGGAGAGAGAATTAATCCTACCGGTAGAAAAGAACTGGCAGAAGAACTAAAGGAAGGTAAGTTAAATATAGTTGAAGAGTATGCAAAAAAGCAGGAAGAAGCAGGTGCTGATATAATAGATGTAAATGTAGGAGCAGTTGGAGTAAACGAAGAGGAAATGCTCCCCAGAGCAGTAAAGAAAGTGATAGAAGTTACTAGTAGGCCAATTTGTATAGATTCTGCAAATCCTAGTGCGATTAAAAAAGCTCTGGAAGTTTATCCTTATAAGATTCTGATAAATTCTGTAAACGGAGAGGAAAAATCTATGGAAAAGATACTTCCTCTGGTAAAAGAAAGCGGAAGTGCGGTAGTTTGTCTGACTATGGACGAAAAAGGTATCCCTAATGATTCCAGTACCAGAGTTGATATAGCCAGAAAAGTTATAAAAAGAGCAGAATCACTGGGTATCCCAAGACAGGACATAGTGGTAGATTGCCTGGCGATGGCTGCAGCCACGGATTCCAACTCTGCAAGAGTGACCCTGGAGACTTTAATGAGAGTGACTGAGGAGTTTGGTGCTTCTACCACAATGGGTGTCTCCAACATTAGTTTTGGTATGCCAAATCGATCCTTGCTGAATATAAGCTTTCTTTCGATGGCTATACTGAATGGTCTGACTGCTCCCATAGTAGATCCGCTGACAGTTGGACTACTAGAGGCAATTCGTGCTGCCGACTTTCTTGCAGGTAGAGACCCCTACGGTATGAATTATATTTCGATGTATAGAAAAAAGTAGGCGTATATTCCAGCCTGGTATTATTACAGTCTGGTATATAAGATTATAATCTGCCTTTTATTTATATTTATATATTTTTGATATTTTCTGAAGATGTAACATGCGAGAAAAAAAGATTAAAATAAAAATTAACCCAATTGGTAAGAGTTTTATTTTGGAAAAGCCAACAAATGGGCTGGAGGCTCTTGTCAATTCAGGCAACAAGATAAAATCAGTATGCGGAGGCAAGGGTACCTGCGGGAAGTGCAGGATAATTATTCTGAATGGTAAAAATGCCCCCGTCAGTGGAAGAGAAAAAGAAATTTTAACCAGTGATGAAATAAAGCGCGGCATAAGGCTTGCCTGCCAGCAGATATTTAACAAAGATACAACTATATATATTCCTTCTTCATCCTTAAGCGAGGAGCAAAAGCTTCAGGTTGAAGGAGAGGAACCAGATATTGAGGCCAACCCTGTATGTAATAAATATTTTCTAAATCTAAAAAAAGCAACTCTTAAAGATACAAAGCCCGACTTTGACCGGATAAATGAAGCTCTTGAAAAAGAATACAAGGTAGATGTTAAAGCCATAGATCTTAAAGTTTTATCCCAGATGCCTTCCGCTATAAGGGAAAATTCATGGAAAGTTACAGCTACCTTAAGAGAGAATCCTTGGGAAAATGAAATAATCTCTATAGAGGGTGGAAACAAGACCGGAAGCAGCTATGGTATAGCCGTAGATTTAGGCACCACTAAAATTGCTGTTTTGCTTGTGGACCTATTAACAGGAAAGACCATAGATAGAATTGGTATCATAAATCCTCAGATAAGATTTGGCGAAGACGTAATGACCAGGCTTAGTTTTGCCATGCAATCCGAGTCCAACCTAAAGAAAATCCAGGGCATGGTAATAGAATCCATAAATAAATCTGTAAAAAAGCTTTGCAATAGAAAAAAATTGATGCCTGAGGATATAATAGAAATGACAGTAGTTTGTAATACTGCCATGCACCATCTTTTTTTAGGTTTACCTGTCAAGCAGCTTGCTCTTTCTCCTTTTTTACCTTTAACTACCAGAGCCATTCATTTAAAGGCAAGGGAAATTGGAATTGATATATCGCCGGGTGCCTACCTGTATATGCTACCACCTATTGCCGGTTTTGTAGGTTCGGATCATCTGGCTATGATTTTAGCAACCCGGCTTTATAAGCAGAAAGGAAATTGCATCGGAATAGATATCGGGACTAATACTGAAATTGCTCTAAAAACCAAAAGAGGTATAATGAGCGTTTCTACTGCCTCAGGCCCCGCTTTTGAAGGTGCCCATATAAGATACGGAATGAGGGCAGCTTCCGGAGCAATAGAAAGAGTCATAATTGATCCTGAAACTTGTATTCCATCTATTAAAACTATAAATGATAAAAAACCTGTAGGAATTTGCGGTTCGGGAATTTTGGATTCTATAGCAGAATTACTGAAGGCGAGAATAATAGACAAAAAAGGGAAATTCAGGGCTGACAGTAGATGTTTGCGTAGAGACAGCAAGGGGAATCTGCAGTATATGCTATCGCCTCAATTTTATAAGTCGCTAAATCATAAATCCCAATATACTAAATGTGAGGATAGCTGTGTTTCCATAAACCAGAAAGACATCGTAGAAATCCAGCTTGCCAAGAGTGCTATAAGAACCGGCATTGAAATTCTCCTGGAATATAGAGGTATTGAATTTGACAGGATCGATAAAATAATGATTGCAGGTGCATTTGGCTCTTACATCGATCCTAAAAATGTAATCAATATCGGGATGTTCCCAAAGGTTTCCTTAAAAAAAATAACCCAGGTTGGAAATGCGGCAGGCGTGGGAGCAAAAATGGTACTGATTTCTGGAAAAGAAAGAAAGCTTGCTGAAAAAATTGCTCAGAGGATAAAATACCTGGAACTGACCACATGTCCGGAATTCAATGACCATTTTGCTGCCAGTACTCTTTTTCCTGAAGCAAGTGAGATAATATAATATATAGTATCTTTAAGCTGATATAATCCCTGAAATTGAATAAGTTTAAAACCTGAATATATTTTATTTGACTTTCAACCTTAAAATAAATGATTTACAGTAAAATTACTTGAAACTAAGATTTATATTGTTTTTTACAGCATAGTCTTTAGCCAGTGATATAAACATTGCACCTCTGTTCTTTTTAATTTCTGCATCTCCTATCGGCTTCTTTAAAAAATTCCCTTTTTTATGATTATCTTTTTATAATACTAAGGTAAAAGGTGAGTAATTCCTTGGTTGCGTTTTCAAGCAATTCTTCTGCAGTTTCAACTGCTTCTTTAAGCTTCATGGGTTTGTTTATTATTGAAAAATTCCCATCAGCTAAAGCCTGGCGTCTTTTCCCAATTTCTTTTCTATTTATTAACAAAGATCCATTGATAGTTATAACAGGTTTATTATACTTTTTTGCAAGTTTTACAACACCTAAGACACTTTTACCAAAAAACGTTTGTTTGTCCAAAGCTCCCTCGCCTGTAATTACAAGATCTGCATCCTTTATTTTATCCTCAAGCCCAGTGGCTTCAATAATAATATCAACACCTGATTTAAGGTTTGCATTAAGAAAAACAGCAAGGCCTGCACCCAATCCTCCAGCTGCACCAGCCCCTTTTATCTTTTTGACATTATTTCCCAATTCTTTTTTTATTACCTTTGCAAAATTAGAAAGTCCCCTGTCAAGCTCCTTGACCATTTTACTATCAGCACCTTTCTGAGGCGCATATACATAAGCAGATCCACTCCTGCCAGTAAGTGGGTTCGCAACATCGCATGCTATATCAAATCGACATGATGAAATAGACTTGTGAATGCAAGATGCATCAACCTTACAAAGATTTATCAGTTCCTTTCCCCCGGGACCCAGCAATCTGCCCTCTCTGTCATAAAATTTATATC
>Ga0315545_1003992_pt1 | contig 12345 bp, 12 predicted proteins | sample SalMarSW160210MG_FD_203096 | JGI IMG/M metagenome (GOLD analysis project Ga0315545, IMG submission 203096) | Salt marsh sediment microbial communities from the Plum Island Ecosystem LTER, Massachusetts, United States - Salt Marsh Sediment SW1602-10 ... | reverse complement strand
AGCATTGAGGTGGTAGGTCTCGTTGTAACCCTCCCACATATCCTCCAGCGCCTTTGGGCAGATGATAAGCGGGCGGGCATGCTCCACCCTTTCAAAATGCTTTAGGATAGCTGCTCCAATGTAGCTCTTACCTAATCCGACCACATCAGCCACAAAACACCCACCATTATCCCTCATTTTTTGTATCGCTTGATAGACAGCGACCTTCTGAAAATCAGCCAGGTCTCCTGTTATCTCATCATCCCAGAGAATTTCTACTCCCTCTCCCTCCTCAAGGCGGTCTTTCACCAGGGTATAGAGGGTTTTCATATAGACATCATAGGGAGGCATTGGACGAGCTGCCCAGGACTGGTTTAACTCATTCATCAGGTAAGCTTCAAAGTCTTGAGCTTCGTTCCACAGCTCATCAAACCATCTGGTAAGTTCAGCATGATTGCTATCTCCCTCGATTTTTACATTAAGTTCCGTGTTGTCCGATATCCCCGCCAGAGTTAAATTAGAAGAACCGACGATGGCAGTCCCTTTGCTTACTGGAGGAACGGGAGTGCCCTTGTCATCGTAAAGCTGCTTGTAATCGAAAATATACGCTTTGGCATGCAGGCGACCTTTTGTATACACCTTGACCTTTAGCCGTTTTTCCTCTATCAGGTTAACCAGCGTCTTAACCAGAGCCTCTCCTTCATCGGTCTGGTCCATAAGGGCGATAGCTTCTTGCAGATTCTCAGATGTCTCGCTTGCCCGCTGCCTCTGGCCCGCCTTCTTACTTAGCCTGATATCCTCCAGCGCCTGGTCAACCAGCTCCAGTCGCTTGTACCCCTCGCTGATTTGTTCCAGCGTTTCGCGGTTGGTGGTGTTGCCTATAAGCAGCTTGAGCTCTGACACCTCCTGGAGATTCTTCTGAATAGGCTCAAAACCGGACAAAAAGAAATAGCCCACAGCGAATTTAGCCCGTTCCACAGAGAGAAGGATACGGTTTATGTGGTCAACCAGTTTCTCATTGCGGTTATCTATAATATCGTGCGTGGGCATCAATCCTTACTCCATCGGGATGATGTCTTCCAGCTGGCTTACCAGGGACGGCAAATCCTCAGTTACGGTTTCCCAGACCACATCAAGGTTAATATCGAAGTAGCCGTGGACAAGTCGGTCTCGCATTCCGGCCATTTTTTGCCAGGCAATCTCAGGATGGGCAGCACGGCATGAAGGTGAGATGCCTCTGGCTGCCTCTCCAATGATTTCCAGGAGCCGAACAAGAGACAGGCTTAGCATCCGATTTGAATAAAGGCCTTTACGAGAACGGCCCTGCGAGAAGGCAACTGCCTCACGAGCAGCGTCCAGAATATGGCGCAGGCGAACCATGTCATTATCCACCATAGTGTAGCTCCGCTGTGGCAAGCACATCGTCCCGGAAATACCTGCTCAGGTCCTGAGGAGTCCTGAGATCGACCTTCCGTCCACCAAATAAGGCGGACAGTTCCGTCTCCATATCAAACAGGCGAAAAAAGCCGGGCACGTGGCCGGGCTCGAATTCCACCAGCACATCCACATCGCTATCAGGGCGGAAATCATCTCGCAGAGCAGAGCCAAAGAGGTAAAGCCTGTGGATATGGTTTCGGCGGCAGAACTCGGCAATTTTATCTTCAGGGACGACTATGTTCTTGCTTCTTTCGCTGAGGCCTTTGCTCATACCCAGAGTATTGTATTGAGCCGGTGTTTCAGCAACACGCAACGGCTGCTTATTGTGGGCTTCCTCAACCACCACCCCTTTGAGCTCAGCGAAGATGGGGCACTCTGGGTTAGCCCGATAGTAAACCTGTCTGCCCCTTACTGTACGCTGGATAATTCCGGCATCAGAAAGCTGCCTCAATTCTCTTTGCACTGCACCCAGGCCGACACCGGCAGCGCGGGCAATCTGGCGCAGATAAAAAGCCTCATCGGCATGGCCGTAAAGCAGGGACAAGACCGCCCGGCGGGTCTTGCCGAATAAGGCCGCAGAAAGACTGCCACTATTACCTGATATACCCATTTTGGGTACAATTGTACCCTTTTTAGTTACGGAATTCAAGGCTCTACTCTTCGCCTGCCCCATTTAACTTATGTCCTGCTCAACTTTTATCGGTTTTGCCAGTGGAAGCCAGGACTATGCAGCCGGGTGCAGCCCGCCAATTTCTCGCTGCGACTACCTATAATGTCGTGAGTGGGCATTTAAATCTCCCTGGCAAGTTCAGGGTGATGAACGCGGAGCCATTGCTCCACATCACCGCGGAGCTGTTTGGCTAATGCTACCATTTCTTCGGCTTCTTGCTCGGTAACCAGTCCGGCTCTCTCATAATCGCTGATGTTGCGCTTCTGGCGGAACTTGTCCAGTTGCTTAATGATAGCGGGGTCTGCGTTGATAGTGAAAGCTAACGATTGTATAACACGGTAGTGTTGACCCTCTTTCCGAGCGCGATAGCCAGCTGCCGCCAATGCCGCCATAGCAGCCTGAAGAGCCGCATTATGGGCAATGCTTAATCGCCAATCAGGGCCGAGCTCTGCTATCTGGCATTTCTCTAAGTCACGGTCGCAGATTCGTAGCAGGTTGGCAATTTCACGCGCCGAAGGACGATGTGTTTCTACCAGTTTATCAGTCAGCCAGTCTTGCAAACTCACCTTCATCACCTACAAGAAATATCTTTTCGCCCTCGAGCACGGTATTGACGAAGTGATTGTCTTCTTTCACTTTTTGTTTAAACTCGGAAACTGGATAGACAACCGCATTTACCTCTCGCCCCAGTTTTTCCTCCGCCGGATAGAGTAGTGAAACCACGTCTCCAAAAGAGATTCTTCCCACCACCATCAAGTCAATGTCACTTCTTCGGTCGTCGGCGCTCCTGGCGATTGAACCGAAGATAAAAGCTACCTGTATTTTATCTGCCACGGTGGCAAGAAATTGCCTGATGACATCGGCAACGCCGAAGGTTTTTCTAACGATGCTTTTGAGCTCGTTGAAGATAGGGCATTGAGCATTTGCCCGGTAATAGACCTGTCTTCCCTGTACCTCACGGGTGATGATGCCGGTATCCGTCAGGTTTTTCAGCTCCCGCTGCACTGCTCCCCGGCCGATTCTCACAGAATCCAGTACCTGCTTGGTGTAAAAAGAGCTATCTGCCTGCCCATAGAGAAGGGCCAGTACCGCCTGCCTGGTTTTACCGAAAAGACCATTGCATAACAAATTATCGTTCATAGTTCTTACCCATTTCGGGTATTATATTACCCATATTGGGTAACAAAATCAAGTATCAGACACTGTCCGCTTTCTTGAGCCGCGCTTCTACTAGATTAATTACTGCCTCAGAAAGCTGTCTCAGTTCTCTTTGCACTGCACCCAGGCCAACCCCGGCAGCGCGGGCAATCTGGCGCAGATAAAAAGCCTCATCGGCATGGCCGTAAAGCAGGGACAAGACCGCCCGGCGGGTCTTGCCGAATAGTGCTGCAGAAAGATTGCTGCTGTTACCTGATGTACTCATTCTGGATACGATTGTACCCTTTTTAGTTACGCAATTCAAGGCTCAAGAGAGTGAGTCTTTTAGTATACGTCTTACCTACTATCATTAACAGTTTGTTTGAGATATCTCAGTCTATATGGAAAGGCGTATTGAAACCACACAATTTGCAACCTTCGCCAAGAAATAAATCATCCTAAGACGAAATTAGTCAAGTATGATTACCTGAAAAGTCTGGCATAATTTAGTTGTCTTGGTGATTATGCATCCATTTCAGTAATTCGTCTTGCGTAGCCTCACGTGCAGCTATAGCAACACTTAATTCCTCAATGGATGAGTCAAGGAAAATAGGAATACCATTGCTATTGAGAAATTCCCATGCGCTATGAATAGCGGTTCGCTTATTGCCATCCCAGAACACATGCCGTGAAATAATATGATAAGCAATAGCGCTTGCCTTTTGTTTCAAGGTTGAGTAACCCGTGTAGCCATAGATAGACGACTTTATGACGTCTAAAATGTATTCTAAGGCACCTAAGTTGGACAAGTTATTTGGGGGTAGAAATAAACCGCCGAATTCCTCAATCATTCGGCGGTTTACTTGGCAAATCTGCTCTATTGTAGGATAGGCTATATCTTCGCCAAATTCCTCCATATACTGTTATACTCCTGCAAGCTTTTCTCCAGGAGGGTTTCATGAGTCAATATATCTATATTTCGCACCTGGCTTGGCCAGACAAACACAAAGCCAGCAGGAGATACTTCACGAGGTTCCTCGATCCTAATATCTCTGGACAGCGCAGGAGCCTCCTGTGTAATGGAGACGTTTAAAGGCATTCTCAGTACCCATCCCTGGTCTGTCCAAACTCGCATATTACTATTTTCTGTTTGCGGTGTGCTCATGGTTGCTCCCTGATAACTCTATCTCCTTCTCCGTAGATTACTTTTTGTTGTACATATTTCAAGCCTGCTGTACGGGTAACAACAGCCACATCTATAGGACCACCTACACCTCTGACGCCGATGGCAAGACGTTGGGCTACCATTGTAGCGCGTATCAGAAAAATTGCCAAGTCTACACAGTCTTGCAGAGGCAGTACACCGTATGGTATGGGGTATGTAAGGTTTTTTTCTAGCTCGCTAAGGAGGTGTTCAATTTGTTCGTTATTGAGATTGAGTATTCGTTTGATAATACTGGGCAGGGTGGGGTCAAAACCATGGATTATGCGAGAGGCGATCTCAAGCTGTCCTCCCCAGGTCATGCCAAACTCCTTATCTCCTGAATTCCGGGGCTTGGGGATAGGGTGCTGAGGAACATCAAACAGAAAGACTTTTCCATAGGCAGCATCAGGATCATAGCCACCTACAACAAATGTCATATTTGGTCCACTATAGTCGGACGGCATGTTTTCATTCCATAATTTCAAAAAGAATTGGCTTAATTTATTGGAATAGTCTTCCACGCTTAGCCGCTTTTCATTTGCTAAAACTAGCTGCTCAAACTCGGGTAAGAAACTATGGGCTGTGCGCAGGCCGATAACAGCAGCTCCATACGTAACACACCCAACGTAATTATGAGGTTCGGAAAAGCTTAAGAGTTTTGTGGCGTTGTCAAAGTTGACCGGTATACGGGGGCCGCCCTCTTTTTGTGCCTCCAGAGTTACCCGGCTGTCAGCGGACAGAACAACACCTTCAGGGCCTTTTATCACTACTCCAAGTGACATCTAGTCTTCTCTCCTTAATTGTGTATACACCTTACTTTACGATACACGCAGTGCTGGCAAGGGAAAGTGTATGCAAAGAATCACACATTTGTCAATTTTCATTTGCCTGCTTAGCTCTATATATTTTCCTGCCTACACACTCCCCGCTTTCTTGAGCCGCGCCTCCACGAGGTTGATTACTGCCTCATAAACAGCGTCGCGCTCGCCTTGGGTGAGACCGAGAACGTCGAAGACTATTGAGTCCAGAGCACGACGGTCTTGATCTTCACATTCAAGACGCTCAACGTCACCTAGTATAGCCCGACAAGTTTCTGCTTCGAGCAAGCTGGGCTTAATGAGAAGCAAGTCAGCCACTTCATACGTCTGTATTTTCATAAGTCCCCCGCCAAAGTTGGCACGGCCTGCTACATTCGCAGATAGCTGAAGAACTGTGCTATTGGCAGATGCAGCAAGTTGCCACACAAGATCACCATGCGGATAGATTTGTTGGAAATCATCGCTTGCGTATAAGCCGCATTCTTGTACAAAAAACCGCATGACTCTATCCACGAGGTAATTAACATTTACGGGGGCCTCGCGCCGCTCTCCCAAGTCCCACCATCTTGGTCTTCCTGAACAAGTTGGCCGTCCCTGAAAGCCCTCTGATTCCCCCCATCCGATATATTCCAGTACCGTAGTCCCTTTAAGCTCCCTCTTATCCTTGTGACACTTGAAAATCTTGAATTTCAAATCGTTTGGATCAATCAAAATGCGTTTACACTCCCGCGGGCTTTTGATGACAGGTTTCAAGAATTCCTCCTCAATACCCCACTCTCGAATCCTCGCCTCATCCAGATAGAAAAACTCATTAGCGCCTGTGGTGAAGCCACGACGCACTTTGGCCACATCGCCCAGGCGCACCAGCTTGCCTTTGCCCTTTCCCAAAACCGTCCAGTAGATATCCGGTGCCCTCAAATACTTGCCACCCCACTTATTACCGATATAGCGCTCAAACTTGATGAGGGGCACTGCGGTGCTTTCTAACTGTTCTTCGTCATCCTTTTTCAGCTCGCAGCCGTCCTTTAGAAGCAAGCTTTGCGGTATAGGGAAGGCACGGTATTCGGGCGTTGTGCGGCGCTCGCTTGCCTCTTCAATCTCGTCGAAGATGACAGGCGAGATAATATGTTCGAAAGGCACCTTGAACATGGCGAACCGAGCTGTTTTCTCCAATGCCCATTCGCGATGTTCATCAGGTGCAGAAAAGAGCGCGATTACCGTATTCACGTCCGCATTAGAGAAGGAGCGTTTCGCCTGGTTGTCCAGAATCATCTTGACGTGGCAGTGCCTGAGTAAGAACTCCTGTAAATCCGCTCCATAGCCCACATCGAGCCAGGAATTGGAACTGATGAAGCAGAATGCTCCCTTTGCATTCAATAGCGAAAGGCCATGAAAGTAAAAGTAGATATAAAGGTCGCTCTTGGCATTGATTCTATGTGCCACCGTGTCATAAGCAGCTTTGTAGCCAAAGAACTGCGGAAATGCCCGGTAGACTGATTTGGCCAGCTTGGCTTTATAGATTCTCTTATTCTCGGCGGTTATTTCCTCATGGGGTATGTGGGGCTCGGCAATACTCTCCTGCCTTACGTAGGGGGGATTTCCGATGACGATATCGAAACCACCCTTCTCGCTCTCAAAGATTTCCACAAAGGCAATGTCCCAGACAAAAGGCACCTCCACGGCGATGCTGAGTGCTTTACGCGATGCCTCGGTCTGTGCCAGTTCAGCAGTGAAGGTTTCAATTTCCTGGCGGTATTTGCTCGCCTCCAAGTCCATCTGGTGGGAGCGTGAAGTCACTGTGCCATCCAGCCGTATCTGGCTCTCCTGAGGACCTTCCAGCCTTCGCCGCAAATCCTTGATACGCTCTTGTATTCTGTGCTGACGGGCATCCAGAATATCTTGAAATAGCCGCCTTTCCTCATTCTTCAAAGCATCCACTGAATGGAACTTGCACGTTGTGTCGTTATTGTAGAATTTGAGCTTCTCGTTCTTCAGGCTTGTGATTCGGGCTTTTAGCGGCGTTGTGATTTCCTGTGAGGCGGCGATGTGGCCCAGGTTAATGCCGCCCACTTCCTGCACCAGGCTGTCCCCACAGCGAATCTTGAACGAAAAATGAGGTAATAGTGGCTCCTGCCTGATGTGGAGCTCTTCAGGAGAGAAGTCTGCATCAATAATCAGGGCAAGCCAGAGCCTCAGTTCTGCTATATGACAAGCCCAGTCCATCACGTCTACCCCATATAGCGATTGCCCTATAATTCGCTTCTTGCGGTCATAGGAGTCCTCCTGCAAGCCAAGCTGTTGGTTAGCCCGTTCCTCCAGGTCATTGAGAATGTGGAGCATTCCAACCAGGAAAGAACCGGAGCCGCAGGCGGGGTCCAGGACGGTAATTTCCCGGAGACAGTCGTTGAGTCTAGGCCAAAGGGCTGCCTCGGCGACCGCTTTGTCCGCATCAACTTTCTCATCTGGTTCTAAAGCAAAGACAAGCTGGTAGAGCAAGTTCTTTCGCTCGTCTCCAAGATGATTCGCCAGATAATCTACTAGCGAAAGGCGGCACATCAAGTCAATCTCAGTTCGAGGCGTGTAGAAGATGCCAGCCTCGCCACGCTTGTCCACATCTTCAGAAACATTGACCAAGCTTTCATAGACCTTTCCAATCATCTCAGGGTCAACGGCAACTTCTTTATCAAGAGGGCTGTCTTCAGCGATGGTAAAGTTGTAACGCTCGAGGAATTTGAAAACCTGCTCAAAGCTTTTGTCCGAGATCGAGGTTTCTTTATGATCCTGGTCGAGCTTATCTTCCAAGAACAGCCCACCGTTTAAATATGGCGCTAGGTGCATTGCTTCGTTAATTTCCTGAGGGAAATAATTGTAGCCACCATGGAATTTGTTGTTGAAGGCTTCAAAGAAGAGAACCTTGAGCCATTTATCTACAAAAGAGTCATTGGTTTGTCCAGAGCTTTGGTAACTCTTCCAAAATGACCGCAGAAACTCTTTATCATTTCCCAGCCAGCCTTTGCGCTGAATAAAATACAGAAACATGCAGCGGTTGAGGAACTGGAGAGTGTAATCATGTGCCCAGGAACTATCCTTCGCTTGGCGGCACAAATCATCTTCAAGAAGCCGGAACACAGCCTTATATTCATCAAAGAATTGTTTGGTAACTGCCTCGACGTCGAACGCTTCGTCGTGGCGGCTCTGAATCGCTAGGGGCGACAGTCTGGATAAATCAGCGCCGATGGTTCCAAGGTCGAGAAGAGTTAGCCGCTCCGTTGCCGTGCGCAGACGCTCATCAGGACCAACTGTGATACGCCGAAAGAGCCGGCGTCTTTTAACATCCTCATCATACTTAATATTGACGAAATGCCATTGCTGCTGCTCGCTGTCTGAAAAGAGGCACAACAGGTAGGGATGTTCCTGAAGTAAACGATTAACTACGGGTCTTTCGTCACCAAGCAGCAGGCGGTCTGAATTGAGGCGAGCATAGATAATTCTGAAGTCATCATGAGACGCTATAACTTGGGGATCTTCGGCTAGAGTATCAGCAGCTGCTCTGCTCCAGCCCCCGCGGCTTAACAAATCATGGGCAGGGTCATAGTTAAGCTCTGAAAATAGCTCCCGTGTCTTATCCAGGCTTCGTAAGTTGTCCAGGATATCGTGTACCTTCGCCTCTGTATCCCCTGCCATGCTTACTGCTCCAATTTGCAGACACTAAAGTAAATGTAAGGTGAGGCCAATTAAACTCAGCATTTAGTAACTTATCGCCATTGGGTAGCATTGTCAAGAAGCTGACTGCCCTCTGAGCCTTGATGAATACAAAATTAGTTGCCGCTCCTAACCTCCTAAGCTTTTTGCGGCTTATGAGTGCAAGGAGGAGCCGATCAGGCCATTACGGTTGGCATAAGTACTAGATTTGCCTATGACGCCAGTTAAGAAGCGGCTAGGTATTCCTTCAGGGGTCGGGAGAAGCCGCAAACCCTACAGTGCCATTTACCCATAGCGGCTCCACAGCAAGGACAGATTTTTACCTCACCCCATCCCTCTCCATTTACTGGAGAGGGAGCCGAGAGTGAGGCCTTTGGTATCTCTCCCACGACTTCACTATAAATGCGGTAGTAAAAGAAGTGTTCCTTATTTATGAATTTTATACCAGCATTCCTGGCCGCTGATTGAAACTCCGCATCTGAGACCATGTTATTTATCACTTCGTGAAGCTTAGTGAAGCCAGAACCATACTCTATAGGCTCCTTTTTTCTCCACACCAGCTCCTCTGGCATCAAATCCTCAAAGCTCTTTCTCAAAATATATTTCCCCACACCTTCTTTGACCTTGAGCTCCGGGTTTATTTCCAAAGCAAAGCGGACGAAGTCCCTGTCGAGGAAGGGTTGCTTCACCTCGATGCCTAAAGCCCTGCCCAGGTCGCTGGCAGAAAAGTGCCAGTTCTGCGAAAGACCCGTTATATACTTTCCCAGGTCCTCAGGCGACAGTCCTGCCATGTAAGAGTAGCCAGCGAAAAGTTCATCGCTCCCATCACCTGTCATTACCGAGCTAATCTCGTTTTCTTTAGCAAGCTTTAAGGCTAAATATATGGAAAGGTCGTTAGGCAAAGCGAGGTCGAAGGTCTTCAATATCTTTATAACTTCGGGAAGCGCGGTAAGCGCCTCCTCCGTAGTGAATTCCATCTTCTTATGCTCTATCCCCAGGAAACTGGATGCCTTCTGTGAATAGACGAGGTCGGATGAGTGGGAATCTTTTAAAGCTACCGTGAAGGCTATGGATGGCCTGGCCAGGAAAGCTAAAATGCTGGTATCGAGCCCTCCTGATAGGAGTATGGCATCAGCTTTTTCTCTGCTCGTAGCTTCTTTAAGCTTGCCCTTTAACTGGTCACAAACATCCATAAAATCTTTGTAACACTTGCAGTGCTTTCTGGGTAGCCTGACCGCGATGACTGATTTGGTTTTTTATCTCCGTAGGGAGTTCAGCCATGGTTTTACCCATCTCAGGGAGGTAAAAAACAGGGTCATAGCCAAAACCATTTTCCCCTTTAGCCTCGAAGGCAATTATGCCATGACATTCGCCATAGCACAGTTCTAACTGATTTTTGGGAGTAACTATGGCGATGACGCACTTGAAATGAGCAGTCCGTTTCTCCCAGGGAACGCCATCCAGCCTGGTTAAGAGAGTCTTTATTCTATCCGCATCGGTAGCACCCTTACCGGCAAAGCGGGCCGAGTGTATTCCCGGCTCACCACCCAGGGCATCCACCTCAAGCCCCGAATCATCAGCGAGAGTGATGAGCTGGCTTAATTCAGCATAAGTGCTGGCCTTTGAACGAGCATTCTGTTCAAAAGTGTCTCCTTGCTCAACAGCAACCTTGGTTATGCCCTGCTGGGATAGAGTTACCATCTGATAGCCAAGATTGCCGAGGACAGAGTGATATTCGCTGACTTTGCCAGGGTTAGTACTAGCTAAGAGAAGCTTAGGCATTCAGATTTATCAAATGTCTTCGAACCGCGGGGCTAGTTTCTCCATTACCTCAGGCATAGTGGTATATTCCATCTCCTCTAGCGGGAGACGATGCGGCTCGAAAGGACCCATGCGGCGCAAGTAATCAGCTATAGTATTTGCCTGCTGGCGAACATGGTCGAAAGCAGGGTCGTCAAAGAGGTCGCGGGGTCCAATGAGCTTGCCATCGGCAAGCTGGAAACCAGCGGCTATCACTCTTGGTGGGCCATCGAAGCGGGAAGGATTGCTATCACGGACAGCTACTGGCATTAAGGGGCCATGATGAGAACCTCTCATCCATCCCTCTACTATGTAAGGGAAAGTAAATGGTTCCAGTATTTCCCCCACTGCGGGGAATTTTCCCTGAGAGCGAACAACGCAGACCGGGTCATCCTTACCTACATACCTGCCTGCCATCATAGATAACTTCTCGGTAGAGGAGGCAGCAGCGATTTCCCCGGTATCCTTGTGGTACACTGCTTTAACGGCGTAGCGTCCTGGTGCGCCGAGGAAAACCAGCATGTCATATATTTCTTCAGGAGAACTGAGTCGGACCTTCTTATGCTCCTTAACGTCATGGATTTCGAAGGTAAAGCCAGAATGCATGTTAGAGGCAATCACCAATCCGATGGTATTAAAAGGGTCAGCAAACATTTTATATAATGGTAAATTCCAGGCACCGGAGGCCGTCTTATCTGCCATGAATATGATTATGGTTTCAGCTCGGCGCTCGGCAAACTGCATTTCAGCTACACCGGGGCCCATCCCTCTGACATTGCCGGAGAAAGCATCAGATAGAAGGTCCTGCCCCGCACCGTGCAACTTCAGACTTTTGGCAATCTCAGTGCATTCCACAAAGGTATCCCAGGCTAACTTGTGGATTTGCTCACTCTCTTCACCTTGCTGGTGAGTCATTATTAACTGTAGGTCATCGCCACATCGAGTAACATGGTAATCAATGAGCATGCCTCGCTTCTTAGCTTGCGCCAGTTCTTCTTCAGCTCTTTTCAATACATCTGGGTGACTAGAAGAATGCCCTACATATCCACCCACATCCGCTTTGATAGCGCTCAAAGTTATTTCCATCGCGCCCTCCTTTGCTCAATAGCTGATAACGTAGTGGCGTGTGTTAAGTCTACCAAGAAAAGAGCCCATGCGTCAAAGTGACCTTCATTGATGGCTGGGCGTCATATCATTGTGATGAGGCGATTAACTGCTGGCCGCAGGGCTGGTTTTAAGAGAGCCGATAGCGCTGCTAAGATACTCAACAACTGCTACCTCTTTAACCGCAGCTATTCAGGAAGGAACAAAGATTAACCCTTCTTCGCTATTGCCTAGAGCATCCACCATATTGTGATAATAGAGAAAAGCGGTATAAGCTGCTACGGCGGCATCACAGAGGTTATGGTCGAACCCGCCAAGATATGGCTTGAGGCCAGGTAAGATATTTTCCAGTTGTGTCTTAAGGAAAGCCATCCCCTGGAGCGTGCTTTTCCTGGGTATGACTTTGCCAAAAAGGCGAACTTTGCTGGCATAAGGATAGATTTCTATAGTTCGGAACCCCTGCTGGCAAAGCTTGTTCTTAAGCTCTATACCGC
>Ga0315545_1003991_pt1 | contig 12346 bp, 11 predicted proteins | sample SalMarSW160210MG_FD_203096 | JGI IMG/M metagenome (GOLD analysis project Ga0315545, IMG submission 203096) | Salt marsh sediment microbial communities from the Plum Island Ecosystem LTER, Massachusetts, United States - Salt Marsh Sediment SW1602-10 ... | reverse complement strand
CTTGTCCCTTCTCCCTTTCCTTGGGCTGGCTTGACCAACCACTGGTGGCCAGGGTGCTCTCAGAACACTTCCAGAGGATCACAATAAACACAGCTCCAAGTGGTACAACTTTTTGGGGGAACCCCCCCAGCACCTGGAAACCTGTAATTACTAGGAGGGATTACCTATTGATCGACGACAAGCCATACAGTACAATGTGTTTGCGCGTTGTGATAAGTGCTGTGCCTCGCACCTATGGGCGCCACAAAGTTGGGGGCCACAACAGTGCAACCAACTGACAGCTACCAGTGAGCGAGATTGTTTCCATTACTTGTACTCGCGCCGGCAGGCAGAGCCTTGAATGAACAGGTTCTCTTGTCTATTGAGGAGGGAGCGACAACTTATGAAGGCTTGGAAGGGTGCGGTAACCCGTCGACAGTTCCTGAAGTATGCAGGAACTACTCTATTAGGAGTGTTGGCAGGGCATTGTGCCAACACCGGGGTCGGATCGGCCGTACCGGCCGATCCCACGCTAACCCCGCAGGCCTGGCTGCCATTGGTGACGAAAGGCGAGCTGCCACCTACGCATACTCCCACTCCAACTGACACCCCTACGCCTACTGCCACCAACACCCCTGTACCCACCTCTTCGCCACCTGTGGGCTCTCGCGTGGTCCACGTGCACGATGCCGATGCTACCGATTGGGATTTTGGGAATGATTACTATGGAAACTTTGTCGATCAGAACATGGTGAATGCAATGGTGGATCGAGGAGTGATGGAACTGACTGACGCCTCGTCGGTTGGCGATGCCTGGAAAGCCATTATCCCCAACTATGAACATGGCAAAGGTATCGCCATCAAAGTCAACTTCAACAACTGGAACTATTGCGATCGTTGTGAAACAAACTGTGAAGAGTGGACGCTCAAGACTGATGCTCTCATCCACCCTGTCATTGCAATCATCCGAGGACTTAAGCAAGCCTATTCCAACCTGGAACACAGCGACGTATGGGTCTACGATGCTACTGTGGGCCAAGCTCCTCCAGTCAGCGAGAGGCAGATTCCTAACAATGTGTTCGCTGACCCATGTCGAGATCTCTATCCGGGCGTGCGTTTCTTCGACCAGGGTTGTCACGAGGAAGCGGGCTACACCAGCGGGGACCCGTCCGCCATTATCACCTGGCGGAATCCGGGCGGCACCCTGCCCTTACCTACCCGGCAAGTCACTGACGTGCTGGTCAACGCTGCCTACCTAATCAACATGCCCATTGTGAAAAAACACGGTGGCACCGAGGTCACACTCAGTTTCAAGAACCACGCCGGGTCCCTCAGTGACTTCAGCCCTTTCCATGATTGGGTATACTATGACGGCAGCCACTATTCATCCAGCTACAATCCACTGGTGGACATCTACCGCAACTACCATATTCAAAACAAGACAGTGCTGACTATCGCCGATGCACTGTTTGGCAACTGGTATAGAAATGAGACCAAGTCTGAGCCATGGATTACCTTTGGCAACCAGGCGGCCAACAGCCTGCTCTTCGCCACCGACCCGGTAGCCATTGACTGTGTGATGTGCGACTTGCTGGATGCAGAGAGCGTCGAACAAGGCGGAGGGCACCTCCGCGAAATGGCAGACGATTACTTGGTGCTGGCCGCGAACGCCGGATTGGGGACCCATGAGCGGGGAGAGCCCTGGGGTAGTGGGTACGACCAGATAGACTACAAGCGCATCGAACTAAGTTAGCGCTCCTCGACAAACAACAACGCAGAGGCAAGGTGCGTCCCACTGCTGTCTGCAATCCTCTGCATAATCCTCACTCGCTTCTCAGTAGGACTGGCAACCAGAGTCGACAGGCATCCACGATGAACATCACCGTGTCGGTAGAGACAAGCCCCTCAGCATCGGTCAGCACGGCAGTGTTGGATATCGCCAGCGGCCCGCCGACCGGGATAGTGACGGGAAAGGTGATAGTCACCGGCTGTCCGATGTCCGGAGAACCGTTCCAGCTTACACGGTGCGCACCAGGGTCGTACGTCGCTGCGGCCCCGCCCTGCACCTGGATCGGCCCTGGCACACCAACCTCAGCCGGCAGATCGTCCGTAAGCGTAATGGCCTGACCACTCCCCAACAAGCTCAAAGTGTAGGTCACAACCTGGCCGGACGATGGTGTCGTGGGCCACACCTCTTTGCTCACCGTAGCCAGCACCTCCCCCCAAACTATCGTCAGCGTTGGACGCCCTTCGGCGTTCCAATCCCCTGTGTCCGAAGAGGTCAGATACTTACTGCTGTGGAAGTTGGTGTCAGACGTGTAGAGAGCAACGTTGAGGGGTTCACCAGCACTATGCGCCTCGGCCACGGCCTGCGTCGCGTCCCAGTTGTAGGCTACACCCGGCCAGCCAGGGAAGCCGGTTAGGACATTCACCCACGTCGTGGTCAAATTCTCTCTGGCCAAGGGTGCGTTGTTCCAAGTAAGGGTGTACTCCTCCCAATCTCCATCTACGGTGAAAAGCCAGATCAAAGAGGGCTCTGCATTCGCTGGGTCGGCGTTACCCCAGTGGTGCAGCGTCAGCGTGGCGGAGATGATGGTCTTGCCAGGCGGGATGTCGTCCATGGTGAAGCGCAGGTAGGACTTGCTGAAACAGGTGAAGTCAGCGATCAGCGACTGATTCTCCACGTAGAGGCCGGTATCATCTCCGTAGTTGTCGTGTTCGGGATCCCCCTCGTGACCGCCGGTGCAGTTCCCACCCCCACCCACCCAGGCATCTTCCACAACGCTGTCTCCAAGCCCTCTGCGGACGAAGGTTGTCCCCTGGGCTACGGCAGGAACCGGCGCATAGTCCGCCAGCCCAAAGGCCAACTCCCCCCAAGTCGAAGGACTGTTCTCTTCGCAGGTCTCCGGCCAGTATTCGATCGGCAACAGACCTGACGACGCTGCGTCCCGATCGTGAAGTTGAATCCCCAGACCCCAGACTGTCCCCTGCAGTGGCGGGCCGGAGAGACCCAACGTGGTCCAGGGGATGTGAACGTAGCTCCACCACCCATAGTCCCATTGGTTATCATTGAAGCCAGGGTTCACAAACCAGCTTGCCCACTTGCCATCAGCCCAGTCACCCTGCCAGGTGAAATCCCACCCCGCACCTGTTCCGCGCGCTTCTCGTCGATAGCTGGAGCCATCCCCGCAGCCGTAGAGGCAGAGACCGCTAAGGAAGATGTAGTCTTCTGTCTGGGGCATTGTGGCTTGATCATAATTGGTGTCCAGGTAAATCGCCACCGCGTCGTATTGAGTCAGATCGCTGCTGGAAGTGGCCCCGGTATCATACCAGATATAGTAGTCCTCAACGTTGGCATAGAACACTAGTTCCTCATCTGTATAAGCCACTCGCACGTCGGCATAGTTTTGGCCAGGGCTTCCAGGCGGGTCTACCCGTCCGAACCAGAAGATGCCTGCCTCGCCCCACTCGATTGTGTCGGGGAAGGATGGGGCATACACCCGGCGTCTGACCTCCATTGTAGTCCCACTCCATCCCTTCGCAGGGGCTACTGTATAGTCACTGGCACCACCGCTGCTGCCAGACGGGAACAGCACGTTGATCGAAAGCAGAAATACTGTCAGGGGCCAAGCCTTTTTCCATTTCGCAATTGGCACAGCTACACCCTCCCCAAGGAACCAGATTGTCGTGGGAATCCAGACTGATCGCTACCGCAGTATCAGCAACCTGACTCTCTAATCCGCGGCCGTGAAAGCAATGCCCTGGATGAGAATCTGTCGTTGTTGTCCGCCTCGACTACTGCCAAAGCACAAGGCCCAATTCTGAGCGATGCGACCAGCCCGCCAACGATATCAATGTAGTCACTGAGAACGCCATCACCTGCCCTATACCAGAAGCTGGAATAGACTCCGATTCTGACGCAGACGTCGATGCAATCGTAACGATCTTGATTGCTTGATCTCTCCTTAAATCCCGTACCTGTACAATCAGAGCACCCTCTGCATCTGCTACGATGGTCTCTGGATCAACAGTCACCTCACCGGTCATTGTATTCCATCGCTCCACACGGAATTCACCTTGTGAAATACCTAGCAAAACAAAGTTGCCAGAAACCGGTTCTGGCATCCTATCTGCACTGACCCAAGTATGATCACGATTCTGAACCCATGCATATGCTTCCTGCCCGTCCGCTGCCCGTATAGCCAATACGCGTAGAGCAGTGCTGCTGGTACTAACCGCCTCGCCCACATAGTTGGGCACATTTACATCATCGGTCGCCAGGAATACCACTCCAGTATAGTCAATACCTTCAAAGAACTCGCGAGCAATATATGCTTCGTCGAGCTTTCGCTGATACCACTCTGCATCGTCATCTTGATAATACCAGTACCACTCGACAGGCGCCACTCCGAGCGGTGAAAACAGCCCAGCCCATAGTCGGTTATGCGTGGCACGCCGCCCACCTTCACCACGATTGCCATCGGGATTCGGCTCATTCCACACATCGGTGCCTATCCCAAATTCGGCCCAAATCCATGGTTTTGGGCCCCCTTCCCACGAAACGCCAGACCGAATACCCAGTCCGCAACCACCGAGCGAATAGTCCAGATACTCATTCCGCAAACACTGCGAGAAGCGGTGCACGAAATTCGTCACGTCATTCACTAGATCAGGTGAATATCGGCTATCCATCGCATAATCGTGATAGGTAGCGATATCGAAAGCTGGGCTCGACCAGACAGCAGGATCCCAAACCTGCGATCCCTGCCCAGTAGTCCGCAGGTGACCGTAAGGGTCAGACTGCTCCTGATACTGGCTGTATGCCTGGTAGAAATTGTATATATCGCTTCCTACGTCGATGTGACCGTGCTCATTCCACGTCTCCCATGCCAAGATCGATGTGGAATATCCGTAGCGCGCCACGCGATAGCGAAGGTTCCGCTTCCAGTAGTTTAAATACCGGTAATCTGACCAATCAGTAACATCCCAAGCAACGTTTACATTGCCTACAGACGAAACAAGAAGAGCAATGCCATTGCGCTCCGCAGCATCTACAATGCGATCGAGACGATAGGCGTTCTCTTGATCCATCCAAGTGCCACTCTGCTCGTTACCCTCTAGGCACAACGCCCAACACCCATCATCTCCATCGCATTGTGTCCAGATACGTGTCAGATTGACGCCATGCTGTCCAAATAGGTCAAAGCGGTCCTCGTAGAAATAGGATTTAAGACTCAAACCTCCCCCCGCTGACCAATACTGCAGACCCTCCGAGATACCGATGAAGGGCGTTCCGTCATCATATGCGAGGAAGCGTGGGTCCTCAGCGCTCCCCCTTACAAAACCAGGGGAGCTCGATGGTGCGCTCTCAAACGTCAAGAAGCCCTCGCGGGGATAGCGTGCTCGTCCTTGCTTGTCGTGCAGAGTGAAATAGTAGTGATAAACGCCAACTTCAGAGGGGGTGAACCGCGCCTTCCACATCGGATTGTCAGCCTTGCTCAGATATTCCCTCTGGCCTTCACGCCATCGGTCATAATCCTGGTACCAAAAAGCAGGCACTGTCCAGGTGTCTTCGGAAGGGGCGATAAAGTGGACGTCGATACTCACCCCATCAGCCCCGTAGGGCGATTGCCGATCGGGGTCACGCTCCGGTGTGTCCTCAGGATCATAGTAGTAGTATGGGTTAGGGTATTCTCTCGAGAGATCAAAAGACAGCTCGAACTTGCTATAGCGTGGAACCAGCGAGTCAGGATAGGAATCGCGGTTGTCGGTCAGATTCAGAACTACATCGTCTGCAGGAGCATTTGATCCGCCAAGCAGCGGAATGTAGGAATGATAGGCATCCACAATCACGCTTGCTTCGTCCGTAGAGACACGTCCTTCGGCATCCGTCAGCGTAGCCGAGTTGACCAAAACCACCGGCCCATCTATTTGCACAGTTGCCGCGTATTCAATGGTCACCCACTGTCCAGCTTCAGGAGATCCATTCCAGCTTACAAGCCGCTGACCAGGATCGTAAGTCGCCTGTCCCAAGGTAACATCGATGGGGCCCGGCGCACTCAGGCTATCGGGCAACCTGTCAGTCAAAGTCAGGGGGAGACCATTGCCCAGGATGTCTACGGTATAGGTGACGGTATCATCTCTTGAGGGAGTCACAGGCTGAACTTGCATCTCGACTTCGGCCGCTGGTGCTCCCCCTCCATCAGCCTTGAGTGCAACGATGGTCCCGCCATTGAGTTCGTAGTATATCGTCCCGTTGTGGACAATCGTGTACCGGGCTTTGTAACCATCACTATATGGGGCGACACAGTCGAATCCGGTGCAACACTGATAGGGTGGATCGCAACCGTTGAAAAACGCCCAGAACCCACCACCAAAAACACGCCGATCACCATGAGTGTCTATGAAACTACTACAGAAGTGACTGGCGTCTGGCTGACAGGATACCCAGCCCGGCTCGTTGCTGGCCCGATTGACGACAGAGTAGCGTTGTTCCGTTTGAATAGGGTTCTCGTAGGTTGCACCATACGAATCGCTTCTGTCGGTAATGCTGTAGGCATACATGGCCAGCCAGTGTGAATGAAATACCGTGTGCCCGGCCATTGACACTTGACCCATCTCGTCCGTAATCACAAAGTCATGCTTGCTGTGAAAATCCACAAATCGACAGTCACCTGCCTGATAGCCAGGCACTGTGGCATTGTCCAGCACCATCTCGCCCATCACGGCGTCCCAGCGTGGATCAGAGCAATCGCCGGCTTCGCATTTCTGCCCGTTCCGCCATATTGTGTAGACTACCTCATCACCACTGGCAAGCCTTCTTACAACAGGGACAGGACCCAGTGTGCTCTCAGCAGGTATATCGGGCGTCTCTATTGCCCCGGTCCCGACCGCTGGAACAAAGGCGGTGTCTCCGTCATCTAGGCTCAGAGCAAACAAAGTCTGAAGCTCCGGCGAACCCATAAGAAAGGATCGAATCGCGGCATTCGAAGTAGGAAACCAATTATCCGGGCCCGGGACCTGGAATATGGCGGATTTCGGTAGGCGCAGACGAATGAAGACGATGCCGTGCTCTTCGGCAACGACCGGCCATCCGTGCTCATAGTTATACGCTCTATAATTCCTACCATCTCCTCCGTCGTAGCTGTAGCCTCCTGGTTGGTTGACAGTAGGCTTACGCGTCCACCGAAGCGAGCCATCCACATTATTCACAGCGTGAATGTAGAGATTCTCTGTTCCAAAGATCAAGACATCATACTGCCCCGAGTAGGCAACTGGCGTCTGACCTGGCGACCCCGCTACATAGGACCAGACCTGGTTCATTGTATTCTTGTTGATGGCATAAAGGATTCCAGCATCCGAAACAATGTAAACCCTCTCCGCAGCTATGACCGGAGCAAGGTTCAGGCCGCTATCCGCCTGGAAACTGTCCACAACAAACCCATTAGACGGATTCAACTTATAGAGCTTGCCGTCGCTCGCGGCAACGAAGAGGGTATTGGTGGCGGGGTCGAATGCGGCTGTGCAATAGCTCTCTACCGCGCTGTTGCGCCAGGCAGTCTTACCATCTGCTTCCCTGATTGCCCAAACACCACACTCACCTGCAGGAAGGTAAAGCCTGCCATTGCCAGCCACAAGGTGGGACTTGGAGGGAACCTGAAACATCCATCCCTGCTCTGGGTCTCCAGGTCTGCAATCACTTCCGTCAGCACAGGAACCATTCCACTGCCACGCGAAATTCCAAGGGGTTGGTACCGCTTCCGGGCTGTAGCCAGTATGCTGAGCATCGTGTCCCTCCTGATGCCACCCATAGCTTGCCCCTTCTTCGATAAGCACCCCACCTGCAGGGCCATTGCTCAAAGACTGGCGATCAGATCCGCCGCTCGCTGTGGCCGGCAGCGGTTCAGATACCGACGACAATACGGAGCCAGCCAACACAAGCAATATGAGTGAGACTCTTCTTCGCATCGCCACCCTCCACCCAGTCGTCCCGATCTTGGGAAACCGGTTCTCGGAACTTGTATCATGCATGAACCAGCATATCCCAACGAGATTGGGGAGTCAATAGTACCCTTCTCCCGATTCTGCTCAGATCTGTGGGAGTTTAGTACTACAATGGTACCTTCGGTCAATACTGCCAAGGCCTTTGAACCCACTCCCAATCTGGCCGTCGGAGATGGTACCTTAGGCTTCTGGGCCGCCCTCTGGCTAATCCGGGCCATGCCGACCGGCAATTCCAGTGGATGCCGTCCACCCATGCCAGGCCATGCCGACCACCTGTCTCAGTGGCATGGCTTCCATTTTTCCTGGACACCGGAATCAGTGGTCGCCTCGGTCTGGGTCAGCGGACGACATGCTTCGGAATCCTTGGAACCGTTTCCGGGCAAGTAGCAGGCGGCGCTGGTCAATCTAAGTTTCGTGGCGTTCTTTGCCTCCGAAAACCAAAGATATGCGGCAGCAAGCCGATCTTACATATAAACTAGTGGGCTGTAGTCGAAGTGTTGCAAGGAATTCCCGCTGACTTCTTGGCTATCCATTCACGAAAAGCAGAGCATGTCCAAGACCACTGAAACGGATGAGCAAACAGCTCGTTGTACTCTAGATGACTGTTACCGATATGATCAATCATTGCCTGGCGGCTGTCCCAACTACCGCGCTTGATGTACCGTCCGCAGAAGGCGCCCAACAGCAACTCCGCTTGGTTGAGCCACGACGCGTGCGGTGGTGTATAACACACGCGCACCCAGGGTTTTCAGCTCCTCGATGAATGCCTTGGTCTCACCCGCAATGTGACTAGTTCCATTGTCCATGATCAGGTACACGCCCACATACTCACGCCAGATCTCGTGGTAACGCAGCAATGCCGGGCGAAAGTGTGCCCCATCGTTGGCATCCAGACACTCTGCCCACATCTGCCCATCGTGCACCGTCATCGCAGCCAGAAGATTAACCGTACCGTGACGAATGTATTCGAACTCTTGCTGCTCAATCTGGCCTGGAATCATTGGGCGAATCGCTCCCGCACGTTCCAGCACTTGAACGTTGGGCTTTTCGTCCAAACGAACCACCAGAATCCCACGTTCCAGCAGCCAAGCTACGCGCTCATAGCACCACAACACCTTGGCAGCTTGCCGGACGGCTCTCATGTTTCACACGGTGGTCTTCCAGTATCGCCAACGGTGGGGTTGCAGCGTTGCCAACAATTCCCGTTTTGGCCACTGATAAGGGCATGACGCCCCACTTTTTGTTAGAAAACGGCCATTTTTAGGGACGACATAGGCAAAAACGCCTCTTTTCGACACGTTACGACCCACTTGGCTGTCATAACGGGAATTGCTGCAGCGTTGCTGTGCTCAAGATGTGTGCAATGGTCGTGTAGTGGATCGTCGGCACAATCTCCAGACGAATCGCCACCACCTGCAGCAAGCGCACCGACCAGTGCGTCAACTCCACCCCGTGCTCTATCGGCTTGCTACAAGCCAGGTTCTCAACCCGTGCCCGGGCGAGAGGGGGAAAAACCCACCGGCCGGCCTGACCGAGGCGCATCGTACACTGCCTCGATTCCCCGTTCCTCGTAACGCCGACACACGCGCCAGAGAGTGGCTGGGTCTTGTTCAACCTGCTCGCTCAACGGCTCTACCCGCTCACCACGATGAAGCCCGAGCAATACCCAGGCTCGGCGTGCCGTGCGTAGTTCTGTCTTCCCGCTGCGTAACAGCGCCTCCAGTTCGACCACATCTTCCGGCGTCAGCGTCACACCGTGTGACTTCCGACCTCGCATGAGCATCCTCCCGTAATTGGTGTGGGAGGATTCTATCACAGGAGTAAATTCCTTGCTAAATTTCGACTACAGCCCACCAGTTTGTTTTTGATAAACTAACAAGGCCACCTTGCTGAACTTTGACAATTGAAAACAAGGCCACTTGAGCGGTTCTCTGCTATCATTGGAGAAACAATCCTATGATAGCGGAGGAAGGAGATGATCACAGTGGAAGATCGCGAGAAGATTCGGCGGGCCTACTTCATCGAGAAGAAGAGCCAGCGCCAGATCGCCAAGGAGCTGGGATGTTCCCGCGACACCGTGAAGAAGGCGATCGAGTCGGCAGAGCCTGGCCGGTACACGCTGACACAGCCGCGCCCGGCGCCGGTCCTGGGACCGTACAAAACGCGGATCGACGAGCTCCTGGAGGAGAACGAGCGGCTGCCGCGCAAGCAGCGGTACATCGGCCACACGATCTACAAGGATATCCACGCTCAGGGGTACACGGGCAGCGAGTCCACGGTGCGGGGCTACATCGCGCAGCGGCGGCGGGAGAAACGGCGGCCGCAGGTGTATATCCCATTGGAGTTCGATCCCGGGAGCGATGCGCAGGCAGACTGGGGAGAGGCGGTAGCCATCATCGCCGGGGAGCGCGTCACAGTGCAGGTGTTCTTCATGCGCCTGTGCTACTCGCGGAAACTGTTCGTGATGGCCTTCCCGGCGCAGAAGCAGGAGGCCTTCCTGGAAGGGCACGTCAGGGCGTTTCACCATTTCCAGGGCGTCCCGCACCGGATCAGCTACGACAACCTGAAAGCTGCCGTGCAACGGATTCTGGAAGGGCGTACCCGCCAGGAACAGCAGAAGTTCGTCGTCTTCCGCAGCCATTACCTGTTCGCGAGCCATTTCTGCACCCCGGGTCAGGGTCACGAGAAGGGCCGCGTCGAAGATGGCGTGGGGTTCGGTCGGCGCAATTTCATGGTGCCACCCCCCAGGGTGGATTCCTTCGACGAGCTCAACGCTCACCTGCTGGCGGCCTGCCTGGAAGACGACGAGCGGCGCATCGACCGCCAACCGCTGACCATCGGCGAGGCCTGGGAGATCGAGAAGCCCTACCTGCTGCCGCTGCCGGCGAAGGACTTCGAGTGCTGTGTGGTGGACTCGGTCACCCTCAACGGCTTCGGCCAGGTGGAGTTCGAGACCAACCGCTACTCGGTGCCGGCCAAGGATGCCTATCGCAACTTGGTGGTCAAGGCCTACCCGTTCCGTGTCGACGTGCTCTATCTGAACGACGTGATCGCCAGCCATCCGCGCTGCTACGGCAAGAAGCAGGACATCCTCGACCCGTTGCACTACCTGCCACTGCTGGAGCAGCGCCCAGGGGCTTTCGACCACGCCAAACCGATCCGCCGCTGGCGGGAGAGCTGGCCACCGGCCTACGAGCGGCTGCTGGCCCGGCTGCGCGAGCAATGGCCCGATGGGAAGGGCGTGCAGGAGTTCGTCCGCATCCTGAGACTGCACGAGGAGCACCCGGCTGACCTGATTCTCCAGGCCGTCGAGCAGGCTCTGGCATACGGCTGCGCTCACCTCGATGGCGTCAAGCTCTGCCTGCGCCGTGACTGTTCAATAAATGGGGAAATAGGTTGTTGGTGGGGCGTCAGCCCTAAATAGCGCCATACATAGCATCGAAGTGGGGCGAGTTGCACCAAAAGTATGTCTTTTTGCAGCCCCAGTGGGGAATACAGAACACGTTCCCAAATTTTGAACAGACACCTGCGCCAGTTGATGGATCCCGAGCCACCGCTGCCCACCATCGACCTGAGCACCTGGCCCGAACTGGTCGACGTGGGGAGCCAGGCTCTAGACTTGCAGCGCTACGACGCGTTGCTGGAAAGGGTGTGACCGATGGAAGCGAACCTGCTGCTGGAGACCTATCTCAAAGCGCTGCGGCTGCCAGCCTTCTTGCAGAACTACCGCAAGTTCGCCGAGGACGCTGCCCAGGCCAACCTGACTTACGACCACTTCCTGTTAGCCCTGGCCGAGCAGGAAGTGGCCCAGCGGGAGCGCAACCGCACCGTGCGGCGCATCAAGGCGGCCCGTTTCCCGGTGTTGAAGGAGCTGGCGGATTTCGACTTCTCCTGCATCTCCAGCCCCGACAAGCAGCGGGTGCTCGAGCTGGCGCAGAACAGCTAGATCCAGAAAGTCGAGCCGATCCTGATGGTGGGGAACCCGGGCTTGGGGAAGACCCACGTCGCCACCGGGCTTGCACTGGCGGCGTGTCGTCAGGGATACAAGGTGTAGTGACCCCCAAAAACTGGACGCTTTTTAGGCGTTTCTTAGTTCAAACTCGAGGACCAGGATGTGCTCCTGACGCCACTGCGCCTCGAATTCGGCTGGGGTGAGGTAGCCCAGCGAGGAATGGATCCGCTTGTGCATGTACACGTCATCCAAGAAACGACCAATCTGGCGGTAGGCATCATGATAGTGTCGAGTCCCGTAAAGTCATACCAGTTGCACTCTAACAAGAGTCTCGAAAAGTCGTATCACCCTCGTTGACCAAATTCGCCGATCCGGTACCCTTGTCATGAGGCAACAAGTCTCCGGCAAGGA
>Ga0315545_1003990_pt1 | contig 12348 bp, 11 predicted proteins | sample SalMarSW160210MG_FD_203096 | JGI IMG/M metagenome (GOLD analysis project Ga0315545, IMG submission 203096) | Salt marsh sediment microbial communities from the Plum Island Ecosystem LTER, Massachusetts, United States - Salt Marsh Sediment SW1602-10 ... | reverse complement strand
ATGTGTAACCAGCCTTTGTCGGCGTTACCGTCCCGCTCCAGCCGGAACTAACTGTTGCGCTGTATAAGCCGCCGCCACTGGTAACGGGATTACCGGTCAAACCGCTCATCGTAACACCATCAAGACCTGTTTCATCACAGGTTACCGTACCTGAAATAGTGTACTGAGGCGGCGTGCCTGTTATCTCCACATCGTCAATGTAAGCCTGATCGGTGGTTTGGTTACCGTTGATGCGGAATTTAACGCGGAAACCGGCATTGTTGTCGGCGCCACTGGGCAAAGTCCAATCTTTGGATGCCCATGAGGTCTGTCGTGTGCGCTCAAGTTCAGTCCAGTTGGTGCCGTCTGTTGACCATTCAACAAAAAGGTACTCGGTGGAAGGACTACCCAAGCCGCTGGTTTTGCGCCAGTACTTGACGTGTATTGTACTATAGCCTACGGTGCTTTGGGCCTTTTCTATCCAGCCTCCAATTGCAAGTCTTGCACCATATGTACCTGCATGGGCCGAATCCGTCCTGACCTCGGTATAGGGATAACCCCTCTCGCTCCAGCCGCCTGCGGTAAAGTCGCCGCTCTCGAAGCCGTCGCTAAACAGTGTATCAGCTTGTGCTGTCCCTGCGAATACTGACAAGGCACATAAAATAAACATAACACTAATTACTTTTGTTGTTAATAACTCTTTCATCACTTTTGTCCTCCTGATTATTTTTGTTTATAAACAAATCATTTTTTTCCCGCCGGCCGCACACAATGCGCATAAACCAGCTTATCATCTCTGTCTGTACATAGATAGGCCGGACCTGCTGCAACCTGTCCCGCCTTTCATCCGTGAATCGAAAGCAACGAACCACCAAGCCGACATCGGGCTACGGCAGGGCCTTCGCCCTGACGAGCAGGCTTTGGTTCCAACTGTTTTATTCACTTAAGCAAGAGTGCGCGAAATGAGACTCCGGGACTGCATTCTTTTCTTAGAAGAAAGAAAGGCTTGTCTTTTTTTTCCCAACAATGGGATGAGAGAGCTTAAAACAAAACTCCAAAGGCTTGCTCACCACCGTTTTCCTCCTACTGTTCCAACGTTACTATAAAGCTATATTATATCAAACTATGTAAATTTAACGTCAAGAAATTTATTGCACGTATCCGGGGATTTTTGAGGGCGCTCTAAAGTAAAGGACTCATACCCCACTTTTGCCTCTTTTTTGCAGGAACAGAACACACTATGGCTAAAGAAGTCTTCCCGTGAATTGGGCATCAGAACCCCCTAATTGGCCAAAAATCAAGGTTTTTAAGCGGTGAAAGCAGTGAAAAATGACCGGTCTCAGTAATTTGAAGGTACGACAACTTTTTTTGTTGATAAATACGGCTTTACGAAGCCCAGTCAGGAATATTCTGTCCGTATTTTTAACCGGCTCGACCGATAAAAACCTTGGTATCTGGGTTAAACCGCCGTCTTTGTCGATATAGTGCCGCCCGCAACGATATTGTCATCGCTGTTATAAATCACAAGCCTTTGGCCAGGACAGGGGGCGAATTGAGGCCGGTCAAACTCAATAGTCATAGCGGTTTCATTCACATCAGTGAGTTTACATGGATGAGAGTCGCCGTATGAGCGAATTTTTCCGAAGAATTGCCTGCCCGCAACAAGCTCTTCAGGTATAAGAACGTTAATCTTCTCTGCCTTAATAGTACGGCGGCTCACTTCTTCTCTTGTGCCGAGCGCGATAGTGTTTGTCCCGGCATCTATCCTGCCTACATAAAGCGGCTTGCCGCCGGCAAAACCAATACCTCTTCTTTGGCCGAGCGTATAATTGGCAATCCCTTTATGTGTGGCTATTTTGTTGCCCTGCATATCTGTTATGTCACCTTGCTGATTAACCCGGGTATCGGTTAGGGCCTCTCGATAGTTTTTTTCACCGGCAAAACATAATTCCATACTCTCCGGTCTTTCAGCAACGGGCAGATTAAGGTCGGCAGCAATCGAGCGAACTTTCTCTTTCGTCAGCTCGCCCAAAGGAAAAACAAGTCTTGTAAGTTTTTCCAAAGCTATTCTATATAAAAAATAGCTTTGGTCTTTGGCCTTGTCCCTTGCTTTGCCAAGATACACTCTGCCATCGGTTTTGCAGATTTTGGCATAATGACCTGTAGCAAGATAAGGTACGCCGAATTTCTCCTGCAGGAAATCCCAGAGAAGCGAAAACTTCACAAATGCGTTACAGTCAACACAGGGGTTGGGAGTTTGGCCCATTGCATAAGATTGACGAAATGGCTTTATTACAATCTCTTCGAAGGCCTCGGTAACATCGACAAAGTAATGAGGTATATTCAATTTGCTGCAGACAAAGGCGGCATCAGCTCCACAACAACCCCGCTTTATAGTTAGCTTGCCCGCCGCGGCGGGCTTGTCGAACCTGTTACCTGTATCGCACCCCTGCCTGCGCAGGGGTAAACTTGTCCCCGCGAAAGCGGGGACGGGTATCTTCATCGTGATACCCAGCACGTCCCAGCCCTGTTCTTTTAGAAGGAAAGCCGTAACGCTGCTGTCGACCCCGCCGCTCATCAGCACCGCAATCTGCCTGCCAGCTTCCTTAACGGGCTGCCAAGGCAAAAGACTCGGCCCAAGTAACTTTATGTTCCACTTACCGACTACCATTTGTCTTCTGCCTTCTGCTTGCCTCGGCGTAGCCTTCAAGCGAAGCCGGATCCTCTGTCTTCCGTCTTCCGGTTTTATTCGAACAGTATTGTACTGATATATCGCTCAGCCGTATCAGGCAGTATGACAACAATCAGTTTGTCAGCATTTTCTTTTCGCTTGGCTACCTTGACCGCCGCCGCGGCTGCAGCACCGGATGATATGCCGGCAAAGATGCCCTCTTCTTTAGCCAATCGTTTTGCCATATCGAATGCCTCGCCGTTTGTTATTTGAATCACCTCATCGACAATTTCCCTGTTCAACACATCCGGGACAAAGCCCGCACCGATTCCCTGAATCATATGCGGACCGGGTTTGCCGCCGGAAAGCACAGCCGAGTCAGCCGGCTCAACAGCCACGACCCTGACCGACGGCTTTCGCGATTTCAGAACTTCACCAACGCCTGTAATCGTTCCGCCGGTACCCACGCCGGCAACAAAAATATCCACCTTCCCGTCGGTATCCTTCCAGATTTCTTCCGCGGTCGTTTCCCTGTGAATCTGCGGATTAGCGGGATTCTTAAACTGCTGCGGCATAAAAACGCCGTCGGTTTTCTCTGCGATTTCGCCGGCTTTATTCACAGCACCGGTCATACCCTTTTCAGCAGGCGTCAGCACAAGCTCGGCGCCGAACAGCTCCAGTATCTTTCTTCGCTCGATTGACATTGATTCGGGCATCGTAAGTATCAGTTTATAACCCCTCGCAGCCGCAACCCAGGCAAGGGCAATACCGGTATTGCCGCTGGTCGGCTCAACGAGCGTATCCCCAGGCTTGATTTTGCCTTCGCGTTCCGCGGTCAATATCATATTTACTCCGATACGGTCCTTGACACTGCCGGCGGGATTGAAAAACTCCAGCTTAGCTGCTACCTTCGCCTTACAGCCAGTGGTTATTCTGTTTAGCTGAACCAGCGGCGTTCTGCCGATTAACTCTGTCATATCCTTCGCTATACCCATCTTCCAAATCCTCCAAATTATGCGCTCATACGGGGGGCTCTTCGTCCCTCAGTGCGGTTATTCGCGGCTCTTTACTGCACAAAGGACAATTCGGATTGCGGCCCACCTTTACCATACGAAACTCCATTTCAAGTGCATCATACGTCAGCAGCGTACTGGTCAGCAATTTGCCGATACCGAGCAGATATTTTATCGCTTCAGTTGCCTGAAGCGAACCAATAACACCCGGCAATAATCCCAGAACCCCTGCTTGTGAACTCGAAGGCACTGCGCCGGCGGGCGGCGGGGCATTAAAAATGCAGCGGCAGCAGGTTGTCTTGCCCGGCAGGACCGTCATCAACTGGCCGTTAAAGCGCAATACACCGGCGTGCGAGAACGGCATCTTTTCAAAATAGCAGGCGTCGTTAATCAGAAACTTTGTGGCAAAATTATCGGATGCGTCAATTACAAAATCGTATCCCCTGATAATTTCCCGTATGTTGTCAGCCTTTACCCGCCGATGATAAGTTCTAACGCTTACATCAGCGTTTATCGCCCTCATTTTATTTTCGGCGGATTTGGTCTTTTCGAGACCTATGTCAGCGGTGTAATGAATTATCTGTCTGTGAAGATTAGATAGCTCAACCTTATCAGAATCGACGATTCCAATTGTCCCGACCCCAGCCGCAGCTAAATACAGTGCCGCTGGAGAGCCAAGACCACCTGCACCTACGATTAGCACCTTTGATGAAAGCAGCTTCTCCTGACCGGCGTTGCCAACCTGCTCTAATATTATATGCCGGCTGTATCTTTCTATCTGTTCTTTGGTTAATGCCACCTTCGTCCTTTCCGGCTACGGCTTGGCCTCCGCCGAGACAAGCCACAAAATCTGCTTCTTTGCCATTTATAATAACTCTCATTGTACCCTCTCGAAAGATTTTTTCTACCGCCTGTTTGCAGTCGGCTTTGAATCCTCAGCAACTGCCGAATTGCCATTTGTCATTTTTGACGTGGCGGAGCGTGAATTTCCCCTTAAGAATTCGCCCGGCTAGGTCCAGTTCAACACGGTCGTGCTCATGATTTACGACTTGGTATGTGCCGGTCTCAACGATGTGAACGCTGCCCCGGCCTTTATTTACCGGCCCCTGATATGTGAGGAATTTGGGTGGGTGGTCGAAGATTTTTACGGCGTTGGCGGGGCTGTTGAGGATTTGCTGCGGGGCCTTGTCGAGACGATAGGTTCGCAGAGTTTTGCCCCCTTCAAGCATAAAATCCCAATGAATCTCCGAGCCCCTCGTATGCTCCTGGATAACGAATCTTTTATCTTCCTGGCTCATTGTACTCGTTTTTGCATATTTAAAAATAATTGCCGCCGACGCCCTGATGTATTATAATATACCTGAAAGAATCCGCCACACAGCTGGCGGATAAATTTGAATAAGCCAGGGGAGCTGGCTGGGCAACGGCCCATTGAAAAGCTGAGAATCCCGCACCTATTTCGCCTATCGAAACCTGGTTTCTTGGCCGAAGCGGAATTAGACAAGCTAATGTAAGCGGCTCATAGAAACCTCGACCGGCGAAATAGGTGCGGGAGACCCTATGAACCTGATCAGGTTAGGACCTGCGAAGGGAGGCTAATAAAAATGATTCAAAGCACTCCGTTTGCAGACCCCGTTAGAAGCAGATTGACAGGTTGAAATAGTAGGGTTTTGGTCTGGGCTTCTAACGGGGCAGGAGTGCTTTTTGTTTTGGCAAAGGTAAGAAGTGGAAACATTAAAAATAAATGGCGTCCAGAAGCAATTTTCCGCCGGCCTGCCGCAGACACTGACCGAATTGCTGAAGCATCTGAATATAAATGAAGCAACAGTAGTAGCTGAAATCGGCGGCGAAATTATCGCCAGACAAAACTTTGCGCAAACAGAGTTGTCAACCGGCCAGGTCATCGAATTGATTCGGTTTGTGGGTGGAGGCTGAGTTTATGGATAAATTGGTCATTGCAGATAGAAAGTTTGACTCACGCCTGCTTATCGGCACGGGCAAGTTTGCATCGTGTGAGATTATGGCAGAGGCTATTGCACGCTCCGGCACGGAAATCGTTACCGTCGCGCTTCGCAGGGTCGATATTGAAAACGAAAATGATGATATGCTCAGCGCGATTGACCGCAGTAAATACCTGCTTCTTCCGAATACATCCGGTGCCCGCGACGCCGAAGAAGCCGTGCGCCTGTCAAAGCTGGCGCGGGCAGCGACCGGCATCAACTGGGTGAAACTCGAAGTTACGCCGGACCCTTATTATCTGCTGCCCGACCCGGTAGAAACGCTGAAAGCTGCTGAGGTTCTGATAAAAGACAATTTCATTGTGCTGCCTTACATCAATGCCGACCCAATCCTCGCAAAGAAACTCGAAGACGCGGGAACAGCCACCGTGATGCCGCTGGCCAGTCCCATCGGCTCAAACCAGGGCATTAAGGTTCGTGCAGCCCTGGAGATTATAATCGAGCAAGCCAATATCCCCGTTGTTGTTGATGCGGGCCTGGGTCTGCCGTCGCACGCAGCCGACGCAATGGAGATGGGCGCAGATGCGGTTCTGGTCAATACAGCTATCGCAACAGCGAGTGACCCGCCTGCGATGGCAGAAGCATTCAAATTAGCGGTCGAGGCCGGGCGGGCAGCCTACAAATCCGGCCCGCCTGCCGCCGGTAGAAAAGCGAGTGCCTCCAGTCCGCTAACGGGTTTTTTAAGAGACGAGTAAAATGGTCAGCCTCGACAAACAGACTCGCACAGATATAAAAACCATCCTGGTCCGGAAAGGCCTCGACGGCTGCGGCAGGGACATTTGGACTAAGCGCCTCGGAGAAATTACCCCGGCCGATGTCGAATGGGCGCTATCGCGCAGCCCGGGCTATTACGTCCTCGACCGATTATTGATACTTGTCTCGCCGGCCGCTGAAAATTATCTCGAGCAGATGGCACAATCAGCCCATCAGCTTACCATCCAGAGATTCGGACGGACCATCAGGCTTTATGCTCCACTGTATTTATCTAATTACTGCACGAACAGCTGTCGATACTGCGGCTTCAACAAAGAACACAAATTCGAGCGGACAAGGCTGACTATCGACCGGGCCCTTGAAGAAGCTGATGTAATTGCCTCCGAAGGCTTCAGGGACATTTTGCTTGTCAGCAGTGAGGATAGAGAGTTCGTTACCATCGATTATCTTGCCGAGCTTGCGGCCAAACTGCGGGATAGATTCAGCTCCATTTCAATGGAAGTATATCAGATGAATAGCGCCGAATACGCCGCACTATTCAAGGCCGGTATCGAGGGTGTTACGCTTTATCAGGAAACATACGACCGCAGTGCTTACCGGTATTATCACCCCGCCGGGCCAAAGTCCGACTACGACGACAGATTAGATGCTCCGGACCGCAGCGCCTCCGCCGGTATGCGCGAGATTGGCTTAGGAGTTCTTCTGGGTCTGACGGATTGGAGAATTGAGACGCTCGCTCTTGCCGAGCACGCTCATTATTTAATCAAGCGATACTGGCAGTCTCACGTTTCATTTTCTTTTCCGAGGCTTCGGCCTGCTTATGAGGTTAAAGGCTCACAGTTTGAACATCTGCTTAGCGATAAGAATCTTGTGCAAATGATAACGGCTCTTCGATTATGTTTTGCCGATGCCGGCTTGGTGCTGTCAACCCGCGAGCGCCCCGGCCTGCGAGACCGCCTTATTAAACTCGGCATAACCAAAACGAGCGCCGGCAGCAAGACCAACCCCGGCGGATACTCAGGCCGCAGTGGAGCAGTCGAGCAGTTTGAAATCGATGATAAGCGCAGCCCGGCCGAGGTCGCCGCCGTGATAAAACAGGCCGGCCTTGAGCCTGTCTGGAAGGACTGGGACAGCGCCTTTAGTGGTGAGCCTGTCTGCCCTGCGTAGCTTTAGCGAAGTGGGGTCGAACCACTACCGAATAATCTCTTCAATCACTCGCGCCACGACGTAGTCCGGCAGTTTTTTAAGAGCTGGTTTTGCTTCATAACCCGATATTATGCTCTTATCCGGAAACGCTCCGACCTGCCTTATTAACTCGTCAGCCAGCTGCCGGATTTTCTGCTCATTCATCTCCGGGGCCGCCTTTTTCCGTACCGCCTCCCGTAAGGCCTCAAATTCCGTCCTGCTGTCATACCAGTCAAGCTGCAGCTCCAGCTCAAACGCCTCCTTAGCCCTGATACGCTCGAACGTATACTGAACCCCGATTGGATTGTACGTCTCTATCCGCTCATCGATAAAGGCAACGCACGCATCCCGGTAGGCTGTGTACTTGTCCTCGTCAAAGTCTTCAAAACCCTGCTCGGCAATTTCTTCTTTTAATAGTTTTTCCGCAGACTTTACCAGAATATGTCTTTTGGCCTCAAGCCTGTCGTGCAGCGCTTCATAATAAGCCTTCAAAAGAACGTCAGCCTCACTCATCTGTTTCTCACATTAACAATGAACAACGAACAATGAACAATGAACAATGTATTATTGATAATCTAATCCAGCCTTACTATAATCCCATCGGCGACAGGAAACAAGCAGCAACACAAGTTGGAGACATATAATAGAACTTCAGGCAATCATATTTGACCTTGACGGCACACTGCTCGACACACTCGCCGACATTGCAAATTCGATGAACGCAGTCCTTGCTCAGCTTGGTTTTGCAACCCATCCTGTCGAAGCTTATCGCTATTTCGTGGGTGACGGTATGGATTGTCTCGTCAGGCGAATACTGCCCAAAGATTGCACCGATGAGCAGACCATAGAAAAATACCTGAAAGCTGCAAAAGATGAGTACGGCAAACGCTGGGCCGAGACCACCAAACCCTACCCGGGCATTCCTGAGCTGCTCCGGGCCCTCGAGAATCGCAGCTTTCCCAAAGCCGTCCTTTCCAATAAGCCCGACGATTTTACAAAGCTCACCATTGAAAAGTTACTGCCTCAATGGTCGTTTCAAATCGTCCGCGGCGCCGGCCCCTCCGCACCTAAAAAGCCTGACCCGACAGCAGCTTTGCAAATTGCCGATGAACTTCAAATCCATCCTCACAGATTCATTTATCTTGGCGACACAAATACCGATATGCTCACCGCCAACTCAGCCGGTATGTACGCCGTCGGCGCGCTTTGGGGATTTCGCACAGCAAAAGAGCTCCTCGCAAGCGGCGCAAAGGCCCTTGTGGAAAAGCCGCAGGACGTCCTGAAGCTTCTCGATAACAGCCAAAAACCACACTAATGCTTTTCCAGCCGGAACAACGCGAAAGAGCTTGCGGGATAGCATCAACTGTCATATAATCTCAGAGACGTCCGCACTGCTTTTTGGGTAAAGATTGGGGATTCATAACCTATGAGGACAGCCATTGTAACATCGCAGACGTTCTTGCTGATTTCGCTTTTTATAGTGAGCCTGTCGAATCTTTTGGTTTACACCGGCTGTGAGCCGCCGCAGGCAGATATTAAATCGCCTGCTCAAACTGACAAAACCTCGCTCCGTCGCCCCCACGTCTTCCTGTCGGAAGACAGGCGTGGGGGAGCGTCGACGACTGACGTACAGGACTTTGGTGGCTATGCGCCGGCAAAGGTCGATATTATGCCGTTAACCGAATTTATTCTCGCCCCCAAGGCCGAAGACTCACCGAAACTAAGAATTTATATCAGCCTGCTGGATTCATTCAACTGTCAGATGAAATCGCCGGGCCTCTTCCGGTTCGAATTGTATGAGCAGGTTTTGCGTTCCCCTGAGCCGGAGGGAAGGAGAGTCGCCATTTGGCCGGACATCGATTTGACCGACGCCGCCAAAAATAACCAATACTGGCAGGACTTTTTAAGAGCCTACGAATTCAATCTTGATTTCGAGCCTAAGGCCAACCAGAGCTACATATTGCAGGCCACATTTCTTACTCCGGACGGCCGACGCCTTTCCGCCGAGTTCATCATCAAATCCCGTTAGAAACCCTCTTTCTAAACGGGACAAATAACCCCGACCATCCTGCGGACCAACCAAATAACCCAGACGCTAAACAATACTTTACAGACGCAGCAACAGACAGAAGGAGTTGTTTGTCGAATCAAGTAGTGACTATTACAGACTATTCTTAAAAATATCTATGGTGTTTTTCCTACTTAGCGGTGTTCCAAATTTGATATGATATTCGATATCATTCTTCTTACAAAAATCAATTATTTCCCGAGCCTTCCTCCTGTAAAAATCATGATTATTTCCCCATACTTGAGAAGACCCACTATTGTCATTTAGCCTCCGATAATTTAGTTTTCCGAATATAATTTTATTAACGAATTTAACTTTCTCCAGAAGTGTCTCAATATCGTCCGCTGTCTTGTCTAATTCAGGTGTAGGATATGGTTCTACGCTTACCCAAGTCTCTAATCCAGCTTTAGCGAGTTTAATCAAGGATTCTATCCTCTTTTCATAAGATGCTGAAAATGGCTCAAATTTCTTCTTAAATTCACTATCCAAAGAAACAAGTGTTATCCCATATTCATTCGTTCGTAAAAACCTCTTTTCATCTAAAACCTCATCTGGGTAGAATCCTTTAGTTAAAGTAGTTACCCGTATTCCTTCCTTGTTTAGTCTCTCTATTATCCTTAATGTAAGTTCCTTTACTTCGGGAATTAAGTCGTCCTTTTCAAAATCGTACATAAAAGGATCAGACATAAAACATAGATGAACAAAATCTATTTCGCTTTTGTATTTAGGAATCTCTTTTTCCAAAAGTTCCATCGCATTAGCCGCGATTCTTGGTATTCTCCAATCTTCATAATTTTTAACCCATCCGAATTTTTGTGCCATTCTCATAGCGTAACAAGGAAACCTACAACCGTGCATACACCCAATAATATGATTGATTGTCCAGTCCCCATACTCGACTTTAGTTTTATAAAGAAGCGTTTTCCTTTTTATTTGTTTAACTTTTTTAACTTTCGCGTTAATCGATAAAATGCTATCTAAATAAAAGTCCCGACCAAATAAAGTAGGACCGGCAATTCTTTCCTTGTAATTAGCGTAAATACTTTTGACAATCCTATTGGTAATAAAATTATTTTTTGAAGCGAATAAAAGGTAATAGATGACATCCTTCCTTGTAGGATACTCCATATCAAAACCAACAACACTGTGACCACTCTTTACGAACAGAGTTTCAATATAGTCGCGAAGCAACGCTAAATCTCTTTTTGTTTTGTAATCTACATCTTCACCTATAAATTCTTTCAAGGAATTTACAGTCTTTGTTTCTTTAGTATCCAGTGAGGGTTTTTGTACTAATCCTTGCGTTCTGGTCACTCCTTCTTTGCTATAGTTGAAAAAAATATCGATGGGATTATCTAAGCTTAAATACTTCCTAATAGTTCCCTTGTGAATCTTAATGCCATAAGGATCAATACAAAGAAAAAGTGGGTTTTTTGGTATATTGGCAATCTTGCTGGTTATTTCCTCACTCGTTTTATTACAATCCTTATTATAAAAATTAAGTTCGACAATATTTTTTATTTTAGGATGGTTTTCTACAAATTCAGAAACCCTCCTCTGAAGCTCATTAATGTATTTCTTATTGATTTCGACAAAAAATAATCTAATTTTCGTACCATTCTTGTTTAACGTTTTTTCTTTAGATGCAACTTCCCTGAGAAAAATGAGAGGTGAGCCGTTAACCTCTTTCCCCTTATCCTTATAGCATCCTTTCCCGGCAAATAAGTCTATAACATACCACTCTTTAGCAACCCATTTCTGTTGTCTAGGACCTCCCCATATAGTAAGCCATATATTAAAAATTTCCTGAAGCATTTGAAGCTTTGTTTTTGTGTGTGGACGATCAGTAACATCCCATAGATTTTTGCTTTTCGTTGAACTCATAATTTACAACCAATGTTTGCTCTTCTTATAGACTCACTTTTTTAATTTGCCAATTTGATAATAAACCGTTTAACAATCTTTTTTTGAGTCTTGTTGAAATTTTCTACGACCTTGATTTCTTCGCCAGTCAGGCTGTATAATAATAGAGAGTAGTTGTCTATTTTTCTTCCTCTTTACCACCTTTTTACTTTCGAACCATGTAACATAATATCATAGAACCTGCATCCTTTGAAGAATTAAAAATTCTCCGTAGTTTTACAAAGGAGGGGAAAATCCTCCGTCTTGTCCGGCGTAGCGCAGGCGAAGTCGGAAGCTTTAGCGAAGGAGGAAAATCCCGCGAAGCGGCTCCACTTTATAGTGAGCTTGTCGAACCTAAATTTTTAACTTTGCACTTTTAACTTTTAACTTCTATTTCCTGCTCTCCTGATGGCCCGCCCCCCTGATACCCTTTCTGCCCTCCGCTCCGCAGCTGTCAATCTATTCTTCGCTGTCTGCGGTCTTCACGCTCTCGCACTCGCTTGCTTCGCATTTCCTCTCTGCGACGCATCTTCTCATCTTCCGTCTCTATTCGCGTAAGTACTTTCTCGTATCGCTCCTGGCGGTCTGCGATAAGCATATCGATTGCAGCCGTCGTCTTAACCGCATCTTCCTCGACAGCAATCTCCCGCAGCACATTGAGTTCATCCAGGACCTGACCCTGTATCGCCCTGGCTAAACTTATTCTTTCTTTATCCTTGAACCTCAGCCATTCACGTCCTTCCTTCTGGCCGCTCTGCTTGACATCCTCAAAGGCCTTTTCTATATCTTTGAGCATCT
>Ga0315545_1003988_pt1 | contig 12362 bp, 17 predicted proteins | sample SalMarSW160210MG_FD_203096 | JGI IMG/M metagenome (GOLD analysis project Ga0315545, IMG submission 203096) | Salt marsh sediment microbial communities from the Plum Island Ecosystem LTER, Massachusetts, United States - Salt Marsh Sediment SW1602-10 ... | reverse complement strand
TGATTTAAGTAAATGCCGGAGTTTCGCCTGGATGTAACCTGTGCCATTTGGCAAGCAGTTCGTCTCGGCTTTCCACATGGTCTGAATCAGGCACAGCGGCATCCACCGGGCAGACCTCAGCACACTTGGGTGATTCGAAATTGCCCACGCATTCAGTGCACCTGTCAGGGTCGATTACATAAATCTCTTCTCCCTCTGATATTGCTTCATTCTTACACTCCGCTTCACAGGCAGCGCAACTGATGCACTCCTCGGTAATTTTGTAAGCCATCTGTTAACCTCCTTCAGTTTGTTTATTGTTATTTAATCCTTAACCTTTCCAGCTCTCCTGCTCCATAGCCAAGAAGGCTAAGCGCTCCTCTTGACTCATCTCCGCTACCGTGACTTCGATTTTCGCACCTACTTTCATCACCGCCTGGTGCAGGCTGTTCACGAGGTAGTCCTTGATTGAGACAGGAATAGCTAAGAAAGGAAGCGCGAGCGTAAGCGTGACCGCATCGTCCTTTAAAGCTATATCCTTGACCATTCCCAGCTCAACTAGCGTGCGATTGATCTCTGGGTGCATCACCTGTCCTATTGCCTGATGCACATCTTCCTCCGAAATACTCTTAGTCATTATGCCTCCTCTGTTTGTGTGTGAAGGTAAATCCATCCGCCGGCTTGAATTGCCGCCTCGGAGCCTATCTAACCTTTGAGGCGTGGTTACTTAATCACGGCGAGAATATCACTTCTGGAGATGAGTAAATACTTCTTCGCTTCGAATTCAATCTCATCGCCAGTGAATTTAGCGTAGACTATTGTATCCCCTGTCTTAATCTTCTCAGCAAGCTCCTCATCCGTTCCAACCTCCACGACCTTGCCTCTTCTTGGTTTCTCCTTGGCTGTATCAGGAAGGATTATGCCTCCTTTGCTTTTGCTTTCCTCAACTTCTTCCGGTTCAATTAAGACCCGGTCCTCAAATGGCTTGATCTGCATCTAAAAACCTCCTTTCCTATTTGATGCCCAGTAATTTATCGATTTTCGCCTTATCGAAACCGACAATTGGTCGGTTATTAATCAAGACGACAGGCACACCCATTATATTTCGACGCTTCAGCTCTCTGGCTCCCTCGGGGGCTTTCTCTACGTTCACCTCCCTGAATCTGAACCTTTTCTCCCTTAAATAGTCCTTAACCCTGTTACACCAGGGGCATGAAGCTCCGGTGAGAATTATGATCCTTGGTTGACTAGAAGCAGGCATAGATACCACGCTATTGTGCCAACTGACCTTTGACTTTTGAATGGTTGAAGCACATTTTCGATACCTCCCTTCGTTTTAGATTGCTTCAGATTGTCTGCAAGCCTCTATCAGGCGTGGCTTCATCGTGGCTAGCACGCTTTCTATTTCTTACTTTATTTCCTGTCCTATTCAAAGTTCTTCGTCTGTAGCTAGTCTTTTTACTTTGCCGCCCTAAGCAAGCGTAGGTGCCTTTTTAGGAAGAGTTCCTCCTGGAGGTTAGCAAATCCTTGGCTCGAAAGGATTTTCCTTAGGTCGAGACTGAGGAATTCCAGAGCAAGCTGGCACTCGCCTCGTATGAATGCCCAGCGAACTGGAAACCACAGCCTCTCCAGTTCGAATTCGTTATAATCGAAGATGCAAAAGACTCCTCCTGGCTTTAGGGCGTGGTAGGCATTGTTGATGATCCCGACTTTCTGGGCATCCTCAAAGCCATGCAAAACAAATGAAATAAATACCTTGTCGAATTCATCCTGGTATGTCAAAGGCAACTCAATTCGCTGCTCCCTAAACTCAACGTTGGGATATGGCTGGCAGCGTTTCCGCGACAAGCTCAGCATTTCCTCGCTGATGTCAAGCCCTAGAATCTTGCCCTCAGGGCCTATCTTTTGGGCTAGGAAGATGGCGTTCCTGCCTGTCCCCGAACCCAGGTCCAAAATTGACTGCCCACGCTGAATATCCATCTTGTCAACGACCCTCTTAATCAGATGAGGATAATATCCCAGTGAGATCATGTTCATAAAAAGGTCATAGTGGCGGGCTCCTGTCGGCCCCACCTCTACCTTTGACCTTGGCGAGGACAAAATACACCTCTAGCTAAGCATTGCCAGATACTCACTGGCATACTTCCCGTTCTTAGCGCCCTCAAACAGTTCGCCTTTCTTTACCATTTGTAGTGCCAGATACTCGCTGGCAGCCATTCCTGCTGAAGCTCCTTCTGAAGCGGAAGTAATAAGGTGGCGATGGCCGGGAGTGATTTCGCCGCAAGCGAATATTCCCTGGTGATTGGTCCTCATTTGACCATCGACCTTTACAAATTTCCCCTCCATCTCGATCCCAGCTTCCTGTGCCAGTTTAGTATTCGGCTCCGTTCCCACGCAGATAATAACCCAATCAATTGCCATCTCCTTTTGCTCGGAGTTCTTATTATTGACCACTACTGCTGCCGCGACCTTATTGTCGCCTCGTATTTCCTTGACCTCGGTATTGTACCAAATCTCGATGCCCTCCTTTTGTAACCTCTCAGTCATAGCAGGGTAAGCCCTCAGCGACTCTCTCCGGTGAACCAGGATAACTGCATTCGCTTTGCTTTTGGCCACTAGCGCACTCTTTGCTGTGCTATTACCACCGCCTACCACCAAAACCCTTTTCCCGGAGAATTGGTTGTAATCTCGCTTGGCGTAATAGGATATGCCCTTGCCGACAAACCTGTCTTCTCCGGGGACACCGAGCTTCTGCATGGTGCTGCCTGTGGCTAAGATGATAGCTCTAGCCTGATATTCATTCGCCTCACTGGTCACAAGCAGGCTCTTGGCGTCAAGGTTTAACACTCTCTCCTGCCTCAGTTCTGCGCCCACGCCAGTGGGAGGCAGCGAGGTCACTTGCTTCGCCATGTAGTCCACGAGGACTTCGCCGTCGCCAGGCGAGAAACCTGGATAGTTAGACACAGTGTAAGCGATGGTGCCCTGTCCACCCACCCAGTCGGCCTCCAGGATTAGAGTGCTCCAACCATCGAGCTGGGTGAAGATGGCGGCTGATAACCCGGCAGGGCCAGCTCCGACAATAATCACGTCGCTTTCTTCCATGGTATGCCTCCTTTCATTGGTTGCTGCATATATATACGCGTCTAGCTTACAGCATCCTGATTGCCTCTAGAGGGCAAGACTCAACACATGTGCCACAATCCCGACAAAAGCCCGGAATGGGGTAGGGCAAATCGTACGGCTCCTCTTGCTTCCAGAGCTTGGTGGGACATTCAAGAACAGCAGCACAGACTCCTTTGTCGCATCGCTCCGGGTGGCACTTTCCATAGTCCACTGCTACCTTTAATTTTGGCTCCAGCATCATCTCTAGTATGATAGCTCCTCTGGTTTCATTTCTCCTTGCAGTTGTAGCAATAACCTTCCAGGTACAGCTCGACCTTAGTTACGGAGAAGTTGTTTCTGTGTTGCACCTCTGCTATCAATTTGCGAACCAGCGGACTCTCGAACTCGATGACTTGCCCGCAGCCTCGACATACTAGATGCTGGTGTTCTCCCAAGTGTTTCATCTCATAGTAACACCGTGTCTGCCCCAGGCGCATGTCATCTATCAGGCCTTGTTCCTTGAAGAAGCGCAGGTTGCGGTAGACTGTAGCAAGGCTGATATTAGCATCCCTCTCGCTGGCTCTACGATATAGCTCCTTAGCATCTAGGTGCCTTCCAGCCTCTTGAATAAGAGTTAAGAGAAGCCTTCTCTGAGGTGTAGCTGGCTGAATCTTTGTCCCATGATTGCGATTGATTTTCATTCGCATCCAATCATACACCAAAGCTTTTACTTCTGTCAAAGTGACGACTGGACATTATTGACTAATTGGATTTCCTTGAAACTGTAGACAAATTCATACTACACTATTGAGGAGGCAGGAAAAGGTATTTGCAGGGTTTGACTCTGAGAGTTGTGCCTTCAGTTCTCTGGCATCAGCTTAGGATGTTTGGTTTGAGGAAGAAGGTAGCTCGATATTTGCTTGGGAAAAGGAAGCCTTGAGGTGAGTTTTGCCTTTGCTATCCAAGCCTTGGGTCAAGATTGGAGTAGGAAAGGTGGTGTTGGGGTTTGTATTGAGGGAAAGTCCTTGGGCTCAGCTTTATCAAACAGGGAAGGAGACGGGACATCGTTTCTACGGATATGCTTTTTAAGCGAACTGGCTTTTTGGTTGGGCAGATTATCTCGCCGCTTTTTTGGAATGCTGGCAAAGTAGACCATATTGAACCTCCACGACAAGGGTTCTCTCGGAGCGCCGGCTTCACCGTGGTCCTGACGAGCAAACCTGAGTGTAGGGGATAGTACGAAATGGCTGGCTCTATCATTTACGGACCAGTGCCCTCCTGGCGGTTGGGCAGATCTTTGGGCGTCGATCTCCTATCCATGCCAGGGAAGACCTGTAGCTTCAGCTGCGTTTATTGTCAGCTAGGTGAGACTGCGAACTTCACCACTGAGCGAAGTGAGTTTGTTTCTACTGCTAGATTGAAGGAAGAATTGACGGAACTAAAGGGAGTGGCTGCTGATTATGTTACCTTTTCTGGAACGGGTGAGCCCACCCTGGCTAGCAACCTGGGTCAGGCTATTGAGGTGGCAAAATCAACTTTGCATCTGCCGGTGGCAGTTCTGACTAACTCGTCATTAATGTCTAGGGATGATGTGTGCCATGACCTTGTCAAGGCGGATGTAGTGGTAGCTACAGTGGATGCTCATAGCCAGGAGTTATTTGGTCAAATCAACAGACCTGCAACTGGGGTTTTGCTCAGGGATATAGTCGAGGGCATCAAACGTTTCCGAGAGGAATTTAACCGCAAGCTGTGTGTTGAAGTAATGTTTATGGCACTAAATAAGGATTTCGCTGCCGAAATAGCACAGGTGGTGAAATTGCTCTCGCCTGACGAGGTGCAACTTAACACCCCGCTACGCCCTTGCGGCGTTAAACCATTAACGCCATCACAGATGGCTGCTATCAAGGTCAACTTCAGCAAGTTCAGGAATGTGGTGACAGTTTACGAGGCATCAAGGCCTGAAGTTAAGCCACTGAACTTAAAAGAGACCTTGCGGCGAAGGCCAAAACTGTGAGGGTCTGTGCTAAGGGTAGGCAAGTGACTTTGTTATTGACAGCATGGCTGGTAGAGCCTAAGGCAATCTGATGGAGGAGCAACCTGGTCTGGAATTGAAGCCCATAGGGATAATCCATTCTCCCTATCGGGATAGAGAGCAGGCGCCACGTCAAGGTTCTGGACGGGAGGAAGTCTGCCAGGTAGAAGTACTCGAACAATTTGAACAAGGTTTGAAAGACATAGAGGGATTTTCCCATATTATCTTGATATACTGGCTTCACAAATCAGCCGGGTATCATTTGCTTGTTACTACGCCCCGGCATAGTAAACCACGCGGGCTTTTCACCACCAGGTCGCCAAATAGACCCAACCCGTTGGGGCTATGCGTAGTGGAGTTAGTAGCTAAAGAAGGGAGGATTCTCAAAGTAAGAGGACTGGATGCTATAGATGGGACTCCACTTTTGGACATCAAGCCCTATATCCCTGCCATAGACGGGAAAGCCAATGTTAGGGTTGGTTGGCTTGAAGGGAAGCTGAAGATTGAAGGAGAGGCTTAGAAATAGACACTCCAACTCTCCTGTAAAGCGATGAGGACAGAGAGAAACTGACAGCAACTCATATTGCTATATTATTGGCTACGGGTTCAGCAGCTGGCTTTGCCAGTGGAATGCTTGGAGTTGGCGGTGGCTTCGTCATGGTTCCAGCCATGTACTGGGTAATTATGGCTGCAGGTGTTCCAGCAGCCCCGGCTATAATGGTAGCTTTCGGCACAAGCTTACTGGTGATTTTGCCCACAGCAGTGAGTGGCACATGGAGACATAACAGTAGGAAGGCAGTTCGATGGAAAGCGGCGTTGATCTTGGGACCGTGTGGGCTGGTTGGAGGCTTAACTGGAGCTACCTTGGCGGCTCACCTCTCAGGCGAAACATTAAAGCTGGGTTTTGGCGGGTTTGTCCTGGCTATTGCCGCATGGATGGGCTTGGGGGTGATGCTGAAGCTGGCAAAGGAAGCGGTGAAGCCGAAGGATAACCCTTGGGCCTTGATTGCTTTGGGTTTTCCCATAGGCATGGTGAGCGGGCTCACCGGTCTTGGTGGCGGTGCGCTAATAGTTCCAGCGCTGGTATTGGCCCTCGATTTCCCGATGCACATCGCCATAGGAACATCTGTAGCTTCGATAATATTTACCAGTCTGGGTGGAGTTGTGGGATATGTCATAAACGGTATCGGAGTGCCTGGCTACCTTCCCTATTCAATAGGGTATATCAATCTGCCTGTATGGTTATGCCTGGCAGCCACAAGCGTGCCTATGGCGCAGTTTGGAAGCATGACAGCTCATGCCTTGCCAGCAAAACAACTAAGATACATCTTTATTGCGGTCATGTCGTATATAGGGCTAAAGATGCTTGGTGTCTTTATCTGGCTGGGGTTGCCCATTTGAAGAGCAATCGCTAGGCAGGGATTACCTTTATCTCGTCTCCTACAATCATACCAAGGAAGTCAGCCGCGCTCCCATCTCTCAGCGATATCTCTAGATAACCGCTGCTGCCAATAATGGCCATCAGCCCCTCTTTTTGCTCATAATAACGGGTTATGCTTTGAATGTGTTGCGCTGCCGCCTCAACAATAACATTCCCCTGTGGCAAGTCAGCGCTCCGGACATTGGTGATTAGATTGCCAAAATGGTCAACATATAGAATTTGCCCCACCAAATTGTCTTGTGAATCAAGAGATAGCTTTGGAGGAGGGAAAGCATGAACGGAACTAATCTTTTCGCCGAATTCATAAGGCGATATGCCTAGAGACAGACCAGCAGCCACCGGAGCGAAGATGTCCCTGGCGTGAAAGGTGGGGCTGACCGGATGTCGCCAAAAGCGCGGGTCAGTAATTGCTACGGCTTCAAGTCCCTTTTTGAGCTTTACTTCCTCGAGGTTTTGTGGGTACTCTGATGGTCTATCATTGAGTGATAACTCATTGATGACATGGCTGAGAATGCCATTATCGGGAGCAATGAAGATGGCTGAAGGCGCTTTTAGGATTATTCCCCGACGCTCACTACCTACGCCAGGATCAACGATAGCCATATGGAAGCTATGCTTAGGGAAATAGCGATAGGCGACGTTAAGAACAAAAGCAGCCTGAGCAATATTTTGTGGTTCGATAGAGTGGGTGATATCAACAATGTTGGCGTCGGGGTTAACGCTCAGGATAACGCCTTTTATAACGGCAGCATAGGCGTCACCTAGACCAAAATCGGTGGTCAGCGTTATTACAGGCTTCATTCCTGGCTACGAAGCAAAAGCGCAAATTGATATTGCGAGGATGATAAAAACGACAACTAAGACAACGGTAAGGAGGAGAAGTGTCTTCTCTATGCCACGACGTGTCCGGTAGACTGAATCAGGCTGGCCAAAAATACCTCCCAGCCCCCCCCCGCGTATCTGAAACATGATGGTGGCAATTAGGGCCACAGCCACTAATAATTGAGCGACAGCAAGATATGTGGGCAATCTATTTCCTCCTTAGTTCCTGTATTAGAATCTCCTTTGCCAGAGAGGGATTAGCCCTGCCTCTGGTAGCTTTCATTACCTGCCCTGTAATGAAGGTCAAGGCCTGCTCTTTGCCTGTCTTATAATCTGACACGGCCTTTGCGTTGTTGTCAAGCACCTGCTTCACTATCTTTCTCAGGTCGGTGGCGTCGCTAATCTGGCTCAGCTTCTTTTCCGTTACGATGTCGCTAGCCCGCTTACCAGCATGGAACATTTCTTCAAACACCGCCTTGGCGACCGGGCCGCTGATAGTCCCCTTATCTACCAGGCTGAGCATCTCCGTTAGGTGCTCAGGGTTCACTTTTGCGTCTTCGATCTCAATGTTGGTAGCATTAAGCAATCGGCTGAAATCACCCAAAAGCCAATTGCTTATCACCTTTGCCTTGCTATGGTCCATAAATTTAAGACAGCTTTCAAAATAGTCAGCCATGGTTTTGGAATTGGTCAAGATACTAGCATCGTATAGGGGCAATCCGTATTGTGTCATAAAGCGGTCTCTCCTAGTCTCGGGTAGTTCAGGTAATCTCGCTGCGATTTCCTTCACCAATTCTCTATCGAAAACCAATAATGGCAAGTCAGGCTCAGGGAAATAGCGGTAGTCATCGGCATACTCTTTGGTTCTCTGAGACACTGTTACGTTCTCTTCCTCTACCCAGCCCCTTGTTTCCTGCACCAGTTGGCCACCTTCATCGAGCACTTCTCTCTGTCGCCTGGCTTCATATTCCATAGCCTGGTAGACCGCCTTGAAGCTGTTCATATTCTTGACCTCGATCTTAGATAGTAGTTCTCCGCTGCCCCTTGGTCGGATGCTTATGTTAGCGTCGCATCTGAAGCTGCCCTCTTCCATATTACCTGTGGATACTCCCAGATAACGAAGTATGTTGCGCAGCTTGATAAGGTAGTCTCGCGCCTCTTCAGGGGAGCCAATTTCCGGCTCGCTGACCATCTCCATTAGCGGCACGCCAGAGCGATTGATATCTATCAGACTGTAGTTTCCTCTGTGCCACAGTTTAGCTACATCCTCCTCAAGATGCACTCGGGTGATATTGATTGTCTTTCTGGCCCCGTCGCTATCAATAGTCAACCAACCCCGCTTTCCAATAGGGGCGTCATACTGGGAAATCTGATAACCCTTCATCAAATCAGGATAGAAATAGCTCTTGCGGTCGAATTTGGTATATTCAGGGATGGTACAGTTTAGAGCTAGTGCGGTCATCAGTGTGTATTCCACTGCTTTTTCGTTAATGGCGGGCAAGGTGCCGGGCATTCCCATGCAGATAGGGCAGACATGAGTATTAGGCGGGGCGTTGACGTAATCGCTGCTGCAAGAGCAGAACATCTTGCTCTTGGTCAAAAGCTGGGCATGGACCTCCAAACCAATAACAGTCTCGTAATCCATGGGTTTAAGCTAGTATATCAGCCCTCCTGAGGTGGGGCAAGGGTGGCCTTTTCTGAAGCTAAAATCCAGAATACTAGAACTGCTCAATGAACTTGGAAATTTGCTCGCAGGTGAAAACTGGACCGTCTTTACAAACGTACATATCGCCAACATTGCATCGAGCACACTTTCCCAATCCGCATTTCATCTTCATCTCAAGGGTAGTGATGATCTGGTTATCTTGAAAGCCGAGCCTTCTCAGCTCCTGGAGAGTGAATCGGATCATGATAGGTGGACCGCAGGTAATAGCGACGGTATTCTCCGGGGAGGGATTGAGCTCAGCGATCACAGCAGGCACTAGGGCTACACGTCCTTTCCAACCGTCATCGCCGCGATCAACAGTTAGCTCGAGTTGTGTTCTGGGGGAAGATGCCCAGATGTCAAACTCAGCCTGAAAGACTAGATCCTGAGGAGTACGGGCTCCATTAATGATGAGGAGATGGCCATAGTCGTCTCGGTTACGTAGAATGGTATTGATCACCGGGCGTAATGGTGCCATACCAATGCCCCCGCCAATGATGAAGATGTCTTTCCCCTTGTTGTCGTCAAGAGGAAAGTAATTGCCGAAGGGTCCCCTAACGCCTACCGCTGCCTCAGGCTCGAGTTCTTGGAGGCTGGTGGTAACAGTGCCGATTCGCCGCACAGCAAATTCTAGCTCACCCTTGGGGTGTGAAACCGAGGCTAAGCAGAATGGCGCTTCACCGACGCCAAAAGCAGACAGGACAGCGAACTGCCCGGCCTTATAACTGAAATTGTCCCTAACAATGGAGTCGTCTAGCTCCAGGCCAAGCAGCTTTATGTCGGGAGTCAAGGTAACCACATTCTTCACGGTCGCCAGATAAGGAACGAAGGGATTTTCAGGGGACATTTCGCCCTCCTATTTTCTGGATGTCAGAGATTACCTCTCGAATGTCAATATTCACCGGGCAAACCTGCACACAGCGACCACAACCGACGCAAGCTATGGCTCCAAAATCCTCCGGGAAGTAGAGTAGCTTATGGTAAAACCTCTGTCTGAGGCGGGCCTCTTTGCTGGCACGAGGATTATAGCCGCCGGCCTGGCGGGTAAATCCGGGCGATTGGCAACTCTCCCAACTGCGCACGCGTTCGATCTTTCCCTTGCTCTCGTAGTCCCGAATGTCGAAGCAATAGCAGGTGGGGCAGACATAGGCACACAAGTTGCAGTGGACGCAGCGGTCAGCCAAGCGACTCCAGTACGGTGAGTCAAAAGCTTGTCGCATTACTTCCTCAATACCCTCGGCGGGAACAACTGGGGGGGATGGTGGGGGAGGAGGTACCACTTCAGACTCCACCAGCAGGTTGTCAGGCAGCAGTGCCTTACCCTTCTGAGTAACAATTTGCACGATATAATCTTCTTCTGCCTCTGTGAGAAGGATATCGACGTGGGTGGGATCATTGGGGGTGGTGCCCATGCTGGTGCAGAAACACTGTGGCGAAACTTTCCGACAGGAAAGCCCGACAAGAACAGCTTTGTCCCGGTGCTGCTGATAAAGAGTATCGGCCGGCTCAGCCAGAAATGCCTTGTCTACCAGGGCAAGACCCTTGGCATCGCAGGGACGAAGCCCGAAGATGACTGCTTCACGCTCTACTGTAGCGGGCACCAGCTCAGTTCGCCCGTCCGTCGCCTCCGCCCAGAATAACGTCTCTGTGGCGGGGAAAAACCATTCCTTAGCTGAAAGGGCAGTGTTGTCGAAATCAAATACGATGTCCTCTACCGTAGAGACGGGTTGAAAGAGGGTTGGCCCAGTAGTATGCGTTGGTGCAATGAGCAGGCGTTCTTCAAGCAGTCGGCCAAGCCAGGACAGCAAATTCTTCCTTGATATTGTCTGTGTCATTCGCCGATTCCCAGAGTTTCTTCCTTTTTGAAAGTGGCAAACGGTGGCACAGCCTCAGCACTCAAGCCAGCTTGAAACTCAAAGAGTTCCCAGACCTCCTTCTCCAGCTTACGATTAAGCAAGCTGAGAGGAATGTCCATGGGGCAAACACGCTCACATTCATTACAACCGCTGCAACGTCCGGCTAGGTGGAAAGCCCGAATAGTCTGCCACATGTTGTTCTCAGGTGGGGCAATCTTAATGCCAACCCACGGAGGCTGAAGTTGCTCGACGAAGCATTCACTGCAGTAGCAGCCGGGGCAAACCTGGCGGCAGGCGTAACAGCGTATGCAACGTTTAGATTGCTCATCCCAAAAGGCTTGCCTTTCCGCTAGCGGTTTAGCCTCTATTTCAGCAACATCGGCATACGCTTCAGCCGGCGGCGCTTCCTCCGCTGGCGGCTCTCCCACTAGAAAATCATAGACCAGAGGGGTGTGCTGCCGACAACGCTGGCAGCGTCCCTGCAATGTCTGGCTCACTTGGTTCCACCCCGTTTCCACTATACCGGGGCATACCACTCCAACAATAGAAACCTTCTCTCGCTGAATTTGCTTTTCATTGAAAAGCAGGTTCAGAGCTCTAGAGTCGCAAGGCTTGACTACAACGGCAGTGGTCTTGTCCTTTTTGTTAAGAAGATACTTAACCAAATTATGGGTGCAGGTCTGGTCGAAAATAAGCCTGTCAGCTTCCTCCGGCTGATACACAAAAAGTGGACGAGCGCTTGAGCCGTCGGTAGCTCGCTCGTAGCCGATGACGCATTCTACGGTTCCGCGTTCAAGCAGTTCCTTAGCCTTATCGCGGAGCTGCTGGTTCAACCTTTCTCCCCTTTCTTTGTCTGGATAGGAGGCAGGCTTTTCTGCCGCTATCAACTCTACTTACCATTAAGCCTCTTTTCTGGGTCCCAGCCTGGCAAGCTCGCCGGTAAAAGACGAAACCACTTCAGAGAATCTCTTGCCCTCAGAGGCAGAGACCCATTCTACTTGAAAGCGCTCCTTTTCAATGCCCAGGTAATCCAGAAGGGAGCGCAGTAAAGCGAAACGCCGTCGGGCGTGGTAATTTCCTTCCAAATAGTGACACTCTCCGGGGTGACAGCCAGCAACTAGAACCCCGTCAGCCCCTAGCTCGAAACTTTTCACTATAAGCATAGGATCAACTCGTCCTGAGCAGGGGAGGCGGATGACGCGAATATTGGCGGGGTAGCTGATGCGACTGGTCCCTGCCAGGTCAGCACCTGCATAGCTACACCAGTTACACAGACAGCCGACGATTCTTGGCTGATATCCTACTGCCATAACGCCATTACCTCAGACAACACTTGCTGAGGAGAAAAACCGCGCAGGCCGACAGCTTGAGAGCGACAGGCGGCGACACACAGGCCACACCCCTTGCACACACTCTCATTGACTA
>Ga0315545_1003985_pt1 | contig 12367 bp, 6 predicted proteins | sample SalMarSW160210MG_FD_203096 | JGI IMG/M metagenome (GOLD analysis project Ga0315545, IMG submission 203096) | Salt marsh sediment microbial communities from the Plum Island Ecosystem LTER, Massachusetts, United States - Salt Marsh Sediment SW1602-10 ... | reverse complement strand
ATATACCCAGAGGCAAATACCGAGCAGTTGTTTCCCAGAAGGTCAAGGACCTCATTACAGCACACACCAGGAGTATCTCGGACGAAGTGCTGGCGGAGGTAGCAGCAAGCATTAGCACGAAGATCACCGATCTCGCCAATCCAAAGACGACAGATATCGGTGAAGCACTATCTCGTTCTCAGGATTCCGTCACCGAAGCCATACGCTCAAAAGTCGTCACGCCATTTGTGAGAGATGTCGAAGGCCTCCTGCACAGCAGTAGCGGACCGGACATTGAGTCAATTTACTCCTTGGAGGAGAGCCTTGTGGCGATTCTCACTGATCCATTGGAGGGGCTAATCTCTGAGTGGGTGGCAAACGTTTACAGTGGGCAGCCCGAGGACATTGCACACCAGATACCGCAAGTCCTCGATGGCACCTTCGTGAGAGATAGCATTGGATCATATTTTAGTAGTTGTTCTGTAAACGATTTGTTTTTCGAGATCCAAGAACTGGTCGACAACAACCTCATTTTGGATAAGCAGGACCTCTACCTATATTTCTGCGATATCCATTACCTCAAAGACAAGTACCCGCTGTTTTACGTGCCCTTGACGATTACGAAGGTGGAGGGGAGTTTCCAAGTCGTCTGTGAGCCTGCAGTCTACATAAACAAGAAGGCTATTGAGTATATCGTCCAGGAGTTTAACAAGGAGCGAGAGCAGCAAGGGACGATCAAGTCCATAGCAGAGAGAATTATCTACCCTCAAGAGCATCGTGCATCCATGCCAGAAGTTCTCGGCAGAGTCCTTTCTGACATTGTTGACTACTTCCATCTCTCGCCGGAGATAGACCTTGCCGATGCTGCTCATCAGGCGGCTCAAGGACTTTCTGTAGCCGTATCAAACTCAATGTACATTTGCATCTTTGATAAGTCTGACGAGGCGTTGGTCAATGACTATGAAGAAATCTTAGACTTGATGAAGTCGCAGGATGCTGATCTGATAGACAGTTTCACGGGACTGATCAACGACTTCATCGGTAGTTCTCCGAGGTCATTCAAAATGGAGGTGGATGACGAATGGGACAGGACCCCGCTTGAGCAGAAACTCGTCTTTAGTAGTCCAATCCCTCTGAATCCAGAGCAAAGACAAATTCTACGAGCCCTGGACAAGCAGGACTGCAAATACATCACTGTCGAAGGCCCACCGGGCACTGGGAAGAGCCACACCATCACCGCTATCGTATTCCAAGCCGTTTTACGCAATCAGTCCGTCTTGGTGCTCTCCGACAAGAAGGAGGCCCTGGATGTAGTTGAAGAAAAAATGAAAAATGTGATGAATCTTGTTCGAATATCAGACGATTTTCAAAATCCGATACTCAGGCTTGGGAAGGCTGCAAGTAACTACGCTAAGATTCTTTCCACACCAGCTGTCGAAAAGATCAGGACCTACGTCAAGGCCGTGAGAAGCAAGAAGGCCGAGTTGGAAAGGGGCATTTGCCAACTCAGTGACTACCTGACCACCAATATCGATGCCACCGTCGCGAGCTATGGAAATGTTGACATGGCTGACATACAGACCCTCGCGAGTCTCGACTGCCGGTATGAAAACGGAGAGAACCACCCGATAAACTTTAGTGAAGTTTTGAAGTCAGAGGATAGCATTAGCCATGTTGATGAAGCGCGGCAATCGATGGCGGTGCTCGATGACACGCTTCACTATCGTACCGATAATCTTACCTTGCTCGACCTATTCCAGTCGACGTGCGATCCGCGGCAGGGCGCCGACACGTTCTCGACTTTCCTTGTTTTCGCAAAGGTTGTCCAAGAGTTACGGGCAACACATCAGGATCGTGCGTTCCTCAAGAGTTTCCGCACTGTCACAGGAGGGCATGTCAATTCACTCAATTCCTTCATTGAGAAGTACAGAGAACTTGGCTCCGGCATCTTCGGATACTTCCTCAAGGGGAAGAAAGTCGCACAATTGTCGCAAGAACTGAACGCTGCATTATCCTTTCATGCGCCTGTCGCTTTGAGGGAGGACATCGATGAGCTAAAACGCGCTTCTGCGTTCTTTGGAGACACCTACTATGCGCTGAAGGAGCACAGCCTTCTGTCCTTTCTAGCCGACCCGCTACCGATCATACATGAATTTATGCTCCCCGATGACCATTTGCTTGACGAGATTGATCTGGATGCTCTGACTGACGACTTGGGAACCGTCCTCTCGTACGCTCAAAGTTATCCACGTTCCGCAGAGAAAATAGGACTCTCGCCATCGAGTCTTCGTAGCTGCTTCCAGAACGACCTGCGCAGACTTCCTGAGGACCTGTTTAGTAACATGGTCTCTCACTTGTTTCTCCATCGCAAGTTGTCTAATGCATTCTGGGCGCTTCCGGTCTTTGACTACACGGGAGGTCTCTTTTCCTATCAAGAGCTGCTGACCAATCGAATGACCAACATTTTGGATAGGAGACTTCTGGACTTCTATGACAACGACAGGGCCACGGCCAAGACACTTCATGGGATTATCAGAAAGAAGCAACGTTTTCCGAAAGACGAATTTGGAAAGCTCAAAGAAGCGTTTCCCTGCATTGTGGCAGGTATCAGGGACTATGCCGAGTATATCCCACTTGAGCCCGGAATATTCGATGTTGTCATTATTGACGAGGCGTCACAAGTAAGTATTGCTCAAGCGTTTCCCGCGCTGCTGAGGGCTAAGAAAGTCGTCGTCCTTGGGGACAAAAAACAGTTCAGTAACGTAAAAACGGCCCAGGCACGAACCGACACGAACACAGAGTACCTGAACCGCCTGGATACCAGTTTCAGGAAGAATATCTCCGCTGGACCTGCAGAACTGGAACGGCTCACGAAGTTCAACATTAAGACATCCATACTCGAATTCTTTGAGTTCATTGCCAACTTCAACATCATGCTGCGCAAGCACTTCCGCGGTTACAGGGAATTGATCTCGTATTCCAGCAAGCATTTTTACGAAGGCGACCTGCAAGCCATTCGGATAAGAGGCAAGTCGATAGAAGAGACCATTAAATTCTCTCTCATAGAGCATGATGGGAAACAAGAGCTAGCCAAGAATACGAACTCCTTGGAGTGTGAGTTTATCCTTAACAAGTTGCGGCAACTGAAGGCTGAAGGCAATCGTTGTTCCGTTGGCATCATTACCCCTCATACGAACCAGCAGAAACTCATTGCCTCAGCCGTTTCGGAGGACCTTGATCGGGACTACTTTTACGAGAGTCTGAAGCTGAAGATCATGACGTTCGACACCTGTCAAGGTGAGGAGAGGGACATCATCTTCTACTCGATGGTCGCGTCCCCGGGCGAGGATAAGCTCTGGGCGGTCTTCATCAAGGATCTGGATAGCGTTAATCTCGAAGAGGGTGGCCAGATCAAGGCACAAAGACTTAACGTCGGATTCAGTCGTGCCAAAGAATGCATGCATTTTATCATAAGCAAACCCATCGAAATATTCAAAGGGGCGATCGGTCAAGCACTACGCCACTATTCAGCGGTTTTGAGGGATGCTTCCCAGCTTCCAGACACGACAGATGTTGATGGTCGGTCCCCGATGGAGACCAAGGTCCTTGAGTGGATAAAGAACACAGCATTCTTCCAAAACAACTCCAATGGCATCGAACTAAAGGCTCAGTTCCCTATTGGGGATTATCTCAAGCAGCTTGATCCGTACTACGATCATCCGGCCTATCGAGTGGATTTCCTTCTTCTTTACCGAGACGGTGAGAATCGTCAGCACAGTATCATCATCGAGTACGACGGCTTCAACGAGCATTTCGGCCATTTCACGCAGAATGCTGACGTAGATGTATTCAATTACGACAGTTACTACACAGCGGCTCATGTCGAGCGGGAGAAAGTTCTTGAAGGATACGGATATAAGTTCCTCCGTATTAACAGGTTCAATTTGCGCGAGGACCCTGTCTCAACGCTGAACAAAAGACTTCTTGATCTTACTATGCCCAAGCCGAAGCTGACTTTTGCAAAGGTTGTCCACAGGCTCGTCGAATCGCAGGAGACGGGCCAGACAAGGGAGTGTCCCAGATGTGGCAATTTGCTAGCTATCGACGCCTTCGCAGACAGCAGCCTCACAACTGGTGTAGGGAGAATTTGTAACGAGTGCAAATCACGAAGTCGCTCCCGAACGGGGCCTGCCCGCAAGATGAAAGCCCATGCCTCAACCATGCAAGACACGGCAAGGAAAAACTGCCCAAAGTGTGGCTCCCCCATGGTCCGCAGAACAGGGAGGTATGGCGCTTTCTACGGGTGCTCGACGTATCCAAAGTGTCGTGGTACTCGCAGAATCTGACGAAGATCAGGTTCGAGTAGATTTTAGAAAGAAGCAGAAGGATGATGTGACAGACGGTTTCTCTCACATTCAACTGTGGATACAGAAAAAAGCAGAACAAACGGATGCACCTGATAAAAAATGGCTTCGGCATTTTTTGCATGTGATCCTCGACGTGTGTGCCAGGCATGGCACGTAGCTAGTGAGGTAAAAGTCCTCACACCAGGTATTCGCGGAGCCGAAGGATATCGCAGTGTTTATACAAATCACCCCGCTTTATAGGTAAAGCACTGGTGAATTCAGCAGTAGGTCATAAAACAAAAGGGAATCACCAATTGGATAAAAAAGCGGAATTGCCTGAAACTGAATTTCTCCAGCATTTCCTCGCGAATGCGCCCCATATGATGTGGTTTCTGGGGTCAGGGGCATCGCGCAGCGCTGGTCTGCCAACCGCTACCGATATTATCTGGGATTTAAAACACCGCTATTACTGTCTACATGAAAATCAAGATTTGAAATCCCACGACATGAACAACAATGCTATCAAGCTAAAGATTCAAGCCTACATGGATAGTCAGGGGTTCCCCGCGCTTTGGAGCCCGGAAGAATACTCTTACTATTTTGATTTGACATTTGGCGATGACGATGAAGCGCAGCAAAGCTACATTCATGAAGCCCTCTCCAGCGAAAAGGTCGCCCTGAATATCGGGCATCGCGCGTTGGCAGCCTTGTTTGAAACAGGGCAGGCAAGGATCATCTTTACGACAAACTTTGACGATGTGATCGAAACTGCTTATGCGACTGTTAGTGGCAAAAACTTGTCCGCTTTCCACCTGGAGGGGTCATACGCGGCCTTGGCGGCTCTGAATGCAGAGCGCTTTCCGATTTACGCCAAGGTTCACGGTGACTTCCGCTATAAAAGCATCAAGAATCTTACAGAAGATCTGCTCAACAATGACCGTGAAATCCAGAAATGTTTTTTAGCGGCCGCTACGAGATACGGAATGGTCATATCTGGATATAGCGGGCGTGATGATAATGTCATGTCTATGTTGCGCGGCGCAATGGACCAGAACAACCCGTTTCCACATGGGCTCTTCTGGACGGTTCCCAGAATATCCGGAGCGGAGGAGAATGTGCGGGAGCTTATCGCGTACGCCCAAGGAAAAGGCGTGCGCGCCCATCTGGTTGAAGCCGGAACTTTCGACGAAATGCTCTCCAAAATATGGAGACAGGTGAGAGGAAAGCCGCAAGCACTTGATGACAAAGTAAGAACAGCCCACGTTGCAAGCGTTTGTATTCCGCTTCCAGCGCCCAGCAAACAATATCCGATCCTGCGTACAAATGCCTTGCCCGTCATCACGCCTCCAGCCCGATGCGGCATGGTGGAGTTGGACGTTCCAATTACGTTTGGTGATCTTAAGAAAAAGATCATTGAAGAATCGCCAGAAGCAGTTCTGACCTATACCGACACAGTTCTGTTCTGGGGAGATGAGGAAGAGATCGCCAAGGTTCTTCCGAGACACAATATCAACGCGATCCAGCCATTTGACTTCGACGATGCCGCGCAAAGCGTAGCAGAATCCACTTTCGTGAAGTCCTTTTTTGAGGAAGCGCTTGCCAAGGGGCTTTGTCAGGCTAAGCCGCTGTTTCTGCGCCGTAAAAACAGAACCTACTATGCCGTTGTGCGGGATGATGCCGCGACCGACCGACTGTTCCTGCGTTTGCGAAATGTGCTGGGGTACAAAAACAATCAAGCTGCCATCATAGGGAATGTACCGGGACTTCGGGACGTGACTTGGGCGGAAAGCGTGTCGATTCGGCTTGAAGAGCGCGGCGGGAAGCTTTGGGTCATGTTCAGGCCGGATATCTGGATCAAGCCGCTTGCTAGAAGGCAGGAAGCATGGGATTTTATGCGCCAGCGGCGTCTTAGGCGGTACAACGCCAAGTCTTATCACCTTTTAGATGCCTGGATTGGGATCTTGCTCGGTGCTGTCGGGTCGGGTGCTCCGGTGAAAGTGTCATGTTTTCCCGATGCTGCATATAGTCCAGTGTTCGAGATTGGAACCCGCACGGGCTATAGCGGCGGAGGTGGCCATGGCCGGTAATCTTTCAAGCCTTCCCGCACATTCCATCCTACAAGAACCCTGCCTTCTGTTCCAGGGTAACAGGACCGATACGCATCCCCTTCGCGGTCTTTCACAGTTCGGCCCCTATAGCTTCGGACTTGGTCTGCCGGGTGAGGTCAGGCTCGCTTATCTCGCCCCGGCGGGATATATGCGAAAATTGGACGGCATCGTGTCTGAGCTCGGAAAGCGTGTGGCACCGAAAGAAGCCCTCAATTACTATATCGAGTATCTCGGATTTGAGGATGTATTCCGTGTCCCACTAGTTGCGCCGCCAGATGCGCTGAAATGCGCTACATTTCCAGAGTGTGACTTTATTGCAGCCTCAGGGAATGGGATCGTTCTTTCCGAAAAGATTTTTCAGTCCTTGACGGGCTTGCTCAGGCAAAAACATGCGTTCGATGTGCTTCTCGTCTACCTCCTCCCGAACTGGAAAGCGTGCTTTGAGTATGAGGGTTTTAATCTGCATGACCGGATCAAGGCTAAGGTCGCGCCGCTCAATTTGCCTATCCAGATCCTCAATGACACTGCTTTCACGCGAAGCTGCCGAGCAAATGTAATGTGGGGTATCAGTGTTGCCCTTTATGCGAAGGCTGGCGGCATTCCTTGGAAGCTTGCCGATTGGGACAAGGATGAAGCCTATATCGGCCTGAGCTACGCCATCAAGACACTAGCTGATGGCCACGATTACACCACCTGTTGCAGCCAGGTCTTTGATCCAGATGGCACTGGTTTTGAATTTGTTGCCTACGATACGCGCGAATTCACGACTGACCGCAAAGGCAATCCCTATCTCAGCTATCAGGAAATACAGTCCGTTCTGTCCAAGAGCCTGCACCTGTATCAGAATGGACATAATGGTCGCTTGCCGCGCAAAATTTTCGTACACAAGACAACACATTTTACCGAAGAGGAAATACAGGGAACATTTGATGCTTTCGGCGGCAAGACTGAAATCGAGCTTGTCCAGATTATACGGAGTACAAACTGGTACGGCCTAAAAGTCGATAGTCCGAGAGGACCGAATCAAAGGGCGAGTCCTGCTCCCTACCCGGTGGATCGCGGTCTCTACCAACCATTGACGGGGTCGGAATGCCTGCTCTGGACGCAAGGTAGTGTGACAGGTGTCAACCCGCAGCGGGTAAACCAGCCGGTTTTCAAGGAAGCAGCGCTCAAACCTCTGCCCAGTCCCATAATGTTGCGCCGTTTTTCCGGTGCCGGAGGATGGCACGATACCTGTTCGAGCATCCTCGCGCTGACGAAAGTAGACTGGAACAACAATACACTCTACAAGACTCTTCCTGTCACGCTTGTGTATTCGCAGGTCTTTGCTGATGTCGTAAAACAGACTCCGGATATTGTGAACGATGTATATGACTATCGTTTATTCATGTAGTAACTAATGATTTGCGGGACCTTGTTTACTAATTATGCAAATTTAAAGAGCACGTTCTAAATCAGGGGACACCATACCTATTTCTTGACATAGTAATAACGTTGTTTCTGAATCAACTTTGTAAAGGGGTCAAATCTACTCTTGTCTCTTGCTAAATTTAGTTGTAAAGGGGTCATTTTAATGAGCCAAGGAATGTCGCTATTTATCGAATAAGGTGCATCAGGAATGATACGCTAAAAGTTGCAGGTAAAGCATTTGGGATCGATAAAAATAGCACAGTTGGGAGCGTTGCAGAAAGAGTAAAACGCGAGATGGAAAAGAATAGAAATATTAGTAAACGAGTCAAAACCTTGAAGGATATTAGGAAAAAGCTAAGAGTAGATTTGACCCCTTTTATTTAGTTTAGTGAACTCTCCCCGCCTTGAAAGGCGGGGCATCACAATCGGCATCCCATGTGATGCCGATTAATATGGAATTATTTTCATTGATGCATTCATCCCCGCTTTGAAAAGCGGGGTATTCTGCTATTATTTCATAAACAAGGAGGGATGAAATGTCTTTAATCACATTAACATCGGGTATCGGATGCAGCGAAAACACTGTCGCCCGGATTTTGGGAGAAAAGCTCGGCCTGGCGGTTTTTGATGACCAGAAGCTCCAGGACGAGGCCTTGGAAATGGGAATTTCATCGGAAGATATCAAGGATTTCGATGAAAAGGCACCGAGTCTCTTCAGCCGCCTTCTAACGTTTAAACCGCAGACATATCTCGAGCTGATGGCAGCGGTTATCTATAAAATATCAGGCAAAGGGGATGCGATCATTGCAGGGCACGGCGCATCGTTTCTCTTGCGGGATTTCGGATGCGCATTCCATGTACGACTTCATTCCTCCGAGTCTTCACGCATTCAGCACCTGGTCGATGAGCAGGGCATGAGCCCCGATGCAGCAAAAAAATTGATGCAAAAAAACGATGACGAACAAAAGGGCTTTTTGCGGTTTGCCTATCACATGGATTGGGATGATAACTCGCTCTACGATCTTGTCATAAACCGTGACAAGCTCGGTGTGGAAGGAACGGTCATACTCATCGTCGCCGCCCGGGATGTCGAGCAGATAAAAGAATGCAGTTTATCGGCGATGGAGTCGATGAAACAGCTGTCACTAGGAAAGCGGGTCGAAGCCGCCATTATCAAAGATTGTGTCAACCCCGGAAATTATCATGTCACCGTACCTGAACCGGGTGTTGTCCGACTTACGGGTATCATCAACCCGCTGGAGTCGAAGGATAAGTTGATTGAATTGGTAAAGGCGATTCCAGGGGTTAAAAAATTAATAATGGCCGTCGAGACGGAACGTATTCACGATATATGAGTCAAATCAGGGGACACCATGCCTATTTCTTGACATAGTAATAACGTTGTTTCTGAATCAACGTTGTGAATAGGGGAAAAAGATTATAAGTTAAGGGGTCACCATGAAACATATTTTTCGAGTATGCACAATTATTTTCATCGTATTGATTATGGCCAGTATCACTTATGCGAATAAAGACCTGAAAGGAAGTAGTGACTACCCCCTGATATCCAGGATGCCCGGCTTCTGGATTGCTGCCTATCAAGAGAGCGAGTACGATTCGCATACATTTCGCGATAGTACCAATAATAACATTATCATTGAGGGGCATAAGTATTTCATCGAGTATCGTCTGAAAAAAGGAGGCCAAGAACCGGGTCGCCTGATGATACTCAATAATCATGAAAATGCCTTAAAAAAGATAGATGCTGAAACTTTAAAGCAAACGAAAAAAGACCTCTACTGCAAAGTCACAAAAGAGGGCAAAGAGATCTGGATCCAAGTGCATGCTTTGGATCGCCTTTACCGTTTGACCATTGTGGAACGTGAGCAGATGGAGCAGAAAGTTGCCGTAAATCCGGATGCGTTATTTAAAGATATTACGACCACCGGGCATGCCGCAGTCTATGGTATCTATTTTGATCATGACAGCGCCACCATCAAACAGGAATCAAAACCCAGTCTTAAAGCCATAGCGGATATGCTCAAAGCCAACAAGTCACTTAAGCTGTATGTGGTGGGGCATACAGACATGACCGGCGGATTTGAATACAATGTGGGGCTCTCATTAAAAAGAGCTCATGCGGTCGTCAAGGTGTTGGTGAACGAATATGGCATTGCTGCCGAACGGCTGGCAGGAAAGGGGGCTGGTCCGCTCTGTCCCATCGGCTCAAACAAGAATGAAAACGGAAGGAAACTCAACCGCAGGGTCGAGCTGGTGGAGATGTGAATAGGAGGTAAAAAAATCATTTAATTATAAAGTCCTAAGGAGATACAATATGACTTATAATAAGATAATTTTTCTGTTTATGATTTTCAGTGCCATTTTCATTAATAATCTGTATGCCGACCCCTGCCCCAAACCAAAAGTTAAAATAAAAATTGAAATCCATGAAAATGCTATGGAAAAATTACAACATGATTATGGTACTACAGGACAAAGCTTGGAGAATCAAATTGCTGCAGAAGTTGAAAGACTTTTGCAAGGAAATTCAGAAGGATTTAAAGCCTATTCAGGCGCAGATGCTGACTATAAATTAAGAGTTCGAATAGATGCTATTGGGAATAACTATTGGTTGAATACTTATCTAACAAGCATGGGTACTGATAAATATGCGGAGCAGGTAACGTTAAAAGATGTAAGTGATATCCATTCAGGATTAACCAAAATATCAACCGAGCATGGAAATATCGAGGCCTTAATAAAAGCCTATGAGATGAAACATACTACGCCTGTCAGAAATCCTACTATCACAGTTGCAGTAGATCCAGATGAAATTTCAGCTGAAGAAGGTGACGACAAATGCAAGATCTCGGTAAAAGTACTTCACTGTAATGGCGAACCAGCATATTATAAAAATACCAGATATTCCCAAAAGGTTTTTTTTAAAAGAGAGACTCAAAGGGGAAATGTGAAATCAACATTTTGGAAAAGCGACTTTGTATATGCTGAAACATTAAAAAACGGTGTAGCCGAGGCGGATTATCAGTTAGATCATTCCAAAGGCACCCATCCTGGCATCGATAAAGTAGAGATATGGACTTATGGGCCAAGGCTTAAAATCTATAGAACTGTCGCCACTATTAAGATCAAACCGAGCAAGGGTGTTTTGGAAATTGAAAAAACTGCCGGTGAACTTGGCATATGCAATTTTGAAAAAAGGTGTGTCGTTCAAATCCCCTTTAAGATGATAGAATCCAAAGATTCAGAAAACTACGAAATTAAGGGTGGAGAATCCAACCGGATCTCGTATAAACTGAAGTGCCAGGGTTGCAATGAAATTACTGGGACATTTTGGGCAAAAATTACAGGAGGTGTACTCGATATAAAACGCAAACCTAAAAATCCGCTTTCCCTGTCTTTTGAAATTTTTCGCGATAATGAAGTTCATAAAATTACATGCAGGCAGCCACCGTTAGTAATACCGAGAGGCGAGCAGGCACAGATGGATATGAAGCTTTACAATTGGCCGTTAATCGATGGCTATTCGGAACAAATAGGAGTGTTTAAATATACCATTCATTTAGGTAGAGCTTCCCATTGATACCAGAATACTTAACTGTAAAAATAAAGGGGACATAAAGCTAAAGGGGATAAATCTTTTTTTGACAAAACTTTTTTACTGTTGTGTAAAGGGAGACATCCTATAATCCCCCAAAAAAAGGATTTCTTACCGAGTCAAGCACGTTACTTCGTTTCACCATAAGACGGTGGTTGTTTAATGGCCAAGGCTTCTCGCGAATTTATGGTTTTTGCCAAACCGATTGGCCCCATATGCAACCTTGCCTGCAAATATTGCTACTATCTGGAGAAAGAACATCTCTATTCTGAGGCTGAATCCTTCCGTATGCCCGACCACATCCTGGAGGAGTACATTGTCCAGCACGTCGAGGCGTGCCCTAATACGGTGATCAGCTTTTCCTGGCACGGTGGGGAACCGACCATGCTGGGGCTGGACTACTTTCGTAAAATTGTTGCGATTCAGCGCAAGCATACACCTTCCGGCCGGCGCATCACCAACGGTATGCAAACCAACGGCACTCTTCTTAATGAGGACTGGTGCCGCTTTCTGGCGGCAGAGGGCTTTGCCGTGGGTCTCAGCCTGGATGGCTCGCAGGAGATGCATGACCGATACCGCGTTACCAAGGGCCACCAGCCCACCCATAAGCAGGTTATGCGAGGGTATAAACTCTTGCGTAAGCATCGAGTCTATTTCGATATACTCTGCGTGGTGCATGCACAAAACGTCCACTACCCAATCCAGGTATACCGTTTTTTCAAGGAAATCAAGGCGCAGTACCTGGGTTTTCTGCCCCTCGTTGAGCAGGAGCCGGATGTTAATAGCGGCGTAAGCCACCGTGCCGTCCCGGCTGAAGCCTGGGGAGACTTTCTCTGTGCCATTTTTGACGAGTGGAAGCTTCATGATATCGGGCAAATCAAGGTGCAGATATTCGAGGAGGCCGCCAG
>Ga0315545_1003984_pt1 | contig 12371 bp, 10 predicted proteins | sample SalMarSW160210MG_FD_203096 | JGI IMG/M metagenome (GOLD analysis project Ga0315545, IMG submission 203096) | Salt marsh sediment microbial communities from the Plum Island Ecosystem LTER, Massachusetts, United States - Salt Marsh Sediment SW1602-10 ... | reverse complement strand
TCATCATAAGACATAGAGCCCATTTGTTTCAACGCCTCCTCGGCCGCTCATGATTCACAGTGAGGGCGCGTCCAAGTTCGGCCACGGGCGTCATCAGCGGGCAGCCAAGCTTCGGTGTGACCCCCAACCTAACGTGCGCCCCGTATCAAAAAACACTATTGCCGCTCCGGACAAACCCGGAGCGGCAACCAGAACAATCGATCAAACAACTGTCAACGCTGCAAGCTGACGCTCGCGGCTATTCTGTTATCGTTATCTCAACCCAATATGGCTCCGAGTCATTGCCCCGAATGTCCGTGGCCCAGAAGTAGAACTTCCAGGGCCGATTGGGACTTGTCTTGGTGTTCGGGTCCAGCCTGGTGTCCTTCCGTATCGTGAAAACCCCATCCCCCGCGGTCTCATCCGGCGCATTGCCCGTAAAGCCCGGCCCGTTATCCGCGAAATCGCCGGTGAAGCCGATGCCGTAGAAGACCTCGCCCGGTAGATAGCTGTCTCTAGTCAAATTGCCGTTGATGGGCCCAATGGTGTGCCCCCAACCGGGGAACTCTTCCATGTAGTGCTCAACCCTCCGCTGGTATTCCTCATTGCCGTAGTCAGGGTCCTGAAAACCGCCCAACACCCTCGAAATCTGATCGCTTCCGTGCGGGTCAGCAGGCGTTCCAGCCGCATCAGGATGATGCACCTCCACCTCGAACAACACAGGCTCAATCACGCTCTTTGAAAACACATAGGGCTTTCGGAGGATTGTCTCACCTTGCTTCACGGTTACCCCAAGAATCTTGGGACGATAATCGTCAGGATCGCTCGCCTCTTGCTTCTTGTGGCAAGACATGATCGTCAAAGCCGATGCCAAAACAAATAGAACGACTAAACCTATGGCTATTCGTTTCATCTCTCTAAAGGCTCCTTTCAAATGACCTATTCGCCACGCCTCGTATTATAAACTCCTCAACCAAACATGAATCCAAATGGTATTCCACGCCACGTTCAAGTCAAGAGCTTTTCTCGCTCGTCCTTTCAATGAAGCGCCCCATCTCCCTGAACTTCTTGAATCGCGCCTCGAGCAACTCGTCCAGAGTGAGCCCGCAAATCTCATCAAGCCCCGCCTGAAGCCTGTCCGCAAGCGTTGAGCCCGCGAGCTCAGGGTCCTTATGCGCCCCTCCGAGCGGCTCCTTGACAACCTCATCTACTATCCCGAGCTTCTTCAGCTCATAAGACGTTATCTTGAGCGCCTCCGCCGCCTCTGCGCCGCGCGTGCCGTCTCGAAATAGAATCGCGGCACAACCCTCCGGCGGAATAACTGAATATATCGCGTTCTCCTGCATCAGAACCTTATCGCCGAGCCCTATCCCGAGGGCGCCGCCGCTGCCTCCCTCACCCGTAACGGCCACCAATATCGGGGTCTTAAGGACCGACATCTCGTAGATGTTGCGCGCTATCGCCTCCGCTTGGCCGCGTTCTTCGGCGCCGATGCCGGGATATGCCGCGGGTGTATCGACGAAACAGACCACTGGCTTCTTGAATTTCTCCGCTATCTTCATCGCTCGCAGCGCCTTTCTGTATCCCTCGGGATGCGACATCCCGAAATTGCGGAATATCCTCTCCTTCACATCCCGACCCTTTTGCTGGCCGACAATTGCCACTTTCCTGCCCCGAAAAACCGCCAAGCCCACAACAACCGCCGGATCGTCGCGAAAAAGCCGGTCACCATGCAGCTCGGTGAAGCTCGTCATAATCTGCGAGATGTAATCAAGCGTATAAGGCCGATCCTTGTGCCGCGCAAGCCGCGTTCGCTGCCAAGCGGACAAGCTCGAAAACGTCTCAGCGTAGAGCTTCTTGAGCTTCTTCTGGTAGCCCCGAATCCGATCCGCATACTGCGGGTCCCGCGCCTGCTCGAGCTCCGCTATCGCCTCCTCGAGGTCAACAATCGGCTGCTCGAAATCGAGTATCTCCCTGGGCATGGACTCTTACCGCCGAATGCTCGTTACCTTCAAACGCCTCTTGTGCCCAACAGGGTGCTCGGCGCGACACTGGTCCATAGAGACTTTTGTCATAATCCGGTGTCCGAACTCGTAGGGGCGGCTCAAGAGCCGCCAGTACAGGGCGCCGCGCCCACACCGCAGCCGCCACACATCCTCGAGGCCGCTGCCCTGTAACCGACTAATAGCAGACCTATCTAATAGTCGATGTTCACCACAACCCAATCGAACGAATGCCAAAGGTCCCGCTCATAGATGCTCTCACCAGGCTCCTGAAGAACCGATGCGAACAACACCTCGTCCACTTCCGTCCAGCCACCAACGCCGGGGCAACTGTAGGCGAGTATCCGTCTCGGCCCCGGAGTGCGCCGCACAAGATACAGACCAGGGCAGAATGGGGTCGGCCCCAGTGCACCGATGCCGCCGCACAAGTAGAATATCTGGCCATCTATAATCGCCGCGACCCAGAGGTCAACCTCCACGTCCTTCGGCCCCAGGTTCCGAACGTTGGCGTGGATTGCGAACGAATCGTCCGTGCTCAGCCGAGGCCCCAGATTCGTCGTCGTTACCGTAACATCCGGCCCAAAAGGACCATTGACCGAGAAACTATGGTAATGACTGACCGGATACGTAGCGTTGGGCGCGTAATCAAGCTCCGGCATTATCTCGGCCTCAACAGCCAGCGTGAAGATTATCGGGGACGTATTATACTCAACGGCCCTGAACTCGAAGTCCCTATCCGGCGTCACGTGCCCACACATGGGAATGAACTTCAGGTCGTCAACGTCGCTGTAGGAAAACGAATCCCCGAAAGGTAGATACTCGAAATTCTGGTCATCAGACAAGCTAAACGTGGCGTCGTGAAGGTCATAGTTGCTCACGAAAGTAACCCGCGCCTCGATAATCTCGCCGCACTCTATCATCTTGTTGTGAGTATGCGGGACCGTGGCCGAGGCGCCCTGATTGTCATCGTCTATCTCGAAGTTCACAACCTGAACGGAAAGCGGCGTGCAGAAGCCGATCTTGACCGTCTGCTCCCAAGAGTAGCCGAATGTGTCGCAGACGATCACAAGGAACTGGGCGTCAACGATCGGCCCGTCAGCCGAATCGCAGCTGAAATACACAGGAGCAGCCGTGAACGTGAACGGCACATACACAATCCCCATTGGAGGAAGGTTATTGACGTGGGTCACGCCGCCCGAACCGATCCGGAACACATTCGCCTTCGGAATTATCCGAACCGTCAAATCCAACGCCTCAACACTCCGGTCCCTGTTGACGAGCTTGAACTGGCAGTTCACGGTCTCGCCGCTGTCGATCAGGCCGTTGCCGTTGGGCGTGTCGTCCCTGAGGAAATAAGACCCTAACCGGGCGACCTCCACGGGCCCGGCCACCTCTGCCTCAACCTCGATCACACCATCCTGGTTGGCAGCTGGCCCAACCGTGCCCGCGTTCGACAGAAATGAAATCGCGAAATCCGAATAGAGCCCCGGAGCAAGCGAGGTCCGGTCGAGTCCCACCTCCACAATCAGCGTCTGCCAGGGGCCCAGCCAGAAGCCAGACGTGGAAAGCTCGATGACGTGGGTGTTCGGCCAAAGCGAGAGCTTCAACGGCTTGCTCGACACGTTCCTAACGGTCAACTGCTTGTAGAAGATGAACGTCTGGAAGTCCAACGAAGCGGGATTGATCAGGACCTCCACGCCCGGATCGGGCGTCGGATCGATCGGAGTGAGAGCCACCACGTTCGAGTACTCGCTCTCCACGTGTGTCGAGTCGAACTGAGACGGCTGAGACTTGACCCTGTAATACAGCGTCCGCATCTCCTCCTTTGCCGATGTATCTCTGTACATATACCGAGAAGTCGCAGGAATGCGATAAAATCCGCCTATCGGTTCGACGTCAAAATTGGGCGAGAAATCCCGCTCAATGTAATACTGGTAGGCGCCCGACACGCCTTCCCAGGTCAGCTCGATCTCCATCCCTTCGGGCATGACCCGCCCGTGAACCACCGGCGCGGCGAGCTGAAGACGAAGGACGTCATCGGCGTAAACAGCGCCCATTGAAGACAACAAAACGACGAAACCCAAAGCGCAATAAACCACACCTCGAGGCATCTAACGCTCCTCCTAAACGTAAAAAAGAGAATATAAACCCACACCTGAAACGATTCTAACACAAACTATATCCACTCACCTCTGCCCTGTCAACCGCGCCGATTGGGGAGTTTCCCCGGTCGGGAAATGGGCGAAAAGGAGAAAGGGAGAAAGGTGTGGGGTGGGCTTTCCAGCCTGCCGTCGGTCCGCGTTCGCCGCACGGCGAATGCGGTCGTTGGTCGCTGCACGGCGAGTCTGCGACGCGCGGCGAATGCCGGAGTCCGGCCGCCGCCTGCCGCAATCCCCTGAAAGGGGATAACATGAGTAGCCGTAGGTTTCAACCTACGGATCCAGAGGACGGATGCGCGTTCCCCTCCTACCTCCAGGCAGGCCCCAGCTTCTTCATCGAAAAAAGCAAGCGAAGGATGATCGCCGAAGATCTAAAGGCTGCACTGCGCCTGTTGAAACCGGAAACATTGTGATATGTTCAGACTGACTACCAGTTACACCATTGAAACTCAAGGAGGGGGAAATGAAAACAGTAGCTGTATGCATCATTCTTGCGGTCTTTGTGTTGCTGTCGGTCGTGGCTATTGCGGGGCCGACAATCACAATCTACACGGACGCCGAGACGTATCAATCTGGCGATGCGATCGAGGTTAGCCTATCCGCGCAGAATGTGGTCGACGGGATGTCGGTTGACGTTTATATCGGTCTTATCACGCCCGACTGGGATATCTACGCCTACGGGCCGGGCGGATGGACCGACAGCCTCGAACCGTGGATACCCGATATCTATGTCCCATCCGGCTTTGGCATGGACCGGACGCCGCTTTGGTGGTTCGATGTGCCCTGCTCGATGCCGCCAATCAGCGAGCAAGGACAGTATTACTTCGCCTCGGTCCTTACCCATCCGGGAACGTTGGAATGGGTAAGCCAGCCGAGCCTGGCACTGTTTACAGTTGGCGCCTCTGCGGTACCGAATTACTACGTCAACGGCGAAACAGGGGACGATTCCAATGACGGGTCTGAAAGCTACCCGTGGAGAACGATAACCCACGCCCTCGCTTCCGCGCTCAGCACCCCTGCCACCATCCACGTCGCGGCCGGCACCTACGCCGCCTCGACCAATGGCGAGACGTTCCCGCTCAACATGAAGAGCTGGGCGTCGCTCATTGGCGACCATCGAGAGACCACAATTCTTGATGCGGAGGACTCTGCCTATCACGTCATCCTCTGCGACGGCGCGGATGCCATCACCATCGAGGGCTTCACGATAACTGGTGGCTATGCTAATGGCAGCAAAGATAGGAATGCACGCGGCGCGGGCATATGTTGCTACGAAAGTTCGCCGACCATCCTGAACAACACGATCACTCGTAACTCCTCGGACGGCCAATACAGCTACGGCGGCGGGATATACTGCTATGAAAGTTCACCGATCATCTCAAACAACACGATCACGGACAACTCGGCATACTACGGCGGCGGGATACACTGCTCTGACAGCTGGCCCACGATCTCAAACAACACAATCATAGGGAACTCGGCCCGCTACGGCGGCGGGATACGCTGCGACCACGAAAGCTCGCCGACCATCCTGGACTGCATCATCTGGGCCAACGGTGACGACCTACTTGGGTGTTCCGCCAGCTATTGTTGCATTGAGGACGGAGATTCGGGCACGGGCAACATCCACGATGACCCGATGTTCGTTAGCGGGCCGCAGGGCGAATACTACCTCGATCCCGATAGCCCGTGCATCGACGCTGGCAGCCGATCAGCGTCCGAGGCGGGACTGTCGGATAGAACAACGCAGGCCGACGGCACACCGGATACGGGCACGGTCGATATGGGATTCCACTATCCTGTGCCCTGATGTCGGCTCAGTGGGTGAATAGGGGAAAGGAGGGAGGCGTTGGCCGCCCCAATTCCCCCGAATGAATTCGGGGGATAGGACAATGGTAGCCTTCTGAATCGCCTCGGCTGAAGCCGGGCGACGGTGTAACCCGGATGGCCTCCACGCACCGGGGAATGAGCTGCCCGGTATCGTGTCCCGTCCGGCGATGAGGTGGCATGTGCTCGCACTCCACCCTACGAATCACCGCGTTTCAACGCGGTGATATTGACGGTCCTCGTTATATTAGCACCCGATTTCAATCGGGTGAATTGCAGGACCTCGGCGACCCCCCTTCCCTCCTCCTCTCCAGGATCCTCATCAGAGGGGGATCGGGAGGAGGGCTCTTCGCCGCCCGACCGCCCCAGCTGGAGCAGGGGGTTATTATAATCATAGCCCGGTGAATCGCCTCGGCTGAAGCCGGGCGACGAAGTCAAACAGTGGGATGCAAGGAGCAGCCCTAGCACCGCTATCACTCGCCGCGAAGCGCCATGAGAGTCATCGTGTGGGTGACGCCCTTCGTCTTCTGGATCTCCTGGATCACGAAATCGCCAAAAGCCTCGGAAGTGTCCGTCTCGACCGTCAGCATCAGGTCATAAACCCCGGCGACCAAGTAGATTGATAGAACCTCTGGACGCTTCTTCAAGCTGGTATAGACGTTGAGCGCCTCACCCGTGGCAGCGTTAACGGCCACAAACCCCTTGTGCTTTTTCATCGATCATCACCTCCTTTCGACGTTCTCTCCTGCCAGACCTTGACCAGAAGCGATCAAGGGGCTGGGCTTCATACCTCGCATTATACAAGAACGACACCTGATATCAACGCGAAAAACCTGTGGCCGGGAGGGCGAGGTCATCGCCGAGGAACGGCTACGAATGCGCGGCGTGGGCGTGCGTGAGGTCGAAGAGCAGGCTGCGGAGTAGCTGATCAGATGGGGCGAGGCTGCGCTTGATGGCCGCGTCGGCGTCGGAGACCTTCATCAGGGCCCGGGCGAGCTCTTTGTGGTCGAACTTCGCGGCGAGCTGTAGCGACTTGTGGATCACGAATGGGTTTTTGGTCAATAGGTTTGCGGCGCCTGAGCCGAACGCGGGCAAGAGCGGGGCCAGGTCGTTGAGAGCACTATCCTTAAACGTAAAGAAGCTCATCGAGGCGATCTTCGCTTCGTCCAGGTGTTTGGAAAGGAGTATCCTAGCCTGCAACAGGAACCTGAACTGGCTGGCGAGGCTCTGGATGACGAACAGCGGCGGCGTGCCCTCCTGAAGCAGGTTCGCGAGCGCCCTGAAGGCCGAGGCAACGTTCTTCTTCGCGACAGCATCCGTCAGCTCGAACACGGCCTGCTGCCTGGCCTCAGGGACAATTGCCTCAACGTCTTTGGTGTCTATCCTGCCCTGTTCGCCCACGAACAGCGACAGCTTCTCGAGCTCGCCGCATATCGATCGTAGGTCGGTTCCGACGCTGTCCTTGAGCACAAGAAACGCTTCTGACGTGATGGTCTTGCCCTTCTCGGTCAGAAGCTCGTTCACAAACGTGAAGACCGGGTCACGATGAACCTGCATCCCGGGGAAGCTCCTGAGTTTGGGGAAACTCAGGACGGGCGCCTGCTTGAGGCTCTTGGCGAATGAGGTTATGCCCGGCCCCGACTCGCAGACCGAGAGTATGAGGAACTTGCCCTTCGGCAGGCCGGCTGCGATTCTACTGGCGAATTCCGCCAGCTGCGCCTTTGCCTGCGCGCCCTTCTCAAGAGCGGCCGTAAACTCCGGGATAACCACTACCTTGTCCGACGAGAAGAGCGAGCCGCTCAGGAGTTCAGTCAGTATCAGCTTTAGGTCTTCGGCCGCGCCGGGCAGCGAAACAAACTCCGCGGAAGCCCCCAACCGCCGCCTCAGCGCCTCGGAAATGCGCTGCCTCGCCTCGGATACTAGGAACTCCTCCCCACCGTGAATGAAGTAGGTCGAGAGGCCGTTCCCCGCCTCAATCGCCGAGACAGCGGCCCTTATCTGGGCGAGACCTGAGCCTTCTGGCTTCATTGCAGCCTGCATGTGTTTGTTTGCATTGATAGGCGCTAACGGTATCGGGGCTATTGCACCACAGAGACACAGAGAGCCAGATGCTCACCGGTCAATCCCCCACTCGTATTCCCAATCGACGAAGTATATGTCTCCGACGAAGTCAAACGTCCCGGGTTCTGTAATGCCTATGTACCAGCGGCATTGGGGATACGGAAACCTATCATCGAACCTGTACTCAAACAGCGTCCCGGACCACTTTGTTGATAGCGGTTCGACAGAGACGCGGGCGTCGAGGGTAGAGGGCAGCGTTGAGAATGTCGGGTAGTAGAGCAGCTCATTGCCCGTCCAGAGTGCGAGATAGACGTCGGCCTCAAGCGTCGAGTGCATTGGGTTGATGATGTAGTAGAACCCGAACATGGTATCGTCGAGCGTGTAGGTGGTCTTGTTGATGTGGAGTCCCACTCTCGGCGTGTAGTCGGTCGAGCCGCCGCCTATTGCGTAAATCGCCCCGTCCAGCGTGCCGAAGTAGAGCGTGCCGCTTGCGTCGAGCGCGGGGGACGACACGATGTCGCTTTCTGTCTCGAACGTCCAACGCATGGCGCCTGCCGAATCGAGGCTATAGAGTCGCCCGTCGAACGCGCCGAAGTAGCAGTTGCCGTCGAGGTCGAGCGCGCACGAAGAATGGACCTCGGAGCCAACGTCAAATGACCACCTAGTCCTGCCCTCGTGGCTGACGCAGTAGAGGTACTTGTCATAGGAGCCAAAGTACATCGAGCCGTCCGGAAAGAGCGCGGGAGATGACCTAATGTCGTCGAAGACCTCATATTGCCATACCACCTCGCCGTATTCAGGATCGATGGACGTTATTGTATTGTCCCAGCAGGGCACATAGATCATCCCGTCGGGGCCGATTGCGGTCGCTCCGCTTATCCAGTCGTAGCCTTTGTAGGACCACTTGAGCTCGCCAAACGGCGCAAAAGCATAGAGGCGCCGGTCATCCGCGCCCACATAGACCGTGCCGTCATCGGCGATTGCGGGGGCCGACACGATCCAGTCGTATGCGTCGTAGCTCCAGTTGAGCGTGCCGTCGCTTCTGAACGCGTAGAAGCTCTCGGAGCGCGAGCCGAAATAGATGCTCCCGTCAGTGCCTATCGTCGGCGGGCCGTCGTTGTATGCGTCCGTGTCAAACTTAGCCACGAATTCGCCGTCCGTTGTCAGCCAATAGAAGTAGTGATCGTAGGAGCCAAAGAAGACGCCGAGGTTCTCCGAGACCGCGGCCGTGGAGGAGATGTCATTCTGCGCCACGAATGTGAACGCCTCGCTGCCATCAGGGTTGAGGCAGTAGAACTTGTCGGCGCCGATGTAGATTCGGCCACCAGAATCGATGACCGGTGAGTTTGGGACCTCGCCATCGGTATGATAGACCCACTCAAGCTCCGGCGTCTTGGGACCGAGCGACATCGCCATGCCGCTGTGCTTGACGTCGTGCATAAAACATGGCCACTGCTCCTGTCCTATGCCCTGCGAGCTGCTTACGATGAACAGGATGACGAAAACTAAGAGGACGGTCTTGTGGGCATAAGGCTTCATCGTTGTTACTCCGTTATGAGGCGCGGTTGATTGCGGTGATGAAATCTCTTGTGGCCCGGGCAGGGTCGGGGGCGTTCACGATCGCGCTGCAAACCGCGACGCCGAAAGCTCCAGCGGAGAGCACGTCGCCCACACGGTCAAGGCTGACGCCGCCGATTCCGAACACTGGTATCTCGACGCTGTCAGCGATTGTGGCGAGGCCATCAAGCCCAAGCTTAGCAGCGTTCTGTTTCGTGCCAGTCGAGAACACCGCGCCGCAGCCCAGGTAGTTCGCGCCCTCTGACTGCGCCAGCAGCGCCTCGTCCTTGGAGTGGGCAGACAGACCGATCGTGACATTATCCCCTCCACACGCAGAAAAGAGGCTCCGCGCATCGGCGAGGGCAAGATCGCTTTGGCCCAAGTGCACACCGCATGCGCCAGCAAGAATCGCCAGGTCCACTCGGTCGTTCGCAACGACCCACGCGTCGTGCGTTCTCGCCCGGTCTATGACTAGCCTAAGCAGGGCGAGTCGGTCTCTATCGCTCATCGACTTTTCACGGACCTGAATGAACCTGCATCCCCCACTCAGAACTCGCTCCGCAACTGTGAGTGAATGCTCAACCCCCGCGCTGCCTGAATCGAGTATGAAGCAGAGCCTCCGTGCGCTGAAATCGCCATCGCGCCCCACCCTCTGCAACCTCATGCGCTGTGCGCTGTCCTGACGCGCTTCCCTTTACGCTCCCGCTCGGCTCGCGCCTTACCCAGAAAGCGCTCGACGAAGGCAGTCGAGAACCGGCCGGCGAGGAACTCAGAGTCCTTCATTACCTCCATGTGGAACGGAATCGTTGTGTCTATTCCCTCTATCACAAACTCCTCGAGACTGCGCTCCATCCTGGCAATGGCTTCATTACGGGTCGGGGCGTGAGCGATGACCTTTGCGATCAACGAATCGTAGTATGGCAGAACGACGTAATCCTTATAGATTGATGTATCCACTCGAACGCCAATTCCGCCCGGGAGATTGCACGCTGTTATCTCACCGGGCGACGGGGCGAATGTCTCAGGATGCTCGGCATTGATGCGGCACTCCAGGCTGTGGCCGTTGAACTTGACGTCTGACTGCTTTAAGCTGAGCTTCTCCCCGGCTGCGATGACGATCATTTCCTTGACGATATCGACGCCAGTTACGAACTCGGTGACCGGATGCTCAACCTGAATCCTTGTGTTCATCTCAAGGAAATAGAACTGCCCACGAGGGTCCATCAAGAACTCCATCGTTCCGGCCGACGTATAGCCGAGCTTGCTTGCCGCTTCAGTGGCAATAGAACCTAATGAATGGCGGCGCCTCGAGGTCATCACCGGGGACGGCGATTCCTCGATGAGCTTCTGATGGCGGCGTTGGATTGAGCATTCGCGCTCACCGAGGTGAATGACGTTGCCGTGTTCATCAGCGAGGAGCTGAAACTCTATGTGCCTGGGCTCTCCAACGTATTTCTCGATGTATGCCGCGGGGTTGCCGAATGCGGCTCCCGCCTCGCCCTGCACCGACTCGAAGGCCCTGGGCAGGTCATCTTTGTCGTGGACAATCCTCATCCCCTTGCCGCCGCCGCCGCCGGACGCCTTGATAACCACCGGGAAACCAATCTCGGCTGCTATATCAAGAGCCTCCTTGGCGTCCTCGACCTCTCCGTCTGAGCCCGGCAGAACCGGCACCCCGAGGCTCCTCATCGTAGCTCTGGCCACCGCCTTGTCGCCCATCAGCCGTATCAACTTCGGAGACGGGCCAATGAACTTGATCTTGTGATCCTCACAGATACGGGCGAAGCCGGGGTCCTCGGCGAGGTAGCCGTAGCCTGGGTGGATGGCGTCCGCGCCGGTAACGAGCGCTGCGCTGATTATACCGGTTATATTCAGGTAGCTCTTGTCGTTTCGGGCGGGTCCGATGCAGACACTCTCGTCCGCGAAGCGAACGTGCAGGGAGTTCTCATCGACGTTGGAATAGACCGCGACAGATTGAATCCCCATCTCCCGGCACGCGCGAATAATCCGCAGCGCAATCTCGCCACGGTTGGCAATCAGGATTTTGCTGAACATCAGAGAACCTAACGGCTCCTAGGCCGGCTCGATCCACATCAGAGGCTGGCCATACTCTACCGGTTGAGCGTCCTCCATCAGAATCTTGATGACCTTACCGTCGAAATCGGACTCGATCTCGTTCATCACCTTCATCGCCTCAACGATGCACAACGTCTTCCCAACGGTAACATAATCGCCCGTGCTAACAAACGGCTCAGCGCCGGGCGCAGGCGCACGATAAAAGGTTCCGACGATCGGTGATTTCACAACCGCAACCTCCGGCTCTGCAACCTCACCCTCACGAAGCTCCGGCGCCTCAGTTCCGCCAAAGGCGAGGTCCGGAAGAGCCACCTGCGAGGCCTTCCCCGCGTCCGGCGGGCTCGCACCATCTCGCCTGAGCTTAACACGCATGTCGCTGGCCTCATATTCCAGTTCGCACACGTGGCACGAGGCCATCAGCTCCATTAGCTGCCTTATCAATTCAACGTCCATGGCTACTCCCATCGGGACTCTTTTGTTTCCTAGACCCTTTCACAATAGCTCTTGGTTCTGGTGTCAATCTTCAACAGTTCCCCTTCCTCAATGAAAAGAGGCACCTGGCAAGCGGCCCCTGTAGAGAGGACCGCGGCTTTAGTCGCACCGGATACCGTGTCGCCCTTTATCCCTGGCTCGGTCTTGGCAACTCTTAGGTTCACGAATATCGGGAGCTCCACGCCCGCCGGACGGTCATTGTAGAACATCATCTTGA
>Ga0315545_1003983_pt1 | contig 12372 bp, 18 predicted proteins | sample SalMarSW160210MG_FD_203096 | JGI IMG/M metagenome (GOLD analysis project Ga0315545, IMG submission 203096) | Salt marsh sediment microbial communities from the Plum Island Ecosystem LTER, Massachusetts, United States - Salt Marsh Sediment SW1602-10 ... | reverse complement strand
AAAAACAATTAACAGGAAAGGTATTGTTGAAAAACAATTAAGAAAAGCCAAAAACTTTTAAACTATCTTTTGCAAGAAAAAAGATGACAAGTGAATTTAATGGAGGAATTGCAGGAGTCAAGATAAAAATCATGCCAGATTCTCCTGAAGCAAACCTCATGGAAATAGAAAACAAAGTTAAAGAAATTGTGAAATCTCAAGGCGGAATAAACAATGAATATTCAGTGGAGCCGGTTGCATTTGGATTAAAATCACTAATAGCATTCTTCCAATGGCCAGAAGAAAAACCTCTTGAAACAATTGAAGAAAAAATAAAATCCATTGAAAGCATTCAATCTGTTCAGGTTATTGACATCAGAAAAATTGCATAATTTAAAATATCAATTTTCTTAAAATCTACATAAAACTTATTAATCCTCCTTTTCTTCAAAAAACATGACATTTTCATCAGAACAAATTCAGGAAATAAAAAAACAATTAATCCAGCAAATCCAAACAACTTTTCCAGAAGATAAAAAACAGGAAGCAATTGAAAAAATTAATTTAATGAACAATGAACAATTAATAGAATTTCTTGAACAAAACAATATGATTAAAGACCCAAATAAGGAAAATTCTGAAGATTCACAGGAACAATGCATTTTTTGTTCACTTCTCTCAGGACAAATCCCCTCAACAAAAATTTCAGAAAATGAAAATGCAATTGCAATTCTTGAATTAAACCCTTTAACAGAAGGGCACACTTTAATTATTCCAAAAATCCACCAAGATAAAATTCCTTCAGAAATAAATCAATTCACAGAAGAAATTAAACAGAAATTAAATTCATCTTTAAACCCAAAACAGATTCTTTCAGAAAATGCAAATTTATTTGGACATGAAATTATAAATTTAATTCCAATTTACACAAATGAAATTCCAAGCCAGAGAAATAAATCATCCCCAGAAGAACTGAAAAGAATTCAGGAGAAAATTCTTTCAGATTCTAAAAATACTCAAAAAGAAAAACCAGAAGAAGAAATTAAACCTGAAAAAATAAATCCAGAAGAGAATATTATTCCTAAAAGAATTCCTTGATTAATGAACTTTCAAAGCACTCCAGTATAAAATTCTGTTTCCTGCACCTGCTTCATCATACTGCATTCTTGCACTTGAAGCACCATAACCACTTACAACAATTTTATCATTAAAATTTGTTGTAAATAAAGGAAGAACTCTGACGATATCTGTGCCCATATAAGCATCATAAACTCTTGTTACAATCCAGGTTCCATAACCTAAATCAGAAGAAGCATAATCAGTGCTATATCCAGAAGCATAAACCTGCCAAATATCACCCCGTTCTAATCTAGTGAGAATTGTTGTTGCACTTGTTGTTGTAATTGTTCCTTCCAAAGAATATATTTTATCTGCTTGCAAAGTTCCGACAAAAACATCATTGCTTACATTCAAATTTTCTTCAACTGTTACAGAACCTTCTTTAACAAAAACATTTCCTGCAAAAACCATTGCAAGTGAGAGCATAATAAAAATTCCAATGCCGATTACTGGTTTGCTGTTCAGAATCTTCAATGTTTTCTTTACAAAATTCTTTTTCATTTTTTTACCTCCCTTGTATTTCTATGGATTGGAATTTTCATACAATTTTCCAATCATGCATAAATCTCCAAATTTATCTATGTAAATAACATTATCATTTGCAGAATTCAAAACAATAAATGAACCATCTGTTGGCGAATCACAATTTGCACTCAAATCAGAACAATCCCCAGATTCCAAACATAAATTTCCGTTTGAATCAATATATGCAACAGAATTGTCAGTTGAATTTCCAAACACAATTGCATCATCTCCATAACTATCACAACTTCCACCAGAATAACATTCACCTTTCAAAACAATATTTCCTTCACTTCCAAACCATGCAACATTTTCTCCAAGAGAATTTTTGTGGTAAAATTTTGAAGTGTCGTTTGGTGGATTAAGAGAATTATTAACAACATATGTATCTGATTTAATCTCTGAATAATCATCTCCATCATAAATTCTACATCTCACTGTTTTTTCTCCATCTGTTTCATTTGCATATCCTGTACATTGTAAATCATAGGGATAATTATCTCCAGCAAAATAACAGAAATCATGATTAGAAATTGAAGGTGTGCAACTTGCTCCATTACAACAATACATTGATAAAATTTCTTCGTCTAAATCTTGTTCTGAATTTGCTGTTACAATTATGGGAACCCCTCCTTCAACAACAGATTCATTTAAATCAATACTTAACCAAGTTGGAACCCTATTTGAAACAGTGATAATATCGCTTTCAACATAAGCACCATGTCCGCCATCTTCACCATAACCTCTTGCAATACAATAAACTTCATCTCCTTTTTCAAAATAAGAATCCTCTTCTTCCAAATCAAAACTCTCTGCCCAAATATATCCACTATGATCGTCGCAAATATCATAACTACTTCCATCATCACAATATTGCGTTTCAACCCTATCACCATTCACATACCATTGAACTTTAATCATCTCAGGATCACTTTCATCACCTCGAACTTCAACATCGCAATCAATATCTTGATCTGCATAAGCAACACCATCTATGTCAATTTCTGAGGTGTAAGGAACATCGCAAAGTTGATTATCATAAACATCTTCATATTCATTATAATACAAATCAGCAGAACATTCTATAAAATAATTTATATCATCACAACCTGTTAAAAAATTATTGTCACAAAGATTATTACAGTTTGACTCTCCCTTAAATAATTCAACATAAGATTCAATTGTGCAACTACTTCCACAACCAGTAGGAATAATTCCAGGAGAATAAGAAGAGGTATGGGAACTGCAAGAGGAAGTTAAAGGAGAGTAGCCTTCAGAATCCACATGCCATTGGACTCTGTTCTGCTCCCCCGAAGAAGAATCATACCCAATATAAGAATCAATAATAATGTTTTCATAATCATTTGGAACTGCAACTGCCATGTCATCACATTCTACAACGCCATCGCTTTTCCATCCTGCTCCGCTTCCAGTATCACTTGAATAAAGAATCCAATCGCTTAATTGCTCATCATGGCAAGTTCTTTCCCATGTCCAAAAATTTCCATCAAGATAACTTTCAACACCTTCATCATCATAACCTCCAGAACAACTATCAGGAGTACATGCTGTAACTCCACTTCCAGATTCGCAACTTACATCATAATCACATCTTTCTTCAACAGCACAATCATCAACACAAGTTCTTGTATAATATTTTTCATTTGATTCACAGCCCCCATTACCGCACCCTCCCGATGTCCATGAAGTGCAATTACAAGGACCAATAGCTTCTTCAACATCAATTCTTTTAAATGTCAATCCAGTTTCAGAATCATAAATATCAACTCCTGTAGTTTGCAAAGTGTATTTTATTTCTGCAGGTGTTAATGCAGGGTTTTGTTCAAGAAGAAGTGCTGCAGCTCCTGCGACCATTGGAGCAGAAAGAGAAGTGCCACAATCTGGAGATATTGCTCCTCCTGCAACAGGCGTTGATATAATACAACCAGGAGCAAGAAGATCTAAATCAGAATTCCTATTAGTTTCACAAGTTATATCATCCACATCATGCGATTCATCGGTGCAAGAATCAAAATTAAAAGGACTTGCATAAGAAAAGTCGTATGTCTCTCCGACCGCAACAACCTCATCATTACACGCAGGATAACTAATTTTATTAAACTTGTTATTATTTCCAGAGGCAGCATCAAGAAAAATTCCTAAATTATAAGCATTATTAATTTCTGTATCAAAAGTTGTTTTACAACTTCCAATATAAGCATCATCTCCAAAACTCATGCTAATAATATCTACATTTTGATTCCTACACCAATCTATTGCATCTGCAACATCGTCATTATCCCACCCCTCTCCTTCTTCCCCTGCAATTTTAACAATGTAGATATCTGCATCAGGAGAAATTCCCGTATAATTTGCATGATTCGAAACAATTACTCCAATTACTTTTGTTCCATGATCCAATTCATCTTCTGCATCATCATCTTCATTTTCACCATTTGGACAACAACCTCCTGCATCAGAACAATAACAATATTCATTTACAACATTTCCATAAATATACGAATTGGAAGAATCTACACCTGAATCAATAACACAAATTTTGGCAGTATCGCCAGTATAACCAAAATCCCAAACTTTATCAGCACCAACAAGAGGGATAGATTCTTGAAGATAAGGTTCAACTTTTCCATTTGAATAAGTAATTCTTTCAACACTAGAATGACTTTCAATATTTTTTAACCCCTCTTCGGTTACCCAAACAAGAAAACCTTCTGGAGATCGTCTCACCAATTTTATCTCCTTTCCCAAAAAGTCATTTAAAGTTTCATTAATTTCTTCTTCAAAGAAAGTAACCCGCGTTTCAAGAAAATTTTCTCTTGAAATTTTATTCACATCAAAATCTCGGGTAATTTCAACTTCAGAAGAGGGTTTAAGATTAACTTTAATTCTTACCCATGTTTGATTATCTTCAATTTTAATTTTTGAAAAATTTCCTTGTTCAACTAAACCTTTGGAATAGGAATAATTATCAAAAATTTTAGAAAGCTCTTTACCTGAATCTGGATTTATTTTCATCGAAGTAAATTCTGCCGAGGAAACAAAAGAAAGCATAATAAATATTATGGCAAAGATTAGAATAACAAATGATCTTTTACACCTCATTTTAAATATATACTCCAATATATATATTTAAATGTTATGTTTTATCGTCGGATGAAATGAGTTTCATATATTCAGGTTATTGCCCTTCACATTCAATTTCCGAGCAAGAATTGATTCCATAATTTCTGTTTAGATATTCTTCATTTGTAGATAAATCATGACAAGTGCCTTCAAATTTAGGATTTTTCCCATCATTAATTCTTCTTTTTACAACACAATAATCATAAATATTTTTATCCGAACAAGCAATGTTGCATGAAGTTTTTATAGATTCTATATTCCTGGGATTTCCTGGAGAAACTTTGCCTTTTCCGTAAAAAAGAATAAGCATCAAAAGAATTAAAATAAAAACAATTAGAGCTAAAATGAAAAAAACTTTCCGTTTCATATATTAATTATAAAAACTGTACTTAAAAATTTTGTGATTAATTTTCATCACAAGCCTTAAGTGCAACAATTCTAGAACCATTAGCAATGCCTGTCCAATAAACATCTTCGGAAGCAATTATCCCTGCAACGTTAGTTCCATGGCCATCATCATCCAAAGGATTAGAATCTCCATTAGCATAATCATAACCCGCAGGAACCTTATCACAAGTGCCAGCAAGAAAATTTTGTTGAGTGCAACTACCAAATGCTGTACGTGTATAATCAACACCTGTGTCAATAACGCAAATTGTTCCGCCAGTACCATCATATCCATTGCTATGCGCAATATCTGCTCCAATCAAAGGACCACTCTGAACCAGATGGACATGACCTTTAAAGGAATTATCATAGATTTTTTCTATTCTATTATCGCCCAACAATTCCTCAAAGCCTTTCCTATTAACTTCTCCGTAAAATCCATTACCCAAAGAAAACATACCCTCTAATTGAAAATTTTCTTTAGAAAGAGAAGACAAAACAGAATTAGAAATATCATCCAAAATTTCTTTTCTCCGTTTATCTTTAGTATTTTGGATTTCTATTGAATCATTTTTTGTAATAAAAATATTTGAAGTATCTTTAATTTTTATTATAACAGGTATAAATTCAAGGGATTTGTTGTTAGAAATATTTTTATTAAAATTAGAAACAATCGCTTTATCATATTTAACTCCTTTCTCACTAACTCCAAAATCCTCTGCTGCACTAATGAAAAGAAAAGAAAGTAATAAAAGAAAGATAATAAATAATTCTTTTCTCACTTTTTAGTCCTCTTCTTTTTTAATTCAATTAACCAAACAATAAAACATGAGAATATGTAAATCGGAATTACAACCCATAGTGAAAAAGGAATTATGTCAGAAATATGACACAACTTACAGGAAGGGCAATTCAGACTTCCATCTGGCATTTTAACGCATCCCTGAATACAACCAAGTTGAAAAACCTCCAAACAAGAATATAACAAGATAATTGTCATCAACAAAACAAATATCAAAATCTTTAACCAAGTCGGCTTAAAAAAATCTTTAACTTTATTCTTAACAACCATTTTTTATTAAATCTCCAGCATTTAAATTATTATCTGTAACTTCAAAAATATTTGAACTAAAAACATAAACTTCTTCTTCTGAGATTTCTAATTTTTTAAAATAATTATTTAATTCCTTATCTTCACGAATTTGAGGTGTAAATTTCCCATATTCATATGAAACTTTTTTATCAAGAAAATTTTGTGAAGCTGAAACAAAAGAGACATTAACCAATAACAAAATAAAAATTAAAACAATAAATGATTTCTTGCACTTCATTCTAACCTATATTCTCTAAAATATATATTTAAACATATACTTTAATTTTTTAGGGGTGAAAGAATTCTTCAAGGATTTGGCAACTCCAAAAAAATAAAATTAATTTACCTAAGAAAAAGAAAAATATAGTTTTACCTTATCTTAACATTATTTTCCAAAGAATTTTACCATCCCATAAACAAAAATAATGATTCCCAATAGAAATAAAAAGAAGTTATTTAATACAAATCCAATCAAATAAAAAAGGATTGTTCCTGAAACAACCAACAAAAAACCTACAAACAACATAGCAAGAATCTTTCCTTTAGAGAATTTAGTTCTAACAGCAATTAAAACTAAAAAAAGAAAAAAAGTTGCTAAAAAAGGGAAAACCAAAACAGTGAAGATTGAAGGAGATAAAAATTCTCTAGAAAGTCCTATGAAAACAATTACAAACAAAGCAAAAACACCAATGCTCCGCCACAGTTCTTGTTTAACAATTTCATTCATATAATTATATTGGATTTAAACCTACTTAAATTTTATCTTTCTAAAAAACCCAAGGCAAACCTTTAAACCAAAAAACAACCAGCAAAATAAAACCAATTAAAAATGCAGGAGTGTAAGGAATCCCATATCTAATCAAAATTTCTTTCTTGTTTTTTTTCAGCAAAGAAATTTCCTCTTTACTCAAACCTCCCCAGGTTGCTTTAATTTTTTTGTTTCCAATTTTAACATCTTTATACAACAAGTCGCCTTCTGTTAATTTTTCAGGAGGAACTTTCTTAATCATACATGACTCATCTATTGACTTCGCTGCAATATACAAATAAGGAAAAACAAAAAGCCCGATACTCAAAACCAAAAATTCAAAAACAAAAAAACTTGAAACCAAAAATACAATCCCAAAAATCATAAACACAAGAAGTTTTTTCTTATTTTTCTTAAATTGCTTTCCAAATTCTTTTCTAAATAATTTTCTATTTCTAACCCCAATAGAAACTGCCATAACCAAACCATAAATTGCTCCTGAAATCAAAAACAAAAGCAAAAACTTCAAGAACAAATAAAAATTATCTTGAAAATTTGAATAAAAAGGAATCACTGCTCCAAGAGCCATCATCAATTTTGCATCTCCTCCTGCAAAGATTCTTGAATAATAAAACAAAGTTCCCAAAATAGTAAAAATTCCCAAACCAATTAAACCCTGATAAAAAAAACTAAAATTAATTTCAGAACCAAAAAGCCCGTAAAAAAACCTGAAACCCAATGCAAAAACAATCAAAGACAAACTCAGCCAATTTGGAACTTCATATGTTTTAAAATCATGAGCAACAGCCGCAATAATCCAAATTACACCAAGACAAATTAAAAACACCACTTCAAACATAATTCATATTAGAAAATATTATTTATAAAATTATCACGCCTTAACTTTTGTGCTCCGATACTTCCCGCCTTTTTTATAAGGATGTTTTTTCTTTTCACGTTTCTTGTCTTTTCTCTTATTTCTTTTTTCAACAGAATGTGCCATAATAAAATTAATTAAAAACAGAATTTAAATTTTTTGTTTATTCAGAACTGCAGGTTATCTGAGGACATGAAGCAATACCATAACCTCTGTTAGCATAAGTTGAATTTGTTGCAAGTTGATAGCATGTTTGCTGAAATTCGTCGTTCTCTCCATCATCAACATCTTTCAAATCATTGCAAAATTCATACTGTGCATTTGTTGAACACGCAATACTGCATGATGCTTTTACAGTATCAATATTGTTATCCGGTTTAATCCAAGGAGCCAATCTATCCCAACCCAAACTAAATCCTAAAATTAATACAACCAAAATTACAATTCCCAAAATCAAAAGAACAATTGTGCTTGTGCTCATACCCTGAGCTTTTTTATTCAAACTTTTTATCATATTCTCACCAATTTTATAATTTATTTAATTCAATCTTATTTAAAAATGTTTTCTTTTCACCTCCCAAAATATTCAACAGAAAAAACAACAACTTCTTTAAGAAAATCAAAATCCCAATTCAATGAAAATTCTTTTTTTACAATTTCTTCATAATAATTTTGCACAGGATTTTGTTCAATCTGGATATTTACATTTTCCATTACTTCCAAAGTTTCAAAAGAATTATTAATAGAAGATAAGGAAAACATAAAACTAAACAACGCCAAAGTGCAAACCACAAAAACTCCTATAACTAAAATTGTTACAGGAACATCCCCGCGTTTGTTTTCAAAAAATTTCTTAATCATTTCCACCTCCTGAATTCAAATCTTCTAATGAATTTTCATTCAGCCATAAAACAACCTCTGCACGATTTTCAGAATTTAATTCAAAGGCATTTTTTGATTTATTTTCAACCCAATTATAATTACTCGAAGTTTCTATTTTATTTGTTTTTAAATTTTTATTTTCCCCAAGCAAAGACGCAATATAAATAGAACTCAAAATCAAAAAAATAATTATTATTGTTGCAACTACCCATGTCATTGTTTCAGCAACTTGTGCTTTCTTTGAGTTAATCAAACTAAATCTTAACATTTTTTTCTGCCTTATCAACTCCTACTAAAATTTTAATTAAATATTGTTCTTCGCCTTCAGAAATTCCAACTGAATAAATTCTTTTTTCAACACATTTTGAAAGTTTTTCATAATCTTTTCTTTTTTTATCAGGAATAAAACAATCTGCTTTCAAATTCAAATTTCCTTTGCTAAAACCAAAAATTTCATTTTCATCCAAATCATAAAAAACTCCTTCAACAAAAAATTGTTCAGATTCTTCCCAGCCATTTTCATTTTCTGTTTCAAAATTTAATCCGCAAACTTCAAAAAAATCTTCACTAAACTTTAAATTAAAATTCCCCTCTATATCAAACAATTCCTCATTTAATTTTCCCTGAAAAGAAACGCAATCAGCAACTTTGTTTGCAAGAACTTCCCCTTCCAACTCACGGACATCATAAGGCGAACTGTAAAAAGTATAAACCATTGCTATAACCCCTCCTGCAACAATGACAATAATTGCAAACCAATAAACAGAAATTACTTTGTCTCCTCCAATTTTATTTCTAAATAAATTACTCATTTTCTGCCTCTGATATTATCAAAATATAAAATCCAGTATATTCATTTTCAAAATTTGTTTCAGGATAAGGTTCATTCAAATTAACATCATTAAAAAAACTATAACTATATCCTCCCTTCTCAGTCAGTTTGACAAAAACAACATTTTTATCAACTCTGACAGCATCAGCAAAATCAATTCCATTTTTTTCAGCAATTTTAAATCCTTTTCGCATATCCATTTTAATTCTCATCTCAGGTTTTGCATAATCCGTTATCAAAGAAATTTCTTTTGCATATTTCTCTTCAAGAACTCTTCCTGAACTTGCCTGATTCAAAAGAAAAACAATAAGAATAGAAAGAAAAACAATATTCAAAATAATAAAAATAACATTTTCAACAAGAACTGACGAACCTCTTTTATTCATGAAAATTAAAACAAAAAACAATTAATAAATCTTTAGAAAAAGAAGATAAATAAAAAAACATTAAAACTTCAAAAAGGAATTACAAATTTTCAAATTAATTTACGCGAAGCGAAGCGAGCGCATTTTGGCGAAGCCCAAGGGCGGGTGGGTGGGAATAATTATCATGAAAACAAAAATTAATTCAAACTAACAACACTTTTGCAATTCAATGCTTCAAATTTCTCAACATCAACTTCAATTATTGTCGGAGCTAAAAATTGATTATCTATTCCATCACCTTCAACAATAATTCCCAAAATTTCCGGCTGAAATAATTCTGAAATATCATCACCAACAACCCCCCCAACAGTGCCTCCACTACCAACAATAATCGCACCTCCAACCAAACCCACAGGAGCAACAACAGCAACAACAACTCCAAGCCCTGCACCAACCAAAGCAAGTTTCCAAACACTTATTTCACTGACAATTCCCATTACATCATAATATTGTTCTCCAATTTCAATTTCCCCAAAACTAAGTTCTACATCTTCTCCTTGAGAAAATTCCTGTTTTAAACTTTCCAGATTATTTGTTCCAAAAACATATTGAGCATAGGTCTGACTTTCATCATCCGTAGAATAATCTGCAATTGTCAAAAATTCATAAAGCTCATCTTTGCTTATAATGCCCTCTTCAAAAGCAGGATTGCCTTCTGAATCTTCTATTTCTTTCAAACTATCATCAAATAAAATCTGCGAACAAATTGAACAATAATGATTTTTCTTTAAATCATTCTGAACATAATCAATCTGTCCAGCTCCATACATCCACCAGCACTCTGCCATATCCTCAGCCAAAACAGCATAAACTTCTGTTTCTGTTTTTACTTTTTTAATTTCAGGATTTGTCATACCTTCACAACTTCCGTCTTTAGTTATGCAAATATAACTTCTTGAACATTTCAAAGGCACACTTTCCGACGGAACAACAGAACTTCCCCGCGTAACAACAGAATTATGGCAAATTTCTTTATCTGATTCAGAACCCAAGTTTAATCTAAAAAGAAAAAACAAAATAATCAAAAAACTTGCAATTAGAATTATCAATAAAATAATTTGCTGAGTACTTAACTCCCCTTTTCTTTTTTTCAAAAACTTTTTCATCATGCAACACCCAACCTCTTTAACATAAAATAAACCCCGACAAGAGCTATTCCAAAAAACACAACCCAGATTAAATATTTTATTATTTCATCCAAACTCATTTTATTCAGAAATATAAATCCTTCCTCCTGTTTTAACAATATTCAAAATTTTCAAATCGCCTGTAATTTTTATTTCAGGAAATTCACCCAAATCTTCCCTGATTAAACAAACCCCTTTTTCAGAGCATTCATTTTGCTGTCTGTTTTTTTTCAAACCTTCCCACAAAACATTATCACAAATACAAACACAATTCTGGTTTGCACAGGAATTTGGCTTTGCAATTTCCGAAGATGCAAAACTAAAAATATACCAGCCCTTTGGATTAAAAACATCAATTTCTTTAACTTCTTCACCAACATTAGAAAGTGCATTAAATTCTGTTTTAAATCTGTCAATCAAATCTTCTGCATATTTTAATTTCTCTCCATTAACTTTTGCAGAATAAATTGAAACTAAAAAATAAATCAAAAAAATAAGAGCAACAAGTGCAATTAAAATCTTAATTGTTTCTTCAGCAAGCAAAAAACCCCTTTTATCTTTTGAAAATTTTTTGAATCTTGAATTATCTGATTTTTTAAATATCAAATTTCGCGAGCTAATTTCTGCAGGAGCCGAAGGCGACTGAGGGAGGGTGGGAGGGAATACCGAGCGAAATTTGCAAAAAGAAAAACCCCTATTATTTTTTTTATTAAACATTTTATTTCAACAAACCCAAAACAAATTTACTTCCATTTCCAAATGAACCAAAAGTATCTCCAATGCTTCCTGTTACAACCCGATAAACACCATAAATAACAGCAATAATAACAATTAAAGCAAGAATTATTTTTATCAAATTTCCAATTGTAAGTTCCATTAGCCCCTCCTGAATAAATTTAATATTCTGTCTATAAAACCAATCCCCTTGTCTTTAAGCAAAAACATTGCAATAAAAATTATCGCTAAAACAGCAATTCCAATAATCAGCCACGGCAAATAATCCATTACAATACCCTTCTTATCATCTCTTTTCATTTTACCTGTAAATTGAAATGGAAATTTTATATTTCCTTTTCATAACAAAACCAAACATTCTCCATTAATAAATTTAACCACCCAAACTATTCCCCAAAACAACAGAACTCAAAATAAACAATGCAATAATTGTCAAAAATGAAACTATGAAAAATAAACCAATTCCTTTTTTCAAATTCATTCCAATTTTGTGAGTCATTTC
>Ga0315545_1003979_pt1 | contig 12381 bp, 9 predicted proteins | sample SalMarSW160210MG_FD_203096 | JGI IMG/M metagenome (GOLD analysis project Ga0315545, IMG submission 203096) | Salt marsh sediment microbial communities from the Plum Island Ecosystem LTER, Massachusetts, United States - Salt Marsh Sediment SW1602-10 ... | reverse complement strand
TCCTGTTTTGATTAATCTTTAATTATCTTGGCATGTTAGTCGATATTTTTACTTGCTGATGGCGAAATATACCTTTCGTGATCATGAATTTTATTTATTTTTTACGACTTTGACGTTTCCCTGGATGTGTTAGTCTTCAGCTTGACATCCAAGCGAAATTAATTTTATATTAATTTTATAATAAAGAAGGTTAATTGGGTTATGGGAGAGATTCCGCATGCGGTATTTTCTCGCTGGGCGGGACGCCGAAGGTGAAACCTCGATAATTTGGGGGAAACTCTCAGGCAGAAGGACCGTAATCCAATAATCCTCTGGAGAGAGCCTTTTGAGAGGCCACCGAAGGGGAAATCCCAGAAGCCTTCGGGCTAGGGGTAAAATCTCTCAGGTAAAAGGACAGGGGAGTTTCGGAATCATCTTGAAGCTTCCCTGTTTCTTTGAGAAGATTTCATAATGTTTTAGGAGGTAAGAATGAGAAAAACAATCCTTCATGAGTGGCATAAGGAACACGGCGGAGACATGGTGGAATTCGGCGGATGGGAGATGCCCATACGATACGAAACAGGAATAATCCAAGAGCACTTAGCAACAAGAAAACATGGTGGTTTGTTTGACGTCTCCCACATGGGCAGATTCTTTATAACAGGAGAGCAGGCTACAGATTTCTTGCAGTATATTCTCACAAATAATGCAGCTGCTCTTGAAGCAGGGCAATCGCAATATACCGTAATACCTAATGAAAATGGCGGAGCAATAGATGATTCGTACCTCTATAAGATAAATCAGAAAGATTATATATTAGTAGTTAACGCCTCTAATATAGAGAAAGACTGGAGGTGGTTTCAAAAACAGATAAAAAAGTTCCCAAAAACACACTTGCAAGATAAATCAGAAGAAATTTCTATGTTAGCATTACAGGGACCGAAGACAAAAAGGGTGTTAGAAAACATTTTACACAACATAACAGAACTCCCAGACGTTGGAAGGAATAATTTGAGTGTAACAGAATTTGAAAACGAACAAGTGATAATTGCAAGAACCGGCTATACAGGAGAACCGTTATGTTTTGAGATATTTGTTCCTCAAGAGAAAACGATAGCTCTGTGGGAAAGAATTCTTAGGGTTGGGAAAAAGTATAACATAATCCCAGCAGGTTTAGGAGCAAGGGATAGTTTAAGACTTGAGGCCGGCCTGCCTCTATATGGCCACGAATTTGGAGAAGATAAAGAAGGCAAAGAAATTCCCATCCTTGCAGTCCCTATAGCAAAGTATGCGGTCAGCTTTTCAAGTCTTAAAGGAGAATTTATTGGCAAAGAAGCTCTAAAGAAGCAGTTTATAGAGTTTAAACAGTTAGAAAACAAGAAACAATGTCAAAAACAGTATTTGCCAAAACGGATCATGCCAATAGCTATCTCTAGTATAGGCGCAGCAAGACAAGGCGATGAAGTGTATATCAATAATAGGTTGATAGGGGAAGTCAGAAGTGGATCTATGGTTTCATACTGGAAGTTTGATAGAGAAGGAGTGGCTTCACACATCACTGAAGAAAAAGGGAAAAGGTCTATTTGCCTCGCGTATATCGATTCTGAAACAGAAGAAAATCAAGAGGTCCAGATACATGCAAAGGGCAGAATCCTTGAAGGAGTAGTTGTTGAAAGGCACCTGAGCAGCGTAGTACCTCCTTACTCGAGGACTATATTAGTCAAGACAAAAGAAAAGCATGCAGAAGAAGCTAAAGGACTCCCTCTCCTGATGGAAAAGCTTGTAGAAGAGGCTGTAGAAAACCATGCATGGCGGCAGAAAAAAACCATCAACCTGATCCCTTCAGAGCAGACCCCTTCAAAGCTTGTGAGATTTCTTACCTCCATGGACCCTTCAGGAAGGTATGCGGAACATAAGATGATCGAAGCATTAGGAGAATCAGAAATACCTTACTATCAAGGAACTGAATTCATAATAGAAAAAGAAGGCCTGTTAATCGAGGAGATGACGAAATTTTTAGGCTGTTCGCACGTAGAACCAAGAATTATTAGTGGGCAGCAAGCGAACAAGACAGTTTTCAGTGCCTTAGTAGACTACAAAAACAGGCTCGATAAGAAAACTGAACCGCAAAGATTACGAAAGGTCATGAACAACCACCTGGGCAAGGGTGGACACCTCAGCGCACAGCCTCTTGGCGCTTTAAGGCATTATGTGATGGTTGACCCTGTAACAGAAAAACCTGCTGTAATTAACTTCCCAATACAAAAAGGCAATCCTTATAAGATAGATTTAAAAGAAACAGGACAATTAATAGATGAACATAAACCAGAATTAATAATCTTAGGTAAGAGCATGGTTTTGCATCCAGAACCGGTAGCTGAAATAAGAAAGAAAATAGATACCATGGAAGATAAACCGGTTTTGATGTACGACATGGCCCATGTCCTGGGACTTGTTGGACCCTATTTCCAAGAGCCCTTTAAAGAAGGGGCAGATATAGTCACAGGATCTACCCACAAAACATTCTTTGGGCCACAAAGAGGAGTGGTGGCAGGTAATATGGAGGAAGGAACCAAGGACTATGAACTGTGGGAGACAATACAAAGGGAAGCATTTCCGGGAAGCACAAGTAACCATCACTTAGGAACCTTGTTAGGGTTGCTCATGGCCGCCTATGAAATGAATATGTACGGTAAAGAGTATCAAAAACAGGTAATCTCAAATGCAAAGGCGTTTGCCAAGGCACTGAGAGATAATGGATTTAATGTTGAAGGGGACCCTGATGTTAGTTATACGGAAACACATCAAGTAATTTTGAATGTAGGGTATGCAAACGGTGCTGAAATCGCTGAAAAATTGGAAAAAAATAACATCATTGTAAACTACCAATCGATACCCTATGATGAAGGATTTAGCTCTAGCAGTGCTTTACGAATGGGTGTTCAAGAAATGACGAGATTTGGCATGAAAGAAAAAGACTTTGAAAAACTGGCAGAATATATGAAAGAAATAATTCAGGATAAAAAAAACATAGGGAAACATATTTCTCAGTTTAGAGGTAATTTTACAGAGATGTCGTACTGCCTGCCAGAGGAAAAGTCAGAGCCTTTGATTAAAAAGCTTTTGAGAAACACAGTTTAGGAGCATGTCGCCTTACGTTATATGATGTTAAAGTGAAACAGGACCTTACTATTAGAAAATTAAGAGGTGAAAGGAGGGAGTAATGTCGAAAGAGTATTTAGTGCTGGATGATAGAGTATACACAGAGACACATGAATGGGTTAAGAAGGTCGGGGAAAACAAATTCCAAGTAGGCATTACTGACTATGCCCAGGATAACTTAAAAGATATCTATGCCGTCGAATTACCCAAAATAGGAGAAAATTTAGAACAATTCCAAGCATGGGGCCAAATAGAATCCGAAAAAGGTGCATCTGAATTGATTTCACCGATTAGTGGAAAAGTCGTAGCAGTAAATGAAGATGGTTTAGGAGATGTGTTTGACACTGGAGAGACAGCAAAAACCACCATTTACGGAGGAGATCTTTTCAATATCAACAAAAAACCATATGAAACATGGCTTATAGAGATTGAAACAGATGATGAGGAACAATTGAAAAGTCTCATCAATCCAGAGGACTATAAAGAAAAAATCAACATAGGGTAACATGAAGTGTGACATTCTCAATGTAGAAGGAGAAATTGAGTACTCCACCGGGCTGATGCTACAAAAATCAGCGCTGTACAATATACAAAATAATGATGCATATGATACCCTTATTTTATTAAGACATAAACCAACAATAACCTTAGGCTATTTTGCAAAAAATAGAAACGTCTTAGCACCAGACAATTTTTTAGTGAAACGAGGAATACAAATACACAGAGCAGACAGGGGAGGAGATGTAACATATCATGGGCCTGGCCAGTTAATCTGCTATCCTATAATAGACACCCACAGAAAACAATTACAAGAATACAAATCCAAACTATGCCAGAGTCTCATAAGCCTTTTAGAAAAATATAATATTAATGCAAAAGAAGGGCATAAAAAGCTATCTGGACTATGGGTTGGAGATAAAAAGATTGCAGCAATTGGCTATGCCCTTAAAAAAATACAATCCCAAAAAAGAACAAAAACAATAACCATGCATGGATTTGCCCTTTATGTGTTAGATGAGATGGAAAACTTCAATTACATTAACCCTTGCGGAATGTCAGAAATAAAACTGACAAATATGGAACAGATTTTAGGAACACAGATAGACTTCAAAGAATTAAAAGATAACTATATAAAAGCTTTTGTTAAAGTATTCAATTATGAGATCAATGAATAAACCTGAATGGTTCCGAAAGGTAATACGACCAAATGACCTGATTGAGATGAGAGGCCTCATTAGGGAAAATAAGCTTAACACTGTTTGTGAAGAAGCCGCTTGCCCTAATAGAGGAGAATGTTATAAAAATAAAACACTCACGGTGATGATCTTGGGGCGAACCTGCACCAGAAATTGTAGGTTTTGCAATGTTGAAACAGAACAGCCTGAGGATGTTGATAGTGATGAACCTAACAGGGTAGCACGGGCCCTCTCCCTGCTTCATCTTGATTATGTAGTAATAACCTCTGTAACGCGAGACGACTTAGAAGATGGAGGAGCAGAGCATTTCGTTAAAACAATAAAAAAATTCAAGGAAAAAAATCCTCATACTGTCCTCGAAGTGTTAGTGCCTGATTTTGTTCACTCAATACACAAGGTAGTTCAGGCAACACCTGAGATTATAAGTCATAATGTAGAAACAATCCCACGGTTATATACATCAGTCAGGCCTCAGGCTGATTATGAAAAATCCCTATCCCTCTTAACTTTAGTGAAGCAAATAAATCCTGAGATTTATACAAAATCCGGAATGATGGTAGGCTTAGGAGAAACATGGGAAGAAGTTTTAGGCGTAATCAAAGATCTACGAGATGTGGGTTGTGATATATTCACAATAGGTCAATATGCGAGACCCTCAAAGAGACATAGAGAGGTTTCTGAGTGGATACACCCACGCACCTTTGAGGCATACAGAAACCAAGCAGAGGAACTGGGTTTCCTGCATGTAGAATCTGGACCTTATGTCAGAAGCTCATTTCATGCTGCTGAAATCTTGAAAAAAATACACCACAAGAGAACATGAAAGAAAAAAAAATTATCATTATAGGCATGGGTACCGCTTCGTCTGGGGCTGCTGCTGCTGTGAACCATACAAACCCAAGAGCGAAGGTGAGCATTATAGAAAAAAGAGGCTACGAAATGTACTCACTCTGTGGAATGCCCTTTGCATTTGAGGGAAGACTGGGTTTTGAATCACTCACACATGATTTCCCAGCGAGAGGACCAAAAACCACGGTGCATTTAAACACAGAAGTGGTAAAAATAGATCCATACAAAAAAGAGGCAGTAATAAAAAACCAAGAAGGGCAAAAAACCTTCCAGTATGACTCCCTCATCATTGCTACAGGAGCACAACCTGTAATTCCCCCAATAAAAAATATTGAAAAGTTTTTAGGGCGCTACGCTCACACCCTGTATAGCTTAGAAGAGGTCTCTACATTGTATAATACAAAGAGCCAAGCCAGCAAGGTATCAATAATTGGGGCTGGTGCTATCGGAGTAGAGTTCGCTGTAGCAATAAAAAAACAAGGCTTAGAGGTCATCATTGCAGAAATGATGAGCCAGGTATTTCCGAATGCGTTAGATAAGGATATGGCAAGACTGGTTCAGGAATACTTAGAAAGAAACGGAATCACCGTGCTGACAAATTCCAGGGTGAAAGAGGTAATAGGGAAAGATAAGGTAGAAGGCATAAATATAGATGAAAAGACACATAAAACAGATAGTATCCTTTTAGCCTGCGGGATTATTCCTAGCATAGAATGGATAAAAAGTTTCGGTATTTATTACAACAAAAACGGTATCATAACCAACAATAGAATGATGACAAATATGAAAGGGATTTATGCAGCAGGCGATTGCGTTGAAACCTATAACGCTATGACGAAAAAGAGATGCGGGTCAGCGTTAGCAGTACCAGCAATAAAACAAGGAAGAGTTGCAGGAATAAACGCTGCGGGAGGAAGAGCAATCTATAGCGGAACACTGAACACCTTTATCTCAGTATTTGGCGATTACGCCGTAGGTTCTACGGGAATCACATCAGAAAAAGCAAAAGAAGAAGGCCACGAACTCGTCGCACAAAAAATAAAAGGGCACAATAAACCAGAGTGGTACCCGGGGCATAAAGACTTGATCGTAAAACTCATTGCAGATAAAAAAGGAAAACTATTGGGAGGCCAGGTATTCGGAGAAAAAATTGCAACAAAAAACAGAATAGATATTATCTCTTCCTATCTATCTACTAAAAGCAACTTAAAAGATATGATTAAGGGAGAACTCGCTTACTGCCCTGATATTACAAGCATACCAGATCCTTTAACAACAGCGGTAGATTTTATGCTGAGGAGGGTGAAATAATAACATGAAATCAACTATTCAGCCACGGATTCACACAGATGGACACGGATAGGCTTAAATACAAAGAAACGACAGATATTACCCTTAAAAGCTTTTATGAAGTTTATAATGAGCAATCCATACTCTTAAAACAACACATGAAGCTCAATTAATCAGCAAATATTGAAGTTGGCTTATTATTGAATTTTGGCAGAAAACAAGAATTCAAAAGATTTGTATATGATAATAAAAGAAAAAAATCAGCGGTAATCAGCGTAAATCTGCGGCGAGGTAATGACACATGAAAGACAACATTTCATACATTCCAACAACAAAAAGCGATTTCTCAGAAATGCTCTTGGAAATAGGTGTTAGCAAAATCGATGATCTTTTTGAAGTAATACCTCAAAAAATGCGGTTAAATAGGGACCTACTATTACCATCCCCTCTAAAAACTGACCTTCCTCTTTCAGAAATCGAGTTGAGTGGATACATGCATGAGGCAAGCGCCAAAAATAACAGTAACTACAAATATTTCCTGGGCGCAGGATGTTACAATCATTACATCCCGAGCATTGTTGATCTATTTTTAAAACTGCCAAAATTTTATACACCTTATACACCTTACAAGCCAGAAACAAATCAAGGAACGTTGCAGGTTATGTATGAATATCAAACCATGATGTGCAGACTCACAGGCCTGGAAGTTTCAAACGCCTCCCTTTATGATGGAGCAACAGCAATGGTAGAGGCTGCAAAAATGGCCTCAAGGCTCACAGGGAGAAATGAGATACTCATTTCAAAAAGCATACACCCAGAATACCGACACGTTTTCAACACCTACTTCAGATATGGAGATTGGAAGGTGATAGAGGTTGGTATTAGTAATGGAAAAACAAACCTAAAAGAATTGGAACAAAACATAAGCGAGCAGACTGCAGCGGTTATAATACAAAGCCCTAACTTTTTTGGAATAATAGAAGACATGGACCACGTTGCACGAATGGCACACAAACATTTATCCCTCTATATAAGCCTTGTGGTAGAAGCCCTATCACTGGCGTTGATAAAACCCACTGACTTCGATGCAGACATAGTTGCCGGGGAGGCGCAAAGCTTTGGGAGTCATATGAGTTTCGGAGGGCCACACTTAGGATTTATTAACTGTTATAGCAAGCACAAATCAAAACTTCCTGGAAGGGTAGTAACAAAAACAGAGGATGCTGATGGGAAAACTGCGTACATGCTATGGGGTGCAGCAAGAGAGCAACATATCAGCAGAAACAGGGCAACATCAAACATTTGTTCAAATCATGCCTTAAACGCATTGGCAGCATCTATCTACCTATCATGGTATGGAAATAAAGGATTGGAGGAGCTTGCAGACTTACATAATATGCAAATGGCACATTACGCGTATGAAACAATACGTAAAATACATGGGTATGCGGCAACATTCACCGGAAACACGTTCTTCAATGAGTTTGTAGTCAATTGCCCTCATGATGTAAGCGCATTAAATAAAACATTATTAGAACACTCCATAGTAGGTGGTTTGGACCTGGGACGATTTTATCCTGAATATAAAAACAAGATGCTCTTTTGTATAACAGAGAAAACAAACCAAAATGACATCGATGAGCTTGCAGATATACTTACATACCTCAACGAGAAGGGGTTGAAATAATGGAAAAGGAAAATGTTACATTGATTTTCAAAGAAACCCAGGATGGAAGGGCTGCGTACTCCCTACCAAAAACTGCTATAAAGAAAAAGGATTTGCTGAGTGAGTACAAGAGGAAAACCCCTGGCCTTCCAGAGGTGAGTGAAAGACAAATTGCCGGCCATTATCAAAATCTTGCAGATTTAAATTTCTGCCCATACTCGGAAATGGATCCCTTAGGTTCATGTACTATGAAGTATAACCCGCCTCTAATGGAAGCACTCGCATCTCTGCCTGGCTTTCTCGATATGCACCCTTACCAGGATGAGTCAACCATACAGGGTGCCTTAGAGGTTATGTATTTCTTGGATCTCTACCTCCGTGAAATTGCGGGGATGGCTCAGTTTACCCTCCAGCCTTCAGCTGGTGCCCATGGAGAAAGTACGGGTATCATGATAGGTGGGGCATATTTTACAGACAAAAAAGAAAAGAGGACAAAGATATTAGCGCCTGATTCATCGCATGGTACAAACCCTGCAAGCGTCACAAACCTGGGGTTTGAATATGAACAAGTCAACTCTAATGGGCAAGGATGGGTTGACTTAGAAGATTTGAAAAAAAGAATGACTGAGAATGTGGCAATATTCATGCTCACAAACCCAAACACATATGGTTTATTTGATCCTAATATAGACAAAATTGCTGAAATTATCCATAGAAAGGGCGGCCTTTTGTATTATGATGGTGCAAATCTTAATGCCATAATGGGAAAATGTAGGCCTGGTGATCTGGGTTTTGACATTGTTCATATAAACCTTCATAAGACATTTGGAACCCCGCATGCCATGGGCGGTCCAGGAGCAGGACCAACAGGGGTTGTAGAAAAATTGAAAGATTTTCTGCCAATACCAACAGTAGAAAAGCATGGGGGGAAATACACTCTTAACTATTCCCTCGAACACACTATAGGAAAGGTTAAAGCCTTTTACGGTAACTATTCTGTTTTAACAAAGGCATTCGCATACATACTCATGTTAGGTCCTGAAGGCCTGAGAAGAGTGAGCGAAACAGCTGTTGTACATGCAAACTACATGCAGGAAAAATTGAAGAAAAAGGGTTTCAAATTTCCTTATGGTAACCAGCATTGTATGCATGAGTGTGTAATGAAGCATGAGAATATAGATACTCTTGGGCATTTGCTGTCAGAATATTTTAAAAAGTTACAGGCAACCATTCATTTCCCAGAAGCCAACTGTTACATGATAGAGCCTACAGAAACAGAGTCAAAAGAGAGCATAGATAAATACATAGAGGCAATGGTGGAGGCTGATAAAGCCATAAAAGACCCTACAGTTATGGAAGAATTAGAGAAAAGAAAAACTTTTACCCCAATAAGGAAGATTAATGCAAAGAAAGGTATGGCGAGGCCTTGTTTAATAGAAAAGGAAGAAGAATAAATGTTACCATATTAAACAATCAATCATCGCAATATAAGATGTAATCTATCAGAAAGTTACAGTTGGAGGAACAGCATGTCTATGAAAGCGCTAGAAAGAGTCTTGAACGAAAGCCTGAATGATCTAAAGAAAAAAGGCACTTTTAAAGGCAAAGAAACGTTGATCACAGGCATAAAACCTGCCGAAACTGGTAAGGGACCGCGCTACTATATTGAGGGGCAGGGAGACAAAGAGTTTTTGAAGATGAATGGCAACTCCTATCTGGGTTTATCCTTAAACAAGGAGGTGATCGAGGCTGAAGAGGAAGGCGCCCGAAAATTCGGTGCTGGACCTGGAGCAGTCCGTTTTATTAGTGGTACGTATCAGCCGCATGCGGAATTAGAAAAAAGGTTAGCAAAGTTCCACGGCAGAGAGGCAGCAATGATCTTCAGTTCTGCCTATTCAACCGTTATGGGTATTGTAACCCCACTCATATCTAATGATACCATCGTTATAAGTGATGAACTAAATCACAACTGTATCATCAATGCTATCAGGCTATCTCGCCCCGTAGGCAAATCAGTATACAAACATCTTAACATGATTGAGCTGGAGACCATATTAAAGGAGAATATTGGCAAGGGAAAAAGAGCTATTGTGCTCACTGATGGTATCTTCAGCATGAGAGGTGATTATGCACCGTTGGACAGTATTGTTGATATCTGCAAAAAGTATAATTCAAAATATGAAGAAGGCGTTATCACTGTTGTAGATGATTCGCATGGTGTTGGTTCATTCGGTAAAACAGGAAGAGGAGTTGAAGAATATACGAATGAGAAAGCTGATATACTGGTGTCAACATTAGGAAAGGCGTTAGGTGTTAATGGAGGATATGTCGTTGCAAGTTCTATAACCATCAATTATCTGCGTGAAACAGCACCATTCTATATCTATTCTAACCCGATCACTGCATCTGAAGCAGCTGCTTCAACGAAAGCCTTGGAGATTCTTGATAGTGAGAGGGGATTGAAACTTTTAAAACATATGCGCAGCCTGACAAAGCAGTTTGAAGACGGCTTGCAACAATTAGGGTTTGAGATACTCTCAAGTGAACATCCAGTTGTTCCCTTAATGATCAGGGACACTCAAAAAACCACAGACCTGGTCAAGTATCTATATAACAATGGCATCTTAGCAACTGGCCTCAATTATCCGGTGGTTCCCAAAGGTGATGAGGAGATACGGTTTCAAATAGCCGCTGACCAAACTGAGAATGATATCGATTATGTTCTGGATGTATTGATGAGATATAAAAAGAATCATTAAGAAGGATTTATTACAGCGATAGATATCGATGAACAACGAAATGCCTAGAAAATTGAAAACACTCATTGGATGACGTCATCATTGAAATCATCGATATAAACAAATAATAAAAATTATCTATTTAGTTTCCCCTCGACGTCTCGCGGAGTTCAGCTGCCTGCACGGAAAGCCATGAAAATGCCGTCTATGTGCAACGATTTGATATGCAGTCTCAAAATATCCTTTAATTTTCAATAAGTTGAAGAATTTTCGATGCGTTTAATTATTATAGATTTAAGAGAAGGATGAAGATATGAAGCGGATATTAGTGATAGGCGCGGCAGGGCAGATAGGTTCCGAATTGACCATGGCATTGCGCAAGCGATATGGGAATGATGATGTTATCGCTGCTGGTCATAAGACCAAAGCCAGTAAAAAACTCCTTGAATCAGGCCCTTTTGTATATCTTGATTGCAGAAAATATAAAGACATTGAAAAATTTGTGAAGAAATATAGAGTAGATACAATCTTTCATTTGCCAGCGATACTATCTGCCGCTGCAGAGGCCAATCCACAACTCGCCTGGGACGTGAACATAAACGGTCTTTACAATGTACTGGAAATGGCTCGAGACTATGATTGTGCGCTATTTGCTCCCAGTTCTATTGGCGTGTTTGGCCTTACCACGCCGTTGGATAACACACCTCAGGATACTATTCAACGTCCGAATACCATGTATGGAGTAACCAAGGTTGCTGGCGAACTACTTTGTGATTATTATTACCAGAGATTCGGGGTGGACACGCGTGGTCTTCGTTATCCTGGCCTGATCTCTTATGAGACTTTACCTGGAGGGGGCACCACAGATTATGCGGTTGAGATCTTCTATGCAGCTATCAAAGAAAAGAAATACACCTGTTTCTTAAAAGAGGGAACATATTTAGATATGATGTATATGCCAGATGCAATAAACTCTGCTATTAAATTGATGGAAGCTGACCCAGAAAAGCTTAAGCATAGGAATGCCTTCAATGTCACAGCCATGAGTTTTGCCCCTGAGCATCTTTATGCTGAGATCAAGAAGATCATTCCGGAGTTCACCATGGACTATAAAGTAGATCCTGGGCGACAGGCCATTGCTGAATCATGGCCAAATTATATGGATGATAGCGTTGCCCGTGAAGAATGGGGGTGGAAACCTGAGTACGATCTATCAGCGATGACCAAGGATATGTTGGAAAAGCTTTCTCGAAAACTTTTAGGATGACTAGGCGTCTACATACCTTAAAACTAATGTCAATCCCGCCCTCCCCGTACCGAGACGGGGAGGTTCACTCCTTGGCATACCTCTTTATACCTTCTTGATAGAGATCATTTCCCCTCGTGTCATTGATTACGGTTACTGGAAAATCCTCTACCTCTAATATCCGGATTGCTTCGGGTCCTAAATCAGGGTAAGCAACTATTTCGGCCTTCTTAATTCTTTTAGCTATAATGGCTC
>Ga0315545_1003975_pt1 | contig 12391 bp, 16 predicted proteins | sample SalMarSW160210MG_FD_203096 | JGI IMG/M metagenome (GOLD analysis project Ga0315545, IMG submission 203096) | Salt marsh sediment microbial communities from the Plum Island Ecosystem LTER, Massachusetts, United States - Salt Marsh Sediment SW1602-10 ... | reverse complement strand
GTCATTTGTGACTCGCCTCCCATTCCATATCTCTCCTGTAGATTTTCAGCATTTTCAGACCAAATGGAGTTTTCTTCTCCATGTGATCAAGAACTTCCGAGAGAGTATAGACCTCCCCAAAAATCACAATCTTAGGGTCTTTCACCTTCTTAAAGCGAAGAAACTTTCTCTTTCTGCCATGTATCTTCTTGAAATGTGCAATTACATTTTCATCTGAGATTTCATACATATTCCAAATACCTCAATATGCTTTAAATAGATTTCTATTTCTTTGTGAGAGTATAGAGATAATCCAAGAGATCATCAAGATTATCCCGAACCCACTTCTTACCCTTATCCGAAGCTAAAAATCGAAAGAAGGTAGCATTAGAAGCCATGATACCTCTAGTCTGACCCTGGATAATGCCACCTTTGGAAAACCAACGGTAGACAAAATCCTGAGGAGTCATACCCTTATCGATCTCTTGCTTCACAGCGAAGACATCTATTTTTACGTCTGGTATTATGAACTTAGCCAGCTCTCTGGGTATTTTCATACTCATTCCTTCGTAGGCTCTATGAAATTAATAGGTTTCGGAGGCTTTATTTCTACAGGTTTGGGAGCAGGCTTAGGCGGGGGGGTAGTGACCGGAGGCACTGACCCACCACCACCAGGAACAGGAACAGGTTGCTTTGTTTGAGACGTTATGTACTCAAGACCCTTCGTAATGAGATTCATCAAAAGATCGTTTTTCCCCGAGGTTGCCTCTGCAACTGCTTTCTGAGATGCCTCAGAGGAGAGACCCTTAGAAATTCCCAAGTCCCTAGCATGTTCCTCAAATTCTTTAATTGAATCTATAATACTCAAAGTCTTTCTCAAACTCGCATCCATATCGTTCTGCTGCTTCAAATAATCCAACTGCTGTTGCTGACCCTGCGTAAAATTCCCAAACTGCTGAGCAACTTCATCCTTAAAGGCCTGGAAAATACTCGCTTGACCTTCCAACAGAGCCTTCTGGTCGGAGGTTATTTTCTCTTCCCTTCTCTGTTGCATCATATCTGCGAGAAGCTGTTTATTTGCCTCACGCTGTCCTGCAACCTCATTCTGCATATACTGCACCAAAAGATTCGACATTTTGTCGTCTTTTGGAGGTTCTTTCTGCATAGACTGCATAAACATCATCATCATCATCGGGTCCATAGTCTGTGGCTGTTGTGGCGGTGCTTTTTGCTGATTCATCATCATCATCATTAACATCATGTCTGACGTATCCATTTTTTTATCACCTTCCTTATTTTTATTCATACCTTCTACAAGCTTATCTAAAGCCTGCATTTCCATAACTTTATCAATAATTTTTGAACTCATATTTCCACCTTCTCCTTCCTCTCCAAATTCTTCCTCTACCTCCGCCTGAACTTTCTTTCTACGAAGACCAATCGTATCCCTCAACAACTCATAGTATTCCTTAACAAACTCCTCCTTAGTCTCCTGTGACAACAGAAGAGGAGGTATAGAAACACCCCCCCCAACACTGAGATCAGGACGCAACCCTCCGGGAAGATTATCCTCAACAGGAGCTCTCTGAGTAGCAACTCCCACCATCCTTTCCAAATAGTCATCCCATTTGAGACCCAACCTTTTTCTCTCAGCCTGCATCTTCGACTTAACCTCAACAGAAACCTTTGGGAGATTCTCTGTCTTTGGAGAAGGTGCCGTTGGAGAAGCAGGAGAGGGAGACAATAACTCAGGTGCCAATTTTTCTATATCCTTTGTCATATATCTCCTAAAACCTATATGCTTAAATACTTTTTGGGGTATATATATTCTGGGAGATATAATTTTAGACATATATAAAAAGGAGGATATTACACAAAAAAGACATATAAAATAAAAGTGATATGAAAAAAAAGATATAAAATAAAAGAAGTTGCGGGGAATGGAATTGAACCATCGATCTCTGGATTGCCCAGTCAGAAGAGATGGTGAATAAAGATGTCTGTACCTGACTCATGAGTCCAGTATTCTGCCTGACTAAAATACCCCGCAATGAAGCAGTCTAAGTTTCTCAGCAGGAGAAATTCATTGATAGAGTTATACGTGGTGATATAATGAAAGCACCTGCACTTGAGCCCAGATTACTCCTCCCCTTTGAGCTTCTCCCTCAGCTCTTTAGTAGATATACCGGATTTAATCTTCTCCCACAATTCCTTAAAGGCAACATCTAACTCTTCATCTGTCATGTCCACCAAATTCTTTTCCAAAAACATCACCTCAAGATAATATAGCCCATGATTACAAAAGCTACCGTAATAACTATTAAAGCACTCGTCAAAAGCAAAAGATCAAATTTCTCTGGTTCCATTTTCTCTCCTCAAAAAAAGAAAAAAAAGGAAAATTTAAGCTTCCATGTCTTCCAGAAGCTTTATTACTGCATTTCTCGTCTGTTCTCTCTCTGCACCAGCTACGATGATTACATCTTTACCTACTGTAAAGACATCTTCCAAGTATTCATAGTCGCCTAAGGAGTGCACCCAATCTATCTCAGAACCTTCAGCATCGACAATTTCTTTGGATAATAGGTTGCATGGCAATTCTTTACCATTTGCCTGTAGCACAAGTCCTGGCCCTCCTATAAGGATCAAGTTCTTCATTGCTTTGTCTGCGGTAGTTACCAAAAGATCTTCCTTCACGATGTCCATGAAGTTAATCTGCACGGGGTGCTTTATTGTGTAGCATGGCTGATGTATGTCTTGCCAAACAGTTATCCCATCTGAGACTTTCCAGTCGTTGTGGTGGTTGTCATCTGAGTCATCAATCGTAACTTCAAAGTACGGATATTCTGGATCATTAGACTGCCAATATTCTTCTACATCCCAAACTTCCCAATCGTTTGGTAGCTGACAGAACGGTACATGTACTACACCTTCACCAACTTCACAGGGTAATCCTTCTTCAACACCGTGTGGCGTCTGTAAGGTCAGAAAGACTCCTACATCATACGGAGCTTCCCCATAGCTTCCAACATAATATGGGTATGGAAATATCAAATCGACTTCAAATAGCATTCCATCAAGATCCCATTCTACGAAGTATCCACCTACTTCATCGAATAGACTCTCATGTACATACCATATCTTTGCACCGAACACACTTCCATCGTAGTCCACTCCATCATTTACCAGCCCTAACTGATTAGATATGTCTGCTACTCCTGATTCCCCAGTAAGAGAAATACTTCCTGTTTGTGGCCACTCCGATCCACCACTCGTCTCTGCCATAATTACCACAAGTTCATAGTTTGGTAGTGGATTATCATAGTTGTATGCAAGCATTCCATCGGATGTCAAAAAGTATGTTAAAGTGCCATTCTCTGGATCGTCTATAACGTTCCAATCAGGGGCGCCCTCTTTATGTACAATATCAACTTCATTCATTGAGGGCAACACTTCTCCCTCGCAACCATAATACGATTGTCCGCATCTGTTTCCTCCCATAAGATTGTAGTACATTGAATATTTACCGAAGTCCCCATCGAAGTAGTAATCATATACACTTCCCCAGTTCTTTACTCTAAGATTCCACCAGTCGTCATTATTGCAGGGCTGTAAACAACACATATCTTCAAGAGCCCATGGGTCTACTACAGTATATACATCCATAGTAACTTTGTTAGTACCAGATTGTCCCTGCCATATCATACTTGGTATGATAGCAAAGTCCGTAGTTCCAAAGTAGTCATTAGGTGAAACGTCAGGTGGTGTTCCAAGTGGTGGCTCTACAATACATCCAGGGTCGGTAGTGTACGTTGTAAGATATCCTTCGTAAAGGTCACACTTACAACAGTAAACAAATTCCCAATCTTCTGGTCCTAAGAGATCAATGTTGTGGAAGAACAGTTCTCCATATACTAAGCCCTCTCCTTGATCTACGTTAATATGTTTCGTTTCTTTGAATCCGAGATCTGTGTTAACAATCTCGACTTCTACAGCAGGTATTACACCAAGTATGCTTATATCGGTCACAGTAATCTCCCATCCACCTGGATAGGAGTAATGAGATCCAATAACAAACTCTTGGTTTGTGTACATGTACGGCTCTCCGAAAACTATTGCCTCTTCGTCTTTACCATCTATCTTGAATGTATCAAGCGTGGTGTAGTCTCTTCCCCAAATATGCATGTTATTGTACTCATCTGGGAAATAGAATATTGCAGCTTCTTTTGTTTCACATGTCGGACATTCCCCACCAGCCTGTACTGTCAAGCAACACCTTTCAGATACATTAGACAATGACCCATAGACAAGTCCAAAGGGATATACCGCAGGGTTAAACCCTGGTAAGTAGGGATACCCACCTCCATCCTCAGAGAGATTCATTGCTATGAACTCAGTAGGCTCATCACAATCCAGTGATTCATTCTCATTGACATCAGTGTATTTAAGACTATCGAGTTCAAACCAAGGTGCAGAAGTCACTGGCCCCCACCCTGCTGTCTCAGGTACTACGAGCATTGTTGGCCAGTAAGGTCCATAGTCGTCTAGTGTTTGTGCTATGTCGCTATCTACAGGACAAATCTCTTCTTCATAATAAGCCATGCTTCCAATCTGAGCTGCTATCCAAGCAGCCCCAGTTACATCTTCAGCAGCAGCACTAGCACCAACTACGATTATCGCATTGGGTTCTCCTGTTACAGGATCGATGAAGAAATCTCTATTCTCCACAGGATCCCAAGCCGCTGCTACAGCAGAGCCGATCATTACGGCTCCTGCCAATATAGCTCCAATTTTTTTTATTTTCATGTTTTCACCTCATATTTTATTTTGTGCTCTTGGCCTGTAGGCACCCTGAGAAGGGGTATAGGAACCCCGAGAGGAGTACGTTCTACCCAAGAGCACAATTTTTTTAATTACCTCCAAATTTAAAATCTCCTAAAAATCTATTGCCAAAGTACCAAAGCGACCCATAAGAAGCCAGAGCAGCCAAGTCCCTAAGGACATAGCCATACGCAATTACAAATATAGCAAAGCCTATGAGATAGATCATCCACAGAGCAAATCTCACAGTTCCAATAGGCACCCACAAAGGAAACTCTTTAGGTCTCCTTTTCCTATCCTGTATAGCCCTAGTTCCAAAGTAGAAGGTCATAACACCTGCGGATAACAACCCCACCTCAACAGGTACCGCCTCTTTAGCGTACGCAACGACAACAGTCAATACGGCTATGAATAACGCACCGATAGCTCTATACGAGCCTGTTGGTATCTTCTTTTTTACATTTGGTTTTACATTACTATTTTCCATAGCATCACCTACCGCATAAGTGAGAAGCTCTTTAAAAGGTTTTCGGTAAAATCGACATTTATAGACAATCTAATATAGATATTGCTCTAAAAAGAAACAAACATACCCTAAAAAATTACGACAATAAGACAAGAGAGATAAGGCAAAAGAGAAAAAACTATAATAGTTAAATGCAAATCGCAAACAAAGCAAAGCCCAGACTCATTTCAATACTAGTATAGTTAAATGCAATCACTGGAGAAGACTTCGATATAGGTACTACAAACTTATTTCAATACTATTCTAGTTAAATGCAATCCTGCTTTATGGGTACCCTTCCTATACATTACAAGAATAAAAAGCTTTCGATCATGAATCACCCAACAAAATCAGTAATCAACTCCTCAAGTCCCTTCCGATAATCGAAAACAGAGATAAACTGGACATCACGATGACAGACATCGAACCAAAATTTAGTGTGTCGCAAATGATCCCACACAAAGCTAGAGCCAAATTCAGGATACTGCTTTATCGTAACGTAGCGGGGAGTATTTTTCCACACCCCTTTCGTAAAGGCAGGAGCAATTATAAGAACGTCATAGTCAGGATACACCTCTGTTTTTGACCGAACATAAGAAAGACCTATCGGATTTTCACTTCTTGTCGAAATCTCAATAATCTTATTATACTTAGATAAAATAACATCCGGGAAAGGAGACTCGAAAGCAGTCGCAGAAACATTGGCACGACCATATAATCCACGACACACTCTGACAAGCTCCTTTTCCACTCTCTGCGCCATGTCCAGACCAAGACGAGAAAGCCTGAGAACAGCACGAGCCTTGAAACGAACCTCGTACTTAAACACACTTCGGTAGTAAATGTGATACTGCGACCACTCCCTCTCAGTTTCCTTTTTCATAGAGCCTTCCTTCCAGTCAACATCCACGTCTTCCCTGTACAAATAACCCTTATTATAAAGGAATCTGAGAGCATAAGAAGCAAGGAATATATAAGAGCCTCTGCCTTTCTCTTTTCGCCATATACGAGCCAGCTCACGTACATAGACAGGCTCCAGAGAAGAGTAGTTGTATGCCTTAGCGATGTACTCCGCAAGAGTCTTGTGGGAATAACCTCCCCTTCTAACCTCTATCCCCCCCCACCTCTCTATCTCTCTAAGAAAGTTCAAGTCTATTTGAAGCTGTTCGGGGGTATAAATATAACCAAAATCATCCCTCCTCATCATATCAACCTACGTGAGAATAAAAGCAGTAGTCCAGCCCCTAAAACTATGGGTGCTAAAGATAAAGAAGTTTCTGAAGGTTCACCATCTTCTTCTTTAGTCACTCTACAAGTTCTATCTTCATACTCTTCCAAAGGAATTACATCCTCAAAAACATTTCTAAACCATAGCCCACTTTCAACATCCCACCCATATAAAGTGTACTTATTCACGAACGGTTCTATTGTTTCTTTTTGCCCTATCTCAGTGAGCATTACTCCATCATACTCCTTAGAAACGTTCTCCCAGTTCGGCACAAATGAGTTCTTTTCTACAGTATACATAGAAATATTGCATCCAAATTTTTCACATAAAGAAACGAGGTCGGAATACTTGTCAATGATATACACTTTAGCATCTTCCTTTGTTCTAAGCACATAACATCTCCCAAGAGAAACTGTATATTCACTTACCCAAAAGTTCACCCACTTGCTACAATACTTCTCATTCGGAGTAAACGTGGATGTCCAAAAACCCCCTTTTGGAAGAGGAGCATAGACACCTTCAGGAATGCGAATATGTAAACCATATTCCTCCCTATAATTTCTAACTTGGATGTTATCTAAATTAAGATCACCACAGTGAAGCTGTAGAGGTATCATATATCTACCTCACTATTCAAGTTTAAAAAACTTTGGGGCATTCATTCCACCAACTCCAAATTCCTTCTCTTTTCCTCCTCACTAAAAGGTTCATGCCAACGATTATAGTAAGTACCTTTCCTAAAAGTACCTTTAGAGTATGTAAACAACGTGCTTTGATTTTTGTTTTTTTTATTTTTTCCCATGCTACTTAAAATTCCTCTTTTTGCGGGAAGATAGTAATTTATCCAAACTCCGCAATTTTTCTTTTTCGTTTTTTTTATCCATATTATCCCTCCAGTAGGAGTTAATTACTTTACCTACTACAGAGTTAATAATCACTACCATTTTTAAAGTTTTCGTATATTATAATATATCTATTGCTCTCAACACTTCACGACCAGCCCCCAGAGCATAGAGGACTGGCCACTCGTTATGACATTCCCATATCCTTTCTACATGTATCACAAATTGGATTACTATCATAAAAATAAGAAATCAGCTTATTTTCTCCACAGTAACTACATTTCTCAAAGAAAGGAGTTTCTACCCTCTTAAGCTTCTCTTCATCAAACTCAACAATAGTCATTTCCCCCAGAGGCTCAACTTCAGGTTCATGCACGATCTCACCTTTATAGAAATTAAGAGAAAGAGCATGCTTTTTGAGAATCTCCATAACTCTCTTAAAATCCTCTGGGAGAACCCAAATAATTTTCTTATCAACATCAACCCTCTCAACTCCATGACATAAGGCTCTACCTTCAGCGAGCAATTTAACACTCCTGTAAAGCGTCCTATACCAATTAGTAGTCTCAGCAAAGCCAAAGCCCCGAATCTCCTTATATATCTCTTTCACCTTCTCAATATCTTTAATTTTGAATTGACAAGTCATTAAAAAAAGTTTGGATAAACACAAAAGCTTAGATAGCTCCAAAGTAATATATTTATAATTCTCTTCCTCTCCTGTACCTTCTAAAACCTTATCTACCAACTCATTATCCAAATCTTCACTCTCCTGCTCAAGCCGGAGAATTACATTTCTTCGCAAATACTGCCTGTGGATATTTCCAACTCGCCCCCACGATCCTCCCTTCTCCTCATCAAAGATACCCAATTTAGAGCTTAAAAGGAAAGTAGAAAATAAAAGAGATCCCGTCTCCTTAGTAAACTTAATACCATAGCGAACCCTATGACCAACCTCCAGTCCAGCAACTTCAAGTAAAAGAGAAACTGTTCTCGCCTGCGCTTTATCAATTTCATCAATAAGAATTATATCAGAAAGACCCGTATATCTAATCTCCCCTGTAGAAGGATCTACCATACCCAAAGCAGCAGGAGTTAAATCCTCAGCCCTATACATATCCGCACCAAATATCCTCTGTAAATCATCCAAGAGATAAGTCTTTCCCTCTCCCGAATTGGCAAAAACAACAACAGGTACAGAAGACCTTCTTGGCTCTCTTTTATCTCTTCTAACTACAGAATAGGTTAAAATCTCCTTCACTTCATCGTTACCAACAACACGAGGAGCCATCTGATCAAAAGCCTCAGATAAATTAACTTTCTGTATATCATCAAAGCTAAGACTTCCCTCTTCCATATCTTCACTCAGTTCTTCCAGACTCGTTACATGAAAACCTAACAATTCCAAAATATCACCTTCATTTTCCAATACTTGTGAGATTTTATAATCCTTACCCAATAATAAGAAGTCATCAAATTTAAGGTTACCGTTCTCACTACCACAATTAATCTTAGATACCTCCCCCACCAAGTGACACCCCTTAGCACCCAAAAAAGAATCATAAGAATAGACAACCTCGCCGGAGAGAAGATGCAAGACAGAAACAAGATGGTAAGAGGAATACTTCAGCTCCCCTTTCTTTATAGGAAAGAGATGTTTAGGCAAGAATCCATAGCGAGCAAAGAACAACTGATAAGGTATAGGTATCAGTCGAGCATCAAGAACTTCACCATACTCACCACACTTTACAATGCTTCCAGGTACACTTTTTTCCTCAATAAGTGTTATTCTGTTTTCGAGTCCAACCGACTTAGGTTGTTCGATCCCGCCGATTTCCCAGATAAGCTCCTCCTTCGCATCCTTTAGCCAAAAAAATATTGTACTTCGAGGTATTTTAACAATAGAAGGAATATCCCTCATAAAAACTCCATTTGCTTTGAGCATTAAGACTTTTTCCATGATCTTTGACTTGGACTCTTTGCTGTATCTCTCAGATTTTACCTTCTTAGGTTGGACTTTTTCTCGATTTGGTTGGACTTTGGTTGGACTCACTTGGACTTTTTCCTCATCCTCTTTCAATACTGTAGGTCGTTGAAGAGGCATAGATTCAAACTTCTTTTTCCCATATATTCCCTTCTTGTATTCATCGGAATGATCCTCAACCAACGAACTCACCTCTCGGAACAGAGTCAGAAGTATAACCACAATGAGAACAGACAAAACACATCTCTGTTGGAGAGATAACCACCTCCATCGGATGCCCTACCTTACACCTGCGACATTTAAGATGCAACAGCAAGTCACGGTATATCTCCTCAGAAGTTTTTTTTCTCCTACCCCTCCCAAAAGACGTATCATCTTTCAGAGGAATGTCCACACCAAAGTCCAGAAGGGTACTATCACAACTTCGTTTTATTGCAGGTTCAATAGGAGGAGAAACAGAACCTTTTTCAGAGGAACAGATCGGAGTCATTTTAGTATCACCTTTTTAATATATATCATTTGAAGTATATCTTGTATAAAACAAAAACATACTTAATTTTCACGTATTAATAATTTAGCATGACTCCTTTATAAACATTCCCAACAGTAAAATAAATACAATCAAACCAATACACAAAAATGAATACACAAGAATGTAAATATTTCAGAAATAGCTCAACCTATATAGAACTTAGAAGTATAGAACTTATCTAATATAAATAATAAAAAGAAGTTATTTTTATCTATCTAAAAGGTTTATACTTATCTAATAGATGCACTGAAGCCAACATTTTAGCAACCTTCAAAGCATTAGCATGCCTCTGCGTTTCACTCACTTCAATAGTCTCTTCTTCACCCTCTTCGTTGATGATCTTAATTTTTTCATTGTCCTCAGGATTTTCATAGATACCACTGGCAAGAATGTAAAATGTATTCTGGCGATTTTGTGGATTTCTAGCTTTTGGATTATTGTAGAAATACTGAATTATGTACTTGCCAAGACGAGTGAGCTTATACTTCCCCCTCATTATCGAAGAGATTTCAACGAAAGTATTATCATCTATGTCCTCAGTCCAAACTTTATAGCAGGGTACAAGTTTGTGGAGCTTCCTTGCGGCAGCCCGGTATTTTTGCCTTTCTTCCCTCTCATTATACTCTGGCATTCTTTTCCCCCCAAGCACATCTGATAGTTCCTCCCTCATGATCCTGCTCATCAAAGCCCTTAAAGAAAGGACATCCAACTCTACAATATTTGAGAGGCATCTTATCCCCACGAGGACAAGACACAACAGGACTAAACCATATCCCAATTTTCCTCACCATCTAATCACCTTCGCTTGATAATATCTCCTTTTCAAATTCCACTTACAGATAGGCTCTGTTTTTATGTAGACCTTTTTGAGAAGGTTTACATCTGCACGATTGTGAGTAACGATCTGATTGTATTCACCTTTCCTATAAAAATGACCCATCAAAGCACCACCGTACTTATCCTTGTGTTCGATACCCAAATTCGCAGCCATAGCCTTGAAAGTATTAGGAGTTCTCCCAACACGCATCATTTTCTGCCAGATAAACAAGAGATCGAGATGCCAAGCATTCCAGAGAGGAAGAGAATCGTAGCCATATTTCAAGCATTTAGTATTCAAAAAAGGAACATCATATCTCGAACCTGCATAGGTTACAAAGATCCACTTCTTACCCTTCTCCAAGACCTTCAAGAATTTCTCCAAAACCCCTTTTTCCATAGCAACAGGATCATCACACTCAAAGAACTGAGCAATACAAGTATTCCCAAAGCCAACACTATATCCTATTGTATATAATGTAGAGTCATTCTCCAGGCCCGAAGTTTCTATGTCCCAAAAGAGAAGAGAACGTTCAGCAAACAATTCCTCAAAAGACGTCATAATTATTTCTCCTTCTCTACCTTTTTAACAAAGGGATTAATTAAAGGAAGAGACATCTTAAAATCCTTCATTTCCATTCCCATATCATATTTATCAACGTTCTTCGCTAAAATCTCTAAAACACCCTTCTTTTTGTTATACTCAAAATCCCCTTTAATACATAGCACTAACTCTCCAACCGTTTTAACAAAACATATTTTTACTTCCTTTGCTTTCATAATCTCGCCTCAAATTTCTTTTTTAATATCTCAAGAACATCGGGAACCACACAGTTAGAAACGTCAACTCCCCTGTTCTTCTTAATGACACCATAGCGATTGACACCCCCTTCTGAAGTTTCATCTCTACGAAGTTCCAAAACGGTGTCCATCTTACGAAAGATAGACTGTGTAAGTTCTATCCTACTTTCAGTAGTTTTAAGAGGGTGCATAGTCATTAAAAAGTGATACTTGTGCTGAATAGCTTTATAGACAACACCTTTCAAATCACTATAGAGCTTTGCGTATGTTTGCCAAGGCAAAGAGAAGGTCTCAATATCCTCAATTTTAAACGTTTTATCCTTAACAGTATACGACCCCTGGGCAATGAATCTATCCTCCAAAAACCTCTTATGCAATTCCATACCCTCAGAAAGACCATCAATAACTTTCAAGAAGCAATCGGAATCCTCCATACAAGCATCTCGAAACTCTGGATATGTCCTGACAACACGAAGATCTATGCCCTCAAGAATATCATCAGACAGAAGGTCAAGCTCACGCTGGGACCCAAATTCAGGATCAATAAAAATCACCTTCTTATCATTCTCAACAAGAAACGCTACAAGCTTTGCAGAGGCAAAAGTCTTCCCAGTATCAGTATCTCCATACAACAGAATTTTCTCCTTTATTAACTTACGAAGTTCTTCACGTTTTACCATTTTATCACCCCAAAAAAAGTCGGAAAGGAGGGTGTTCCTCAAACCTCCTTTCCTTATGGTGAGGGGAAAGAGGGAAATGTCATACATGATACGAGAAGAGAAACCTCCTTCCCCATTTTGTCCATCTTAAATAGCCTTTGCCTCCTTCTTTGGAGGGGTAATATCTTTTATAGGCATTATAACAGCCTGTGCGCCACCCTTTGCACCGA
>Ga0315545_1003970_pt1 | contig 12396 bp, 8 predicted proteins | sample SalMarSW160210MG_FD_203096 | JGI IMG/M metagenome (GOLD analysis project Ga0315545, IMG submission 203096) | Salt marsh sediment microbial communities from the Plum Island Ecosystem LTER, Massachusetts, United States - Salt Marsh Sediment SW1602-10 ... | reverse complement strand
TCACTGCTTCAGCACCGGGAAAGTCGCCTTTGCCGTAGTCAAGACTGCGAAACACTTCCTGAAGATGTAGTGGAATCGGGTAGTATATTGCAGTCGGCACTCCTCTGGATGAGAGATGCACGGCTATCTTCTCTCACTATATGTAGTATGCAGTTCGATGTTTTCCGCTTCCTTCAGACCGAGACTCACGGAATACACATTGTCCCAGATGTATTTGCTCCCTTCAAAGGAGAGCTCTCTTGTTCCCGTATAGTCGAACTTGAGCTCCCAGTCGTGCAGGTCGTGCACAAAACCCAGAGAGATGCTTTTCATTTTGAAGTTCGACTCTTTTCTATCCTCAATATTGAAAAAATTGAAAGACTTCAAGAGGTCGATCAAAGGATTTAGCGGCTTTCCCGCTGTTTTCGGAAAATACCGCCAGATGTCGTCGTTTCGGGAGACCACCGCAAGATACAATGTCCAGTTCGGATGAACGGGAGCATTCACGCCGAATTCCGATACGAGCGTATCCAGGAGCGGATTGATGAAAAAGTGCCTCCATTCAACGTCCCATTCGATGCTGAACTCTCCGCCCCCCAAATATATTGAATTACTGCGGTAGTTCAAACCAAAACTGTTCTCCTTGAACCAGGATCTCGATATGTCGTACACGAGCCGGTCTTCAAGAGAGAGCACGGAGAATGGTGAGATCGTAAGTGTGTTGATAATCGGGGTAAATCGATCACCGCTCAGACGAAAAGGCCTGTACTCCATGGCCTGCCAGTCAAACTCAGGCCTGAGATCGACCGATGTGGTGATTCTGTCCGATATGGTATCATTTCCCGCAAATCCCCCGACCTCAAGCTCGTTTATCCTGAAATCATTATAGGCAAAATCGTCATCCGGGCCGAAAAGCTTGTACTTGAAGTCATGGCTGAAGTCAAGATACAGACCGGGGCTTCCAATCTTCAGGTACTGTCTCACGCGGGTGTACACGAGCGAGTTCTGCCTGTCGCTGAGCGATTCGTCCGCAGACCCTTCAACGTGGTGCTGCCCCCGCGCACCGATTTCCACACCAGGCGTAAACTGCACCAGAGGTAAAAGTTCATATTCCTTGTGGAAATTCAGCGCAGTATCGGCCTCATGCAGCTCACTGGAGGGCGCCCCCCGCTCGTTGTAGTAAAGAATGTGGGTGTAGTTGGCCACTCCTCTATAGCTGATGTCCGAAATGAGGGGAGAGCTGCTTCCCTGAAACAGGCTTTTTGTGTGAGAAAGGGAGATGTCCGGAGCGTTGAGCGTGTATATTTCGTAGGTATAGTAATCAGGGAGCGACACCGTGTCCTCCCGGATGTTTCGCTGAGGTTCGAACTCCACTTCGTTTTCCACGGAGAGTGACACCCCGCCCGAGGAAAAGTAGTCGTTGACGTACCAGGAGAATCCCTCGTCCTTTCTTGGCTCGTCAATTTGTGCCTGTCCGATTAAATCAAACAGATCGAACTGCTCGCTCCTCCTTTCGAAATCATTCCTGTAGTAGGGGTCGGAAATCCATCGAAAATGGAACTCCAGGTCGTTGGAATACCCTTCTCCGAAACGAAAAAGCTGGTATACGTCGGCATAGTACCGCATGTACCTCTCAACGGAGAAATCCGCCGCAGACGGGGGACCGAGGGGGCTCCAGTTCTCGGTGACGTCATCGTAGAAATAGAGGTCGTTTGAAAGCGCTGCTGATGACTGAAGGGTTGTTTTGCCCCCCGACGGATAGACTGCGGAAAAATCGGTTCCCGCATACACTCCGAGCCTTTCGTAAAAATCGGCTTTCAGCCTGAGCTCCCTGTTCTCCTCCTCGAGCAGGCTGTAGGTGTTCTGGTTCACGATTCCGGACCGCTCACGGAAATAAAGCGTGGACTTCAACCGCCGGTCCCGAATGTTTCTGTACAGAAAGGGAAAACTCAGCACCGGAACGTCTCCGTAGACGAGGGAGGAGTCCTGTACGAGAAGTCTCTCGTTGTCGTAGAAGTACAGCTTTCCCGCGTCGATGCGGTAATGAGGGTCTTCTATCCCGCACGTGGTGAGGCTGAGATCACTTCCCAGAAATTTGCCGCTTTCGTGGACTATTCTGATCGTTTCCCCTGTGCAGGTGAAATCCGAAATTTCTGTCCTCGCTTCATTGAAGATACCTTCTTCGGTGTTCAAGTTGTAGTATACGCTTTCTCCTTCGTAGCGTTTGTCTCCATCGATAAATGTTACGCTTCCATACCCGACGATGATCCCCGAATCAGGATTTACGTGAACCTCGTCCGCGTGTATCGTCTTTCCCGAGTAGGAAATACTGACGTTTCCCCTGAGCCTCACGAGTTTTTCTCCGTTTTCGTCTTCCTGGGCTTCGATCACTTCCGCCTGTTCGAGCACGACGGTCCCTCCCCCTTTCTGAGCCCTCCTGTTCTCAAAAGGAAGGATGTCGAAGTCAGCAACATGGTCCATCAGTCTTCTGCGGAGCTCTATCACGCTGCCGCTTTCGGAAAGGGACCGGCTCCTGCACGCTTCTCTCAGGTCTTCGATATTTCCGCCAGCGATAACCTGATACGCGGAAAGAGGCTCGCCGTCTCCGTATGCCTCGAGGGTAAAAAAAACGACAAGAAGTACGAAGACATAGGGTAAGCTCTTCATACACTAAGTATACGGGAAAATGAAATTTTTCAAAGCGGAAATCAGCTCTCGTGCCTGCCCGAAACTGGGATACTGCTCACCATGGCCTTTATCACCGTTTCGAGATAGATGGTGTCTTCCTGAGAGATCTTCACTTCCCTGTCTTCAAGTTCGATTTTCACATCGAGGTGCAGCGCTCCCGACCTCCGCGCTTTTTCCCTCACCGCCCGCCGTGCAAACTCTTTCATCTCTTCCTTCGCCTGATCAAGAGAATCGAAATATTTTTTGCTCTCCTTCGTGTAGGCGGTATACCCTCCTTCAGGCAGCGGCCTGATGAGCACGGTGAGAACAACTCTGACTACCCCTATAACAGCACCGACCGCATTTGCAACTCCGTGATGGACGGGCACTTTTATGCTCGCCCCGATGAACCCTTCGATACCGCGGGCATAGGTTTGCGCTGGCGCGCCGATGAAAACGATTGGTTTGTTCACCTCGGCACGGAGCTGAACGCCGCTCCTCGGAGAAAAAAGATGTGAAGAGAGGTTTTCTGAAAAATCAGACGACCCGCTGATCCGGCCGTCCTCCGCAAACCAGAATTCGAAGAGGTGGAACAGCAGACTCTTGTAAAACTTGAGAAGCACCGTGTGCACGAAATCTTCCTCTTTCATTCCGGCCCTTTCTGCATACAGAGAAAGTGCCGACTTTGCAGCCGCCACATTCCAGAGAGAAACGGACCCGATCGCATGCAGAACATCAGTGGGAGTGAGCGCCGAACGGAGGATGTTTCCATATGTTTCAAGCCGCTCCGTTCTTATTAGCGCCACACTGATCGCATCCACGCGCTCCGAGAGCTCACGCCTACTCATGGGGCTTTTGTTTCTCAATGCTTCCATGACTGCTTTTTCCTGTGGATGAAGGCTCGTTCCTCTATACTCTTTCTGGAAAAGGAAAAACTCCGCAGGCTGCACCAGGAGGTCGTCTCCTCTCAATGTCTGTTTTTTCCTTAGCTCGTCGACGACTTCAGGATGCTCGCTGGCGAGATAGCATATCGGAACGACTCGTTCAGGTCCGATGAAGACTTCCTTTTTCTTTTGACTATAGCGGATATAGCTGTCGCCTCCGAGACCGAAGGTGTGTACGTTCATGGTTTTCACCGCGGTTTTGAACCCCCGAAGATGTATTCCCTCTTCTTTGAACCCCACGAATCCGTCTTTAATGTATGCTGCATCAGTCGTTGTCCCTCCTATGTCGACTACATACCCGTCGTGTATATTTGAAAGATACGCCCCTCCGATCACGCTCGCAGCGGGCCCTGAGAGCACCATCTCTATTGGATTCGAATGCGCGACCTCCTCGCTCATGAGCGTACCGTCACCCTTTACAACCATGATCGGTGCAGAGATGTTTCTTTCCTCGAGCATAGCGTGTACGGATTCGAGAAGCCTGGCGACGAGCGGAAGCAGCCTCGCATTGAAATAACAGGTGTTGGCCCGTTTCACGCAGTTGAGCTCGTCAGTCAGCTCACTGCCGCACACCACCGGCATATCCGTTTTCTTTCGTATGAGCATTTTCACGCTTTGTTCGAACGCAGGGTTCCGGACACCGACTTCTGAGGACACCGCAAACGCGTCCACGCCCTCCCTGAGGAAAATTTCAATCGCGCCTTCCGCCTCACGCGGGTCGATCGGTTCGACGAGATCGCCGTTTATACTGTGCTTCCCGCCGATGACCACCTTCGGACCGACTGAGATCTTTTTTGAAGAGTGCGCGTCGTATCCGATCAGGATGAGACCAACCCTCCCACCCTTCCCTTCCACGATTGCGTTCGTGGCAAGAGTGGTCGAAAGAGAGACAATCCCGATTTCCTCGATGACGGGTTGCTTCACTTTTTTAAAAAGGCATTCAAGGGACTGTTTTATTCCCTGAGAGTAGTCGTTGTGGGTAGTGGGCGCCTTTGATGAACTAACGACCTCTTCACGGGTAAAATCGTACAGAACAGTATCCGTATACGTACCGCCCGCGTCGATCCCGAGCCCGATCCCTGTTCTGTGTTTGCCTTCGGCCATCTCTTCGAGTTCCGGTTCATGATCCCGCTGTGCAGTATCAGCGGGGGTACGCACGTAACTGCCGGCGGAAACATTGTCATTGCGGGAAAAAGAATCCATTATTGAGTCGATGGCCGGCCAGAGAAACTCGATCTCATTTTTAAAAATATCACATGCCATGACTGCCAGCTTCATTCTTTCCTCTCTCTTTTATGTGAATCTGCTGAAGAAAAATCGCATCCCGGCCCGGGGTTTGACAAGCACAAGAGGCTTCGGGCAGGATTTCGCCACGAGCTCGGAGATCGGCGTTCGCGCCACTCTCGAGATGGCAGGCATCTCCGAAATGCCCATCACGATAAGATCGTGCCCAGAAGATTCGACAACAATGCTTGCCGCCACATCGTCTGAGAGAGCCAATTTTTTTTTCAACTCGAGCCGTGAGCCTTTGAATAGCGGTTTTTGTTCATTTAAAAACCGTTCTAAATCAAATTTTCTTTTCCCTCTGTCCACATGAAACGCAGTGATCGTACCACCTTCCTCTGCGAGAATGCACGCGATCTCGAGGGAAAACACTCCCTTCTGCCCTCCAACCGGTACAAGGATCCTTTCGAATGTCTGGTTGGTGCTGTCCTTGAACAGCACAATATTGGTGGCCGCACGTTCGATAACCGGATCGATCGTGCTTCCGAGCCGGAAGAGCGAACTCCGCGTTCTCCCCGTATATCCCATGATGAGCATGTCAATCCTTTTCTCCCGGACTGCGCTCACGATTCCCCGTGCAACGTTTCGGCCGTATCGAATCGTGGTGCTCACCGGAAAAAGCGGGGCGAGGTAGAGCATCACCTCTACCATCGCTTCCTTTCCGTCGAGCATATACTGATGTGCATCAGAGAGGGGAACCTGCTCAGGGACCGGTATCATGTGAAGGAGCTCCACCCGCGCCTCTTTTGCGCCGCAGAGCTTGTAGGTGCTCCGCACGAGACCGACAGCGCTGTCCGGATTTGCGCAGGCAACCATGATTCTGTATTCATCGCCTTCGGGCGCCGACTCTTCCTCGAACACGAGTATATCGTGCTCCCCTGCCTTCACCCGTGTCTTCGAGTACGTCTGGTATATGAGGATACCGAAGAGGACCCACAGAGGCGCAATCGCCCACGCGATCACACTCATGTGCACAAGCCACAATGCCAAAAGCACCTGCGCGCATATGGCAATAACGGGAAAAAACGGGAAAAACGGCATGACGTATCCGTACGAGAGCTCATCCCCCATGTTTCGCCTGATTCGAATCACACAGACATTCACCATGAAGAAAAGAAAGAGAAACATGATGCTTGCGCTCGAGGCCACGTCTGTCGTCGGCAGAATCGTGGCCACAACGATGAGAATAAATCCAGTGAGGAGAATTGCCACGTATGGTGTCTTGCGCGCATGGGATATTCGGGCAAAAACCGGCGGGAGCATGTGATCCCTGCCGAGTGCATAGCAGGCTCTCGTTGCCGAATATATTGTCGCATTGAGTGCAGAGGTCGATGCGAAAATGACGGCGATGGTGAGGAGAATGTTCCCCATAGGGATCAGTCTCGAGATGGCTTCTCCGAAACCCTCTTCCTTGAAACTTCCTACCCACTCCCACGGCGCGCCCTCAATACCAGGCATGCCCGCCTTCACTGCAACCACGGTGGCAAATGCAACAAGGATATAGGTCATTGTTGCGATGAATACCGAAAGAAGCATTGCCTTGGGAAGATTTCGTTTCGGCTCGATTGTCTCGTCGCCCGCCTGGGCGATGACCTCATATCCCTCGAAGGCAACGTAGGTAAATCCCATGGTGACGAGCAGCTTCGACCATCCGTAGGGTAAAAAGGGAGAGAAATTCTGAAAACGCGAAGGGTCGCGCACTGCGACAAGGACCCCGATGAGGCCGATAAAAATGAGAAAAAGGGTTTGCCCCATGGTAAAAAATGCTCCGATCTTTCCCGTCTCGGATGCTCCTCTGTAGTTGATAAAAATGAAAAACAGTGCGATCACAACAGCGGAGATTTTCACGGCGATATTCATTGAAAATGGCAGCCACCCCAGGACACCGAGCTGCTCAAAATAGCGCAACACATAAATCGAGAAGGTGAGCGAATACATGCTTCCGGCAACGCTCGATGCAAACCACTCCATCCATCCCGCGAGAAAGCTTGTGCCTTTCCCGAATCCTACCCGTGCAAAATTGTACGCCCCCCCTGCCTTTGGAATCGCGGAGCTCAGCTCTGCATAGGACATCGCGGTAAAGAGGGCGATCATCCCGTTCAGGGTAAAGGTGAGAATCACTCCTCCGGGACCGGATACGTAGATCGAGCTGCCGACACCCAGGAACACTCCTGCCCCGATCATCATTCCAAGTCCCATCATTGTGATCTGAAAGAGGGAGAGCTCGCGCGAAAGCTCCGCATGAATGGAAGGGCTATCTTTCACCCCTGCGCTCCCTGAGAATAGCCCGGAGGTGCTGACTCCCGTTTTTTGCTATCCGGTCTATCGTCCTGCTGCTCCAGAAGACGAGCACATTGATGAAAATCACGACGGCACCGACTATGATGCATCCGGTAAGCGCTGTAGCAGTCATGTGAAAACACTTTCGTCAGAGAAATTTCCAAGAAAACATTGAAAAATAGTGTGTTTCTCTGAAATTGTCAAGATGAGGTGTACATTCGCAGGCGTTCAACCGGAATCGAAATGGTTTTCGATTGAGCGTTTCAACCTTCTGATGGCCTGTGCGCGGTGACTCAGCGCGTTTTTTTCCTGTTCGTCCAGCTGTGCCATGGTCTTATTCTGTTCCGGGAAGTAAAAGACGGGATCGTACCCGAAACCGCCTCCTCCGGCCGGTTCTGTGGCGATAACGCCGTCGATCCTCCCCTCGGAAATGGAATACCCTCCAGGCGCGTGATAGAATACCGCCGTGCACGCGAACCACGCAGACCTCTGCGCCTCAGGTACCGCCGCCAGCATCTCGAGCAGGAGCATGTTGTTGTCCGCATCGCTCGCATCCGATCCGGCAAACCGGGCGGAGTACACTCCGGGCTTTCCGTTCAGGGCAGTGACACACAACCCCGAGTCATCGGCAATTACGGGGAGTTTGCACCACGCATACACGGTTTCAGCTTTTATGAGCGCATTTTCCCTGAAGGTTTTTCCGGTTTCCTCGATTGTACCCGGAAAACCGATCTCTTGCAGGTCCGTAAACACCACAGACTGGATGGAGATAATTTTTTTGATTTCAGAGATCTTTCCGCTGTTTCTCGAGGCGATGACGATTTTATTCAATATACGTATCCCCATTTATCAACATATTCCTGTCGATTTTTTCAACAAACTCCTCCTCGGAGCGTGCAAAAAGAGGAGAGACTTCAAGCTTGCAGTCGGGAATGCCCGATTTGGTACGGGGCACCGCGATTCCTGCCTTTTCGAACCAGCGCGCGAAGAACAGCAGCTGGTCGTTGTGCACCGTTTCCGGCGAGTCTTCTCCGCTTTTATTCTTCAGGGGAGAAAACTCCTCATCTCTCTTCACTTCCATGACGATGCTCTCAGACGCCTGTTTCATCGCGTCGAAGATAAATGTCTCTATTTTGTAGCCATTTGGTCTGTCCGGGTCAAATCTGTTCCCTTTCATATCGATGTGACTGATTGCCTTGTGCGCCAGGTGGAGGGGAAGATTCATTCCTCGTTCGGTAAGCCGCAGAGTAAAATCAACATTTATCATGTGAATTGCAATGCTTCCGTGGACGAAGGATTCGGGGGCCGCATCAGCGCAGTCTGAATCAATTGATGAAAGCTCCGAGTACTCGACGACCGTCGTTTTTCCGTCTTCAAGAGCAAAAACGCCGATTCTTTCTCCGTGGTCCCTTTTTTGCACGCTCTTCGCGGACATGTCGCACCTGTTCAGCACGTGATATCCGATAAACACAGGGTCGGCAATGCGTATGAGCACGTTGTCGACCTGGAAGTAGAAGATCTCTTCGATGCTGCTGTCCTTCAGCATTTCGAGAACGCCCGACTCTTTCAGCGTGAAAAATGTACCTCCATGACCCGAAGGGCTGAGAAATATAGACATTTTGTCTTTCAAAAAGACTCTCCCCTCATGGTCAAAGGCGGGGTACATGCCCTGGTCGATGAAATGCACGCGGTCTTTGTTGAGTCCGAAATAGCCGTTGGATCGAAAGAAATCAACCGTCTGATCTCTGTTTGTTTCGCTCACCATGATGAGCCATGGAATAGAGGCTGTGTACTTTGTCTCCAGGGATAAAATTTTTTCTGCGTGCACCTGAAAGAGGCTTTTTCTCCTCACCGGGGTTATGGGGTATGCACCCTTCGGTATATCGAGGCCGAGTCGTGAACTCTGTCCACCGGCAGCGGTGAAAACAGCAACTTTTGAGGAGGAGATGTACTCTTCACCCGTTTCGCGCGCCTTCTTTTCCGCCTTCAGTTTCCGGGCTGCCTGCGGAAGAGTGATGACCCGTGGCAGAGAGACTTTCCTTTTGATTTCGTGGGAACCGGAAATCATTTTCTTCGCTTTTCCCAATACGTCAAAATCAATACGCCCGAGATCGTTCATCAACCTGTCTTTCTCCTCACTGCTCAGCTGTTCCCAGAAGTGAAGGAGGTGGCCCTGATCATTGGCGCGCACCTTCTCGATGATCTTCTGCTCCTCGAAACTCCTGCCCTTCACCATTTGTTTCTCCTGTCTTTGATGTATGCGCTCACGAGGCCCTTGAACTCATTTCCCCTGTGAAACTCGTTTTTGAACATCCCGAAGCTGGCGAAACCGGGTGACAGCAGAACACACCCGCCTCTTTTCGTGCGTGAAACCGCTTCATCGAACGCAGCCTCCAGGCCGCCGTGCACCGAATAATCAAGATGCAGTCCCGCCCCGATGAGCCGGTCGGTTCCGGTCCCCCGAAGAAGAACGAGATGATCGACCCTTTCGTTTATGGCCCTGACAAGCTCTCGAACGTCGAGATTTTTGTCCGACCCTCCTGCTATGAGGGTGAGAGAACCTTCGATGCTCGATAGTGCACAAACAGCTGCAGCAGGAACGGTTGCCGCAGAATCGTTGTAAAACCTGATCCCCCCTGAAGATCCGACATACTCGAGCCTGTGTTCGATACCACGGAATTCTCTGACACTCCGCGCAACCGCGCGAGGAGGGACCCCGAGCGCGCAGGCCACCGCCACGCCGGCAAGCACGTTGGAAAGGTTGTGCACACCGGGAAGCCTTACATCGCTCGCGTCACAGATATAATCCGCCGTTTCTCCTTGTCCGAAATAGATCCTTTCGTGCTCGATGAAGCTGCCCGCCCCGTCAAATCCCGCTCCACGCCCGAAGCTGACCAGGTCAACTCCCGCAGCAGGTTCGACGCGCCGGTAGACCGTGTTGTCCCTGTTGACCACCAGAATATCACCGCTTTTCTGAAATCTGTAGAGGATGGATTTGTCCCGGAAGTACGCATCCATGTCAGCATAGTAGTCGAGATGATCCTCCATGAAATTCGTGATCAGAGCAATGTGGGGGCTGTACTTTTTACTCTCGATGCCGCCGAGCTGAAAACTCGAGAGCTCGAGTATAACGTAATCGCCGTTTTTCACCTGTTCGACGATGTCGAGCACTGACCCTGTGATGTTTCCGCCGAGATGTGCATTCCCGAACCCGGACTGAATGATGGAATGCAGAAGAGATGCGGTTGTCGATTTGCCCTTTGTTCCGCTGACACCGATGATATTGGAGGTCCTGGGTAAAACCCTCTCCAAAAAGATACCGATATCCGTTTCCACAGGGACCCTGTGCGCACGGGCATGCTTGATGTAGGGAGAATTCGGCGGAACCGATGGATTTTTTATGATCAGATCCGCATTTTCAAAATCGGAAAACTCGTGCCGTCCGAGCACGAACCGGATCTTTCCCCTTTTTTTCAAGCGCGCAATACTCGTTTCGAGCTCCTGTTCGCCTTTGAGGTCAGTGACCGTTACCCGGTCGCCCATTGCGGTAAAGTAGTTCGCGGCTCCGATTCCTCCTCCATGAAGCCCCAGGCCCATTATCAGGACAGTTCGTTTACGATCCATAGGAAAACGCCCTGTACACCTCTTTAAAATTCCAGTAAAAAAACCCCCTTATTCCCGTAAAAATAAGGGGGTTGTCCCTCAATCCCGTTTTTCCCATCAGTATCTTTTTCTCATTCTTGACTGCATTTTTCTCAGCTTCTTGAGCTGCCTTCTTTCAGCCGCCTTCTTCTTGTTCTTTCTCTGAGTGGCTGGCTTTTCGTAGTATGCTCTTTTCTTCCATTCCCGAAGGATTCCGTCCCGCTCGCACTCTCTCTTGAACCGTTTCAGCGCCCTGTCAATGCTTTCGCCTTCTTCGACTTTCACGACAGCCAATATTCACTCACCCCCTCTCTTGTTCAGGGTCCTTTCGATTTGCTCGTATTAATGGCAATATACTACAGATGGGGAAAAAGAAAAAGGATTTTCTCAGGAAATCAAACCCAGCTTTTGCCGTACTTCGCTCATTGTCTCGCGAGCTTCTCTGCTGCACAAGGTTTTTCCCGCATGAAGGACACCTTTCACGTAATCCGGATCTTCATCGAGGGCACGTTTCTTTTCCCGCAGCGGCTTCATGAACTCGTTCATGTTTTTAAAGAGGATCTTCTTACATTCTATACAGCCGATGCCCGCAGTCTTGCACTCTTTTTCAACGTAGTCGACCTCTTCCTGCGAGGAAAAATACCTGTGAAGGGTGAACACGTTGCATATCCAGGGATTTCCCGGATCGGCTCTCCTCTTTCTTGCCGGGTCCGTCATGGCTGTTCTCAGCTTCTCCCACAGCGTATTCTCATCCTCGATGAGGGCGATATAGTTGTTCAGGCTCTTGCTCATTTTTGCGCCGCCGTCGAGCCCCCGTATCCTGGGCGCTTCACTGAGGAGTGCCCTCGGCTCGGGAAATGTGTGACCGAACCTTGCATTGAACCTTCGTGCGATTTCACGAGTCAGCTCGAGGTGCTGGACCTGATCTTCCCCGACAGGCACGACATGAGACTTGTAAAGAATGATATCGCTCGCCATCAACAACGGGTATGTGAGAAGCCCCGTGTTGATGTTATCCATGTTCTGCTGGCGCTTATCCTTGTACTGGGTCATTCGCTCGAGGTCGGTTATGGGTGTAATGGTATTCAAAATCCACGCGAGCTCGGTATGCTCCGGAACGTGCGACTGTATGAACAGGGTGCACTTTTCAGGATCAAGCCCCGCAACGATCAGAGTTCTTACCGCCTCTGCTGTCCGCTCGCTCATCTCATCAGGCGGGTACATGACCGTGATGGCATGATAATCGACAATGCAGAATTTACAGTCATACTCGTCGAGAAGGCTGACCCAGTTCTTTATTGCGCCGAGATAGTTCCCGATATGAATAACACCGGTTGGTTGTATCCCGCTGAAAATTTTTTCCTTCATCGGAAAAACGCTCGTAAGTTGTTGAAGAATTCTCCCTTTTCACCAGATCGTCTTTGCGATGAAAACAGGAAAATTACAAAATGTTCAATAAGGTTCAGGGAATTGATGTCTTAAATCGGCTTTACATGTATTGCCTGGAGGCCTTTGGGGCCTTCCTTGACCTCGAAAGAAACCTTCTGGTCCTGAACAAGTGTTTTGAATCCTTCCGACTCGATTTCGGAGTAGTGAACAA
>Ga0315545_1003969_pt1 | contig 12399 bp, 9 predicted proteins | sample SalMarSW160210MG_FD_203096 | JGI IMG/M metagenome (GOLD analysis project Ga0315545, IMG submission 203096) | Salt marsh sediment microbial communities from the Plum Island Ecosystem LTER, Massachusetts, United States - Salt Marsh Sediment SW1602-10 ... | reverse complement strand
CAGTGCCTTGGCAAGGTATTTGCCATTAAAATAAGCCCTGCCCTCTAGCCCTTTAGCCAAACCACGCCAGAATTGAGACAGAATAACCCCTGAATTGCCCCGGGCTCCCATTAGGGAGCCATAAGCCATTGATTTGGCTACTGAAGAAACATCGCTGTCCGAAGTTCGGTTTGCCTCCTCCATGGTGGACTTCATGGTAAGCAACATGTTGGTTCCGGTGTCACCATCGGGAACTGGAAAAACATTTATAGCATTGATATCAGGAGCGTTTTTCTCCAGCCAAGCAGTTCCTGAGGCAAACATGTCTTTCAATATTTGCCCATCAACTAATTCAACCTCCACTTCCTTTTCACCTCCCTTAGTACAATTGCCACCATGGCATTAGTGTGATAGCATTACTATGATAACCGAGGTATCATTTATAGTAAAGGGGGTTAAAAAGTTTCCCGTGAAGTGTGATATTTGTGGTAAGAGAGTTCAATTTGGACATAGCGTAAGCCACTCTAAAAGACATACCCAGCGACGCTGGTTGCCTAACATCCACCGAACTACAATTATCGTAGAGGGAGAAAAAAGAAAAGTCAATATTTGCACTCGGTGCCTTCGTACTCAATATAAAGCGGCTCGTTAACCCCCAAATCTTATTTAGGTTAGCTTATTGCCTTCCTCATTCTCTGTAGCGCTTGGCTTATTCCTTCCCTGGCTTTAAACACGCTGTTTCCCACTGCCAGAACATTAGCTCCAGCTTCGACTATACTAGGCGCATTGTCAATATTGATGCCGCCATCAACTTCAAGTTCAATAGCCAAATTCTTGTTATCAAGCATCCTGCGCAGGCGGCTTATTTTCTCCAGCGATTCTGGAATAAAAGCCTGCCCGCCGAAGCCAGGGTTGACGCTCATAATGAGGATTAAATCAACGTGAGAGATAACCTCCTCTATCGAGCTTAATGGGGTAGCTGGATTCAAAGCCACCCCTGCCTTTACCCCCAGTTCCTTTATCGAGTGAATTGTTCTATGGAGATGGGAGCAGGCTTCTACATGCACAGTAATAATATTGGCGCCAGAACTGACAAACTGGGAGATATAGCGGTCTGGTTGCTCTATCATTAAATGGGCATCCAAAGGCAGGTGCGTCCAGCCACGGAGAGAAGTCACTACCGGAGCTCCGATGGTGATATTGGGCACAAAATGCCCATCCATAACGTCTATGTGAATATAATCAGCCCCTGCCTTGGTGACTTCGGCAACTTGCTCCCCAAGGCGAGCAAAATCAGCACAAAGAATCGACGGCGCTAGCTTAATCTGATTGCCCATGGCTACTCCTCTATGAGCTTCCTTGCTCTGGTTAATGCTATTTCCACTTGTTGTGGGGAGGTGCCGCCGATAACGTTTCGGGCGGCTATAGAGGATTCTAAGATTATATCATATACCTCTTCATTAAAGAGGGGGGAGAAATTATTGTATTCCCTCAGGCTAAGCTCGTGAAAGCTCTTGCCTTTATTTATAGCATATTCGCTGAGTTTAGCTACAACGCCATGGGCTTCCCGAAATGGCACGCCTCTCTTCACCAGGTAGTCGGCTAAATCAGTAGCCAGGATGTAATCCTTTTTAATAGCGTCACGAGCGCGCTTAGCATTTAGCTTGATTGTTTTTACCATCTCAGCGAATACTTCCAAGCTGGAATGTAATGTGTCCACGGTATCAAAAAGGCCTTCTTTGTCCTCTTGCATATCGCGGTTATAAGCTAAAGGCAGAGCTTTCATAGCGGTCAAAATGCCCATGAGATTACCATATACTCGCCCAGTTTTTCCTCTGGCCAGCTCAGCCACATCAGGATTTTTCTTCTGAGGCATAATACTTGAGCCTGTAGTGTAGGCTTCGCCAATTTCTATAAAGCCAAACTCGCTGGATGACCATAAGATAATCTCTTCAGCCAACCTTGAAAGGTGCATCATGGTTAGGGCAGCTGTTGCTTCAAATTCTATTACGAAGTCTCTGTCAGAAACGGCATCGAGGCTATTGGTGCTTACTTTACTGAAACCCAATTCTCGGGCAACGAAATCACGGTCTATGGCATGAGCAACGCCAGCTAAGGCACCGCTACCCAGAGGCAAAACATCAACACGTTTAAAGCAATCATGGAACCTCTCTTTATCTCGCTGAAACATTTCGAAATAGGCCAGCAAGTGATGTGCCAGAAGAACTGGCTGAGCCTGCTGCAGGTGGGTATAGCCAGGCATGATGACATCTTTATTTGCCTCGGCTAATTGCACGAGCGAACTTTGCAGGGCTTTTATTTTATCAATGGTTTTTAAGATTTCCTCTCTGGCAAACAGGCGTAAATCCAAAGCTATCTGGTCATTCCTGGACCTAGCGGTGTGAAGCTTGCCTGCTACATCGCCTATTTTTTCAAACAGCCGGGCTTCAACATTCATGTGGATATCTTCAAGCTCAGGCTTGAACTGAAATTTCCCTTGCTCAATTTCCCCACGGATAGAGCTAAGCCCTTTGATTATAGCTTCAGCATCGCTATTAGCTATTATTCCTTGCTTTGCCAGCATTTTGACGTGGGCAATGCTTCCCTCGATGTCTTGGCGATACAGTCGCTGGTCAAAGGGAATAGAGGCGAGGTAATCCCGCGCTAATCTATCGACTTTATTGTGAAAATTATTAGGGAAGTGTTTCATAATTTTAACCACTCCTTCCAGCCTCGAGAGGGTGAACAAGAAATATTGCTATGGCGGCGATGGCATAACATGGCACGCATATTAGGCATGCTACATTATAATTACCAAATACGTCAAAAACCTTGCCCCAAATAAAAGGCCCGCTGCCTCCAATTAAGCCGTATCCCAAGGTGATAATGCTGAAAAGTGAACCTACATGGGCTCTACCAAAAAGGTCACCAAGGTATGGAACATAGAGGGCAACTTGAAGACCATGGCTTAAAGCTATAAAAATAGCGAAGGCCATTAAGCTTTCCTGAGTACGTGCCGCTTGCCACCCATACACCATTGCTAAAGCACTAAGAGTCAGGCCTATTAGCATCAATCGCTTCTTTCCATATCTGTCGCCCAACCAGCCACCTCCTATCGTGGAGATTATGAATGGCACAGTAAACGCTGTCACAAAAATACCAGCAGTTGCCTCAGGACTACCCAAGTCCACGCCCCACATTACGACGTGAGCTAAGATCCCACTAACGCCGATGCTCGATACGGAATAAGCAGTGAACAGCAACCAGAGCTGCGGTGTCTTGATAGCCTCCTTTACAGTCCGGGATGTCTCCTTTATTACCAAGCTGCCAGAGGATGGCGCCATGTTCTCATTATCAGGATGCAATCCCATAGATTCCGGACTATCTCGAACAATGAAAAAGGCGAGCAGTATAATGACTACGCCGAAACAAATGCCACAAACTAGCGAAGTGTAACGCCAACCATGAGAATCAGCCAACCCGGTCATTACTGGCATGAATATGGCACTGCCGGCAGCCCAAGCACTGGCAATAACCCCGGCAACTAATCCAGCTCGCTTTCTAAACCACTTGCGGCTTGTTGATAGTGAAGGAACGGAATGGGTCATGCTGACTGCTAGTGCCATGAGCACCCCGTAATATAAATACAATTGCCAAGGTGATTTCACAGTGGCGAGCAGCATCCAACCAGCAAGGGTAGTAATGCCACCGATTAAGAAAGTCTTCCGGCCGCCAATCTTGTCAACCATATAGCCAGAAAGGAGAACAAAAATGGCATACAGCCAGAGCGTAAGACTTTGGGCAAAGCCTATTGTTGCTCGTGACCAGCCTAAATCCTTTATGATAAAAGGGATAAAGGCAGTCATACTGAATCTACCTATAGGCCCAAACATGCCTATGACAAATAGCCCTACAACTAGCCACCACCCATAGAATATATGTTGCTGCTTAGCCAAAAGGTTATCCCTTCTTTCTCAGAATGTCTTAGTGATACAGTCGCTGGTCGAAAGGAACAGAGGCAGCGTAATTTCTTGCTAGCTCACTTTTACCTTTTAGCATTAGTCCTCTTGATAGAACAGTGATTGTGCCTGAGCCTGAGTCCTCATTGGCAATCCCCAAATGTGAATAAAGCCAGGGGAGTCGCTCTGGTCAAAGGCATCACCTTTGTCATAAGTAGCCAGGCTGTAGTTGTAAAGCGAGTAGGGAGATTTCCTTCCTACTACCTGGCAATTGCCCTTGAGAAGCTTAACCTTTACTTCTCCAGTAGCATATCTTTGCGAGCTCTCAACATAGGCAGCCAAATCCTGGCGCAGCCCGGTAAACCATAACCCATTGTAAATAAGGTCAGCGTACTCGCTGGCTACCTTTGCTTTAAAGCGGAGTTGTTCTTTCGTTAGCACCAGGCCTTCTAAGGCTTGGTGGGCTTTGAGCAATATTGTAGCCGCTGGCGCCTCGTAAATCTCCCTTGATTTTATGCCCACCAGTCTATTTTCAACATGGTCAATTCGCCCAATACCATGCTCACAGGCTAGCTCGTGGATTCTCTGAACAAGAGTCACCCCATCTAACTTTTCGCCATCAAGGCTTATCGGTATCCCTTTGTCAAAACCAATCTCTACATAACCAGGCTTACTGGGTGCTTCCTCAGGAGACTTTGTCCAGACAAAGACGTCGTCAGGGGCTTCATTCCAGGGGTCTTCCAGCACGCCGCATTCAATGCTTCTTCCCCATAAATTCTCATCAATGGAATACGGGCTAGCCGTAGTAACAGGAATAGGGATATTATGCGATTGAGCATAAGCAATTGTCTGCTCCCTGGTCATATTCCATTCTCTAGCTGGGGCTATTACCCTAAGTTGAGGAGCCAAAGCTGCTACGCTGACATCAAGTCTTACCTGGTCATTCCCCTTGCCGGTGCAGCCATGAGCTACCGCTGTGGCTCCTTCCTTTTTGGCTGCCTCCACCATGAGTTGAGCGATAAGAGGCCGCCCCAGGGCTGTGGCTAAAGGATATTGACTTTCGTAGCACGCATCAGCCTGGAGAGCGGGTAAGACAAAGGAATTCATGAAAGTTTTCCTGGCATCAGTTACTAATGCTTTTATGGCTCCCATATCGAGTGCCTTTTGTCTAATAGCCTCAAGGTCAGCTACATTACCTACATCCACTGTAAAGGCGATAACATCCATATCATATCGCTCTTTAAGCCACTTTATGGCTACTGAAGTATCTAGACCGCCGCTATATGCTAATACTACTTTATCTGACATCATTACTCCTTGCTTTTTCAGCCAAAACATCTTGTAAAATGCTAATCGCCTTGTCTACCTCTTTCTCCGTAATAATAAGGGGAGGCATGAAGCGAATCGTGGCTGGCTTCACTTTATTAACTAACAAGCCTTTATCGATGCAAGCTCTGACCAGCTCGTCAGCAATTTCCCTATCAAACTCCAAAGCTATTAGCAATCCTCGACCTCTCACTTGAGTAATAAACTCAAATTGCCGCTTTAGGTTTTCCAGTTTGGTCATAAAATACTCGCCCACCTGTCTAACCCCTGCTGGCATATCGTTATCGATAATGCATTTCACAGTGGCATGAGCAGCGGCACAAACTAATGGATTGCCACCGAAGGTAGAGCCATGTTCACCTGGAGAGAAAAGGGAAAAGTCTTCTTTGGCTAAAAGGGCACCAATGGGCACACCACTGCCTAGTCCCTTGGCCAGGGTCATTATATCTGGTTCGACATTATATTGCTCATAGGCGAAAAGTGTTCCCGTTCTACCTATTCCTGTCTGTATTTCATCCAAAATGAAGAGAATTCCCTTCTCGCGGCACCAACTCTGTGTTTTTTCCAGGTAGTCGTCATCAGGGACGTTAACTCCCCCTTCTCCCTGGATTGGCTCCAGTATTACTCCGCAAGTTTGCTCATCGGTTGCCTGTTTAATCGCCTCAACGCTATTGTAATCGACGTTAACAAAGCCACTAGGTAGAGGTATGTAAGGCTCCTGGAACTTACTTTGCCCTGTGGCAGCAGTCATAGCCAAAGTTCTCCCATGAAAAGAGCTATAAGTAGTTATGACCTTGTAAGCGCCATTGAGGCGGAGTTTGCCGTACCTACGGGCCAATTTCACCGCTCCTTCATTAGCCTCAGCACCACTGTTACAGAAGTAAACCCTATCAAGGCAACTGTTTTCCACCAGAAGCCGCGCTAGCTCTATCTGTGGAATGGTATAGAATTGATTTGATGCCTGGATTAAGGTTTTAGCTTGCTTTTCCAAGGCCTCGACTACCACAGAAGGACAATGTCCCAGACTATTTACCGCCCAGCCAGCAACGAAGTCAAGGTATTCTCTGTTATGGTCATCCCAGGCCAAAGCACCTTTTCCACGAACCAGAGTCACAGGGACTCTGGTTCCCGTCCTCAGAAACAATTTTTGCTCCAACTCTTGCCAATTACCCTGGTACAATGCTTGTCCCTCCTAATTGAGATTGCGGAGCCCGTTCCGAGATTAAGCGAGGAATCTCGCTACTCCCAACGACGCTGAGCAAAGCATGAGACATTCTGCCATCGATGATGTGTACGGTGGACACTGTCGCCAGAGCTTTAATGCTAGCTTCTATTTTAGGGACCATGCCACCCGTAGCTATCTCGGACTTAAGTAGCGCCCTTGCCTCAATGATATTAAGTCCAGAAATTACCCTGCCGGACGCATCACGGACACCATCAACGTCGGTAAGGAATATAAGCTTATCAGCAGTCAACGCAGCCGCGATTTCCCCGGCAGCAGCGTCTCCATTAACATTAAGCAACATTACCCTGCCTTCGACTGAGCCGAAACTTATTGGCGCCACCACTGGCATATAGCCTTCCTTTAGCAATAGCTTCAATGGAGCGGGGTCAACAGTTACAATCTCCCCAACATAGCCTAGCTCTGGATTTTTCATGATTGCCCAAAGTAAATTGCCATCACAGCCACTCAGCCCTACTGCTCTCCCTCCAAGAGCTTGTATAGCCACTACTAGTTCTTTATTAACCAAGCCGCTTAGGACCGCAGTTACCACCTTTAAGCTCTCGGCATCGGTAACCCTCAAGCCATTCACAAAGCTTGTGGGGATACTAAACCGAGCGAGCCAGTCAGAAGTCACCTGGGCGCCACCATGAACCACAACCAAGGAATCTCCATGTTTTTGAAGCTCCACCAGGTCCTCTAAAGTGGTGTCATGCTTGCCCAGCGTACTACCACCAATTTTAACTACTATAGTTTTTTTTGGCAAAGTCACACCTTGTGTTATGTCGTATATTCGCTGTTTATCCTAACATATTCCTCGGATAGGTCACAGCCCCAGGCGGTGGCTTTGCCGTTTCCTAAATTAAGACATACCCTGATAAGCACGCTATCACTGGTGCTCAAAGTCATTATCATTTCTTCTTTGCTAAATGAGGTGGGTAGACCTTGCTTCATGGCGCATATGTCATTCAAATAAACGTCCAGTTTGTATTCCACTAGCTCCACACCGCTCCGCCCTAGAGCGGTGACGATACGCCCCCAATTGGGGTCACTGCCGTGTATAGCTGCCTTTACCAGTGGTGAACTGGCAATGGTTCGGGCTGCCAGACAAGCTTCAGCTTGCTTCAATGCCCCCTCGACGCTGACCTCAATGAGCTTGGTTGCCCCCTCCCCATCCCCGGCTATAGACTTAGCCAAGTGGATACAGACCTCGTTTAAAGCTTCTTGGAAGGCTTCACCATTATCAAGACCGATGCGTGGGTTGCCAGCTAAACCATTAGCTAACAAAAATATGCAATCGCTGGGGCTGGTCTCACCATCAATGCTAATCCTATTAAAGGAAATATCCGCTGCTTTCTTAAGTGACGATTGCAGGAACTGCGCATCTACTAAAGCATCGGTAGCTATGAAGCAAAGCATTGTAGCCAAATCGGGATGTATCATACCAGCTCCTTTAGCTACCCCAGCGATAGAGAATTTAACTCCTTTCTCACCAACCTGAACTGCTCCCTCTTTGGGTTTAGTATCTGTGGTCATTATTGCCCTGGCTAAACTATGGCTTCCCCTGTGGCTAAGCTCTATTTCTCTAATTCCAGCTCTTACGCGGTCCATGGGTAGTGGCACCCCAATCACGCCGGTGCTGGCTACAAGGACCTCTTCAGGAGATATGCCCAGCTTTGCTGCTGTTAGGCTTGCCATTTCCGAAGCATCTGCTAAGCCTTGCTCGCCCACACAAGCATTAGCACAACCTGAATTTACCACGATTGCTTGCGCTCGCTTCTTCGCCAAATGTCCCTGGGAGAGAATAACTGGGGCCGACTTAATCCGATTGGTGGTAAAAACGCCAGCGGCAGTACAAGGCATTTCGCAGTAGAGGATGGCTAGGTCAAGCTCACCCTTGGTCTTCATACCAACGTTAATTGCCCCAGCTAGAAATCCTTGGACTGAAGTAATAGTGCCTGAAGGGATCAACTTAAACATAAAATCAAATATAGCAAGAAACTCGGCCAGCGTCCATTTATCTGTTGCTGTCCAGCGAAAATGTCATCTTAATTGTTCAGCGAATTTGGCACCCTCTATCGATATGCACTTTAAAAGGTCTGCGCCAGGGGTGGTTCGGTCTAGGTTTTGTGTGATGAGGAAGTCCTGGCTGTGAAGCTTTCTTTGCCACAGTGACAGGCAGAGCAAATTTACCAATCGTATTGGGTATGACCCGATTATTCCTCACCCTGAGTATTGGAGCTTCTGGCGGTGCTGGTTTGATAGCCAGGCAATGTCCCTGGTAATATACCGCTAAACTGCCATCCAGCCTCTCATGCAGTTCTACCCCGGCGCGAGCATAACTCCTTTTGCCATTAGTTGGCATTATTTGTAGTCTATGCTCTCCCAGGCGCACCACGTTGTCTGGACCTACTGTACGGTAATACTTGAAGCAGAATACCTCATCAGGAATAAATCCTTCCCTAGGCTGACGATAAGCTGAGCCAAGCTGGGCAGCAGGAACAGCGAACCTCCGATTATATCGGGGCAGAAAATCCCAAAGCACTTGATTAGCTTCTTTAAGGCTTCTGGCTCCTGCCAGACGGAGCTCACTAACCAGCCGGTCTTGAAAAGTGTCCCATAGCCTCTCAATCCTTCCTTTAGCCTGGGGTGAGCGTGCTGGAATGGAAATAATACCCAACTCTTCCATTAGCCGGCCAAACTGAGTTGGTTTCCTTTTCCCCTCAAGTTGCTCTTCCAGCGACTCTGGCTCCCTTCTGGAACGCTCAAATATGCCATGACGGTCATGGTATAAGGTCATAGGTATACCATGGCCAGCCACAATTTGACGTAGCAAGAGAGAATACCCCTGAGCATCCTCTTGTTGCCTGAATAAGGCGTAAGGGACCTTACCTGTGGCATCGTCTATGGCTCCTACGAGGGTGAGATAAGAACCTCTGCCTTCCAGCCAATCATGGCGACTGCCATCAGTCTGCAACAGCATACCTTCCTGGAGATAGCGTTCCCTGCGGCTGCGGTGCTTTGGTGGCCGCCTCTTTCTGGGACTCTTTATCCCAGCCTTGAGGAGAATGCGGCGCAATGATGAGCGGGAGAGAGTGATGCCTTCGCGTTCAGCCAGAAGCTCACTAAAGTGCTGTGTATTACAGCCGGCATAGGTTGATCGAGCTAGCTCTAATACTTGCTCCTTCAGCCCAATGCCCAGGGCATTATGAGGCATTCTCCCCCGATTGCCATGTGCCAATGCCGCGGCGCCCTCCTTTCGATACGCCGCTAAAATTCTCCTTACATGGCGTAACGAGAGGTCCAGCAACTCAGATGCTTCCCTACCAACCATTTTGCCCACCTCTACCTGATTTAACACTACCAACCTTCTCTGTTCCTTCTTGTTCAATATCACCATCTCCTTCATGGTGACATTTTCCCTGAACAATTAGAGGGTGACAAAATCGTAGAACATTAACAAGTTTACCAATGTTAACTTGACAATTTCCAGCTCCAGTCGTAGTATTATAATTCATCATCATTATGATGAACTTAGTGATGAAGGTTCAGTTACAGAGTGTTGACAAAACAGACGGGAGAAATTAAAATGTAGGTTTTCATGCGAACATCTTCTAGGAAGAGCTTGGACGAGCAATCTATGTAAAGAGCTAAGGTAAGCAACAATACGTGATGGTGAGAACCTGGCCGAATGGAGCAGCTACAGTAATCAGAGAAGCAAAAGTAACAGGCTGAGTGTCCGGGGCTTGCACTTGCGCGGCATGCGGCTTTAATCGGGGTTCTCGTTTCCCCGTGATAAGACGCTATATTGAGGGTGTTAGATTTAAGTTGGACAAGGGAGCGAAGGAGATGAAGGAGAGCTAAGAGATAACGCGCAAAAACGTCAGTTATGATGAATCCGCAAAAGAGGGCATCCAGAGATGAGAATGAGGAGCCTTTATGCGGTACAGTACTGAGGCAAGGCTGGCTAGCTCTGATAAGGAATTCAGAGAATGAGTTGAAGAAACAATAGGTAGAGAAGATGCTAGGACAAAAAGAGAGGAAACGTAGCTTAGAAAGGGGTAATGAAGATGGAAAAACGATCGCGAGTCGTGATTTTGGGTGGTGCTGGCTGGAACGGAAGCAAGGCAGCGGGAGTGGTAGTTGAAGACGGCCTTTTTTCGGAAGTAGTTATCGCAGATGCTCGTGTGGGAGAGGTCGAGAAACTTGCCGCTGAGCTTGATAGTCCAAAGGTGAAGGTATCGGCCAAGCATATCGATGCCAGTGACAAGGAAAGTGTGCTTGAGATTCTAAAGGGAGCCGACGTAGCGCTCAACTTTATCGGGCCATTTTACAAGTATGGGGCTACTATAACTCGCGCTGCAATTGATGCCAAGGTTAACTGTGTAGACATATGTGATGATTATGAAGTTACAGACGAAGTGCTACAAATGGACAAAGCAGCTAAAGATGCAGGAGTGACTATCATAAACGGCATTGGGACAAGCCCAGGAGTAACTCAATTGGTTGCCAAGATGGCTGCTGATAAGCTGGATGAGGTGGATACCATCAAAACAATATTTTTTGCCATTCCCGCTATGCCGTTTGGCGCTGCTGTTTACGACCATTTCTTTAGCATCCTTGGTGGGGAAGTCCCGATATACCGTGATGGTCGTCGGATAAACGTACCAGCCTTTTCAGAGAAGGAGACTATTTTTGCCCCATATTGGACGCCTCATCCTATAGAAATATGCATTACCGGCCACCCTGAGCCAGTTACCCTTCCTCACTACGTCAAGGGAGTCAAAGAGGTAGTCAATAAAGGGGGGTTTATCCCTCCTGAATTTATGGAGATTTTCAAATGGATCATTGACATCGGCTTAAGTAGTACCGAGCCTATCAAAGTAGGGGATACTCTTATAGCGCCTAAAGACTTCAGTATGGCGTTCTTGGCGTCAGAAACTTACACGAACTTTGTTCGCAAGAAGGTAGAGGAAGCTGGAATAAAGCCAGACCAGTATGGTCTAAGGACAAGGGAAGTGGTTAGTGGGAAACGAGATGGTAAACAGATCCGACTCACTTATGACACTTGGACTAAGGGACGGGAAACTACTTATATAACACCGGTTATTGCGGCCGAAATGATAGCCAAGGGGAGAATCAAAACAAAAGGAGTTATAGCGCCAGAAGGAGTTGATAATCCACAAGAGATCCTGGATGAACTGGCGCAGAGAGGTTTCCCTATCAAGAACGAAATAATTGAAGAGACTACGCTGTAGCCAAAACGGAGTATTTTAGGAGGAAAGAGAAATGGATGTACGGAAACTCAATAGTCGTGATGTTCCAGAAGAGATAATCTATCAGAGGCTGGGGCTGATGAAGTCTATGGGTTTGGACGATGAAGATTCTAAGCGTCCCTTGATTGCGATCGCTAATTCTTGGAATGAGCTATTGCCGGGACATTATCATCTTAGGCAGTTGGCTAATGCTGTGAAGGCTGGGATATGGCAAGCGGGTGGAACACCGTTAGAGTTTAATCACTTTGCACCATGTGATGGTTTTGCTGATGGTAGCCTGGGAATGCATTGGATTTTGCCTAGCCGAGATATCATGGCTGCTGCGATTGAGATGATGGTTGAAGCTAGTCGCGTCGATGCTATCGTGGCTCTTTCCACCTGCGATAAAATCGTTCCAGCTCAATTGATGGCACTTGCTCGTATTAATCTTCCGTCAATCATGGTAACAGGTGGGTATATGCTTCCTGGACGTTTCAAAGGAGAAGATATCCATACAGGCTTTATCACAGACCGTTACCCAGATTGGAAGGAGGGAAAGCTTTCTAATGAGGAGTATAACGAACTTGTGAATGCTGCTTGTCCAACGTGTGGAGCTTGTTGCATGATGGGGACCGCAAACACGATGTGCTGCATAACT
>Ga0315545_1003968_pt1 | contig 12399 bp, 14 predicted proteins | sample SalMarSW160210MG_FD_203096 | JGI IMG/M metagenome (GOLD analysis project Ga0315545, IMG submission 203096) | Salt marsh sediment microbial communities from the Plum Island Ecosystem LTER, Massachusetts, United States - Salt Marsh Sediment SW1602-10 ... | reverse complement strand
ATTTTATTGTGGTTACTCATAACAGGTGCCAGTCTTTCCTGGACATCAACAACTACAAGCACGCTATCTTCTCTTTTAATCAATCGGCTTTTTGATTTTTTACTTTTTTCTTTTATTTCCACAGCAGCTCCATAAAATGATAAATTTATATACTCCCTGCTTTAATATAGGTTTAGTAATTGGTAGTTATATCATTTTTATATTATATACTACTATTATCCTATTATTTATCATAGGTTATATGATAAATAAAACTTATTTTATATTTTTAAGTCAGAATTCTGGATTGGCTATTAGTCTTAAGGAAAATAAAGTAAAACTGGTTTATAAGCTGAGTTATAAAGTATGATTCTTATAAAATTTATCAAGATTGTAAAGAAATAACTTTCGATCAACAATTAAAAATAAAGAAAAATTGATATTACCCCATTTTTTAGTTCTGTATCTTATAGTATTTCTTAATAAAGCCTATTCTTTTTAGCTGCATCAATCATTTTCTTTACTTGACCTGAATTAAAATACCCTATTTATGTAATTTTGCCATATCAATATATATTTACTACTAAAATTAATAAAACTTCTAAAGTGTTTATAGGACCTTAAGAAACTTAAGAATTAATATTTATTCCTTACAGAAAAATTTTTTATGAGATTAGGATTTTAACGAAACTTGTATGGCTTCTTTTTAAATAACTTGTGCAATATTCCTTTCTGTACCATACCCGTCTCGATATGTATTGGAGTTAAAACTCCATATATTGGAAAATTTTGTTGCCATTCTTCATTAATATATTTTTCCATTCCCCCTTAGCCCTATCTTTTGTTCTTAATTTTTCCCAATTAGCCACCACCACCACTTCGTTTTTAAAATCTTTTCACTACCTCCAGCAAATTCCTCTTCAACAAGTGAAATCCTTCGGTGTAATCATATATCTTTCCAAGAGCATGTTTGCTTTGTTTTTATTAACATCCCAATAGTTACTTGACAATATCTACATACTCTTCTATTGGAGTACCTAATATAACTTTGGCGTTAAAATATCTATACATCCCTAACTTTGAAAGCTCATCATTATATACTTGTAAAGCTTCCAGGCTTGGATATTCCTCCATACCAAATTGTTGCCATTCTTCATTTGACCAACGGCACTTGCATGTTTTTATTATCTTGGTTCCGTATTTGTCACTCAGCTTTTTTGTTATCTGTTGTTCCCTTTGGATCCAATCTTTCTGTTCCTCTTCAGATAATTGGTACCATGCTTCTCTCGGTTTGTTAAACCAAACTTTAATAATCGGCTTACTTTCTTTTGACATAATACTTCCTTCCTTATCCGTTTTATAATATTTATTTCTATCAAATTAATATAGCAAGAACAAATTTCTTTTATCAACATCTAACTATTTTATAAGTTTTTCCAGGTTAAGAATCAATATATAATATTAATATATATTGCACATATTTTTTTAATGATAAATAAAAATCATATATTTAAAAACTCATACATTGTTGCAGCAAATTGACTGATGAAATCCAGCTTGCCTTTTACATCTTTTACAGAAGTTCTGAGCAAATCTATAACTCCGTCTAGAGCAAAAGCAGGTACATTGAACTCATCATATAGTTTTTCCATATAAGTAAGGTCTTTCAATCCCAGTTCAAGTGCAAAGGCTATTTCACATGTCCTGTTCATCATCATATTCTTTTTTTATACCCGAAAAATAATTACTGATTTTTTCAATAATGTGCCCTGGCATAGTAGTTGGAAAGACTTCTTTCTTGATCAATCTACCATCTCCACCAGCAACCCCGCATATGAATTCTGTTCCCCCCTTGAATTCCAACATATATCATTACTTTTTCTTAATACTTATTTTTGACATCCTTTTCCATATATCTTCAGTCATCAGTCTTTCATTAGATTCCCATGCAATTAATGCAGCCCCTACTACAGGTGGCACTTCCAGAAGGATTACTTCAGCATTTGGGGCAAACATATGCGTTCTTGCAGAAATATTCTCTGCTATCCATGGAGCTCCCTTAAAAAAGCTACCGGCAAGAACAACCGGTGTATTCTCTTTCATGATATCAAGCCTCTTCATTAGCCCCTTTATACTTATGATTGCCTCATTGATTATTTTTTCCCCAATTTTCACTGCTATATTATCTTCTTCCTCTATTGCCTTGAAAATACTTGTTGCAAAATCCTGCGCTCTAATTTTTTCTTCAGGATGGTAGTATAGTAGTTTCGCCAGTTCATCATGATTTTTCACTTTAAAAAAATCCAGTATTCTCTCCTCCAGGACAGTTTTTTCTCCTCTGCCGTCATATGACCTGAAAATATTATGTAGCAGATCCTGTGTTGCAGAATAGCTCCCTCCCCAATCACCAAATTCATATCCTTCGCCGTAATACCGGAAGGTTTTTCCATCTTTTGCCTTACCGAACCCATTGGATCCCGATCCCATTATTATTAATATTCCCCAATAGTCACTGCTTCCTGCTCTTAAAGCTATTACTGCATCATTTTCAAGTACAAATTCCGGGGCAATATTTAATGATGATATCTCTTTATTATACATTTCATAATCTTCTGGAAAATCTGCCCCTCCAAGACCAAAGCATGCCTTTTCAAATCTTATATCATCTCTTCCTGACTTTGCCTGTTCAATTGATTCAAGCCAGCACTTTTTAGCACTTTCGATACCATGGACTTCATAGTTTCCAGGACCTGCTCTCCCAACCCCTATTACTACAGCATTTTCATCAAGGACCAAAGCTTCAGTCTTGCTTCCACCACCATCTACGCCAAGATAATATTTCATTTCTCTCTCCTTACTTCATGTTTACACTAGTTTTGGAAAATAATCCTTATTCGCCTCAATAAGTTTTTTAAGGACTTCCTCTGCAAGGCTCATTGATGAAACTAATGGATGTTGGGTCAGCGCCATTAGAGCCTTCCTATAGGAGCTTTCTACTGCTGCCTCAATTGTCAATTGTTCATAGGCCTTTACAGCATGAACCGTTCCTTTGACTTCCAGAGGAAGATTGCCAATAATTGTCCTATGAATTCTATCTCCTTCTATATATACCGGAATTTCCACTACACAATCTTCCGGAAGGTCGGGAATTACACCTTTGTTTGTAATGTTTATAACCTGGAATCCGCTGCTTATACCAGTTAAATGAGATATTAGGTTTACTGCGGCAGTTGAATAGAGGGCACCACCCCGTTTTTTAAGTTCCTCTGGCATTGTGTTCAGATTGGGATCTTTATAGAGTTCCAGGAGGTCTTCTTCAATTTTTGAGACTTCTTCCGCTCTTCTAGGTTTGCCGCTTAGTTCTTCAACCTCTTTTTCTCGAAAGTAGAAATATTTCAGATAATAATTTGGATACATATTAATACTTTCAAGTATTTTTATATCTTCTTCAGAGACCATAATACCATTTTTGATCTGCCCTTTAATTCTTTTAAAAGCTTCTTCAGTGACATCTTTTCCCCTTATAAAAACCTTCTTTATAAATGTAAGATGGTTTAATCCGAAACATTCAATAAATACATCATCGTAAGGCAGGTTATATAAATGGGCAAACTCATTCTGGAGATTTATGGCAACATTACACAAACCTATTGTTTTTAAACTAGTATATTTTGAAACAGCCTCAGTAATAATCCCTGATGGATTTGTAAAATTTATCAGCCATGCATTAGGAGCCAATTTTTCTATTTTTCGCGCGATATTTAGAGTAACCGGAATTGTCCTTAATGCATTTGCAAAACCTCCAGGTCCTGTAGTTTCCTGACCTAAAAGACCCATTTTTAACGGAATATCTTCATCTCTGAACCTTGCTTCCTGTCCACCTACTCTTATCTGACTGACAACGAAATCAACCTCACTTAGTGCTTCGTCTAAATCCAGTGTTGTTACAAATTCAATTTCTGATTTTGATTTTTCAATCATTCTTTTCGATAAATTGGCAATAATCCTCAATCTGTCTTTGTTAATATCATATAGACAGATCTTCAAAGGTTTTAATTTTTTCCATAGAGAGAAAAACCCCTCCAATAGTTCCGGACTGTATGTACTTCCACCGCCAATTACTGTTACTTTCATGATAACCTCCTTAAAAATTTGTTTTTCATTAGTAATTAGTAATTAATATCATTTTTAATAATTATATAAATTACCTATTACTATTTAATAGCTCCCATAGTGATGCCTTTTATATAAAACCTCTGAAGCAAAAGAGTAATTATAACTATAGGAATACATAAAACAGTTCCTCCAGATAACATCGCCCCCCAATATACTTTAAATCCTGTATCCATAGTAGCTATTGCAACAGTTGCCGGCATTGATCTTAATGATTGTGAAAAAGATATTCCAAATAGAAAATCTCCCCATGCCGCTGTAAATGAAAAAAGTCCAGCAGTTACAAGCGCTGACTTTGTACATGGTAAAACTATATTAGTGAATACCCTAAAGTGTGAACATCCGTCTATTTTTGCAGCCTCTTCTATCGCTTCAGGAAGTTCGTCAATAAATCCTTTCATTATCCAAACTACTAATGGTAGGTTAATTATAGTTGTTCCAATTATTATTGATATGGGGGAATCTATCAGTTTCATCCAAGACATCATATCATATAAAGGAATTACAAGTGCTGCAGGTGTGAAGAATCTAACAATCATTACAATTAAAATAATTGTATTTGATCCAAAAAACCTGAATCTCGATAGGCCGTATGCTGCAGGAACACCCAATACCAGGCTGATTAAAGTGCTACCTACAGATATTATAATTGTATTAATCATATGTTTGTCAAAATCGAATTGTCTTATGAGATCTCTATAATGATCAAGTGTAAAATTTATAGGTATCCAGCTGGGTGATATTCTGAATATCTCATCATCAATTTTAAGTGAATTCTGGACTAGCCAGTAGACCGGTAACATTATTATTATAAACAATATTATTACAACAGTTATGAAAGCTATATTATTTATTTTTAATCTAAAATCCGTCATCTCCTTCTCCTGAATAACCATATTCCAAATAAGAAAGAAAAGAGCATTACTACTATTGATAGAGCGGAAGCGGTACCGAACCTAAAAAATCTAAGTCCTGTATTATAGATCAATAACGGTAATACTTCGGTTGCCCTACCGGGTCCACCTCCAGTTAATATATAAACTAGATCAAATATTTTTGTAAATGCATCTATTGCCCTGAATACGATAGCAATAACTATAATCGGGAACATGCTTGGCAGAGTTATATATCTTAATTCCTGTAACCAGTTTGCACCATCTGTCCTGGCTGCTTCAGATTGTTCTTTTGACATTGAAGTAATTGCAGCAAAAAATATAATCAGGAAAAATGGAAAAGTCTTCCATGCATCAGCAACTATTAATGAAAATAAAGCCAGATATTTTTCAGAAAGCCACCTTATATCCCTTCCCAGTATACTGTTTATAAGTCCGAAAGTTGGGTGGTACAATAATTTCCATACTACCCCGGCTGCAATCCCGGGAAGTGCCCATGGTATTATAAAAACACTTAAGACAATTTTCGAAATAAAGGAACTTATAGTCCCCCTGCTTCGAAATATATCTAATAATAGAGCTATGCTAAGACCAACTATAGCTTCGATTATTACACTGAGTATCGTAAATATTAAAGTTATGGATAATGAATTTAGAAAATTAGGTTCATTAAACAACCATTTATAATTCTCCAAGCCAACAAATATTATTTCATTTGACTGAATAGGATTATATGTATGAAAACTTAGATAAAGAGTTCTGGCTATCGGATAACTTATAAAAAACAACATAAATAATAAGGCAGGAAGAGTAAAATAAAATCCAAACTTGTTTTCTCTGATTGAATTTGCAATTTTAAATTTTTCCATATTCTTATAAAATTTGCCTATCCGATTTAACTTTTAAGGGGAATTATATTTCTATAATTCCCCTTTTGTCATACTTAAAATTATATTATTCTATAGCTTTTCTATCTGCATACTTTTCATTCTGCAGCCAATCCATAGCTCCAGCTGCATCAACTTCACCATTGACAATTCTAAAGAAGGCTTCCTGTAGCCCAGTTTGAAGCTCATTTCCCCATGTTGTTTTCAGAATTCCTGTATAAGGCACACAAGCTTTATATTGATCAAAACTAGCAATGGATTCTACGACCTCAGAATCTTCTAATACATCAGTTCTGTTCGGAAGATTTCCTGTAGCAATAGTTTGTTGTTTCTGGAAATCATAGCTCCCAAACCATTTTAAAAATTCAATTCCCAGTTCAGGATTAGGAGCATTTGCAGGAACCAGAGTTAAAAATCCACTCAGGAAAACTCCAGGCTGAACATTTCCAGTAGGAGGTGCTACACCGATCATGTCAGTAAATTCAGTAGAGTATTGTTGCCAGATATAGAACCAGTTTTGATACATAAACAACTTACCTTCCTGCATCAGCTGATCAGCATCAAAGAAAGACTGGGTTTCCCATCCAGGAGGTCCGAATTGGGCAAGCTTGGCTACATAATCCATAGCATTAACAACACCTTCATTGGTAAGAGTCAGGTTTCCTTCTTCATCACTGATGTTAACACCTTCTCCTATTATGGCACATGCGAAATCCCCAAATATCGACCAGGGAACTGCGCCTACGAAATATCCATACATTTCCGGTGGACGATGGAAGAACTCAGCTACTTCAAGAAGCTCATCCATAGTTTTCGGAACTGTTAGATCACGATCATACTTTTCTTTAAAAGCAGCCTGCTCATCAGGATCATTAAGAAGGTCTTTTCTGTAGAACAACATTTCCCAATTCTGGTATTGAGTAATACCAGACAACTTTCCTGTACGGGGATCAATGAAAATGTCTTTTGCATAAATATTATCAACTTCTTCATCAGTCATATAATCACCTAACGGTATGTAGTTTCCCTTATAAACATAAGTTGTATAATTATCAGAACCCATACCTCCTACTACATCATATGTACCTATACCCTGAATTAATTCACGCAGATATCGTACATTGATATCGTCCCTAGGAACAATATCCATCTCGACCTTTATTCCAGTCATTTCTTCAAATTCTTCAAGATGCTCCGCCACATAATCTGCTTCGGGTGAAGCAATGTGCATTACCTTTACTACTTTTTCTCCCATATCTTCTGCAGTTTCCTCTGCGACTTCTTCTTCCGTTACTGTTGCATCATCTGTAACGCTATCAGCTTGTTCCTTGCAACCTGTAGCAAGCATCATTAACAACGCCATTACCATTGATACAACAATAACAACTGTTAATATCCTTTTCATTTTTCTTCCACCTACTTTCATTTTTAAAAAATAATGTTACAAAATTTATTCCATGTACATGCTCCTTTCATTTTTACTTAACTTTAAAATTTCTTTTTAATAAAACAACAAAACCATTAATCGCCCTTTTAGTAGATTTTTTCTTTAAATATTTTCCTCAATGTTTTTATTTAACAAAACATTCCTTGTTACTGTAATGCTGCTATTATTATGTTCCTTTAAAAAAGTTGCCGGGAAAGCCGGGGTGGAATCTATTAATATGGTCTTTCCCAAGACTACCCATTTCCAGTCTTGATTCATATAGAAGCATAGTTTTTTAATTTAAAGATCTCATTCATACCTATTGTTATACAGTTTCTGGGTATGATCTCCTTCTATCCCCCATATTTAAGGCAAGTTACAATAACTGTATCATTATCGGTTCTTAGAATTCTTGTCTTGAGTTTTAAAAAATCATCTGTCGTTATTGATTCTTCTTTCATCGGTTCATTGAAAGCCAAATGTCCATTTATCCCAATACCTCCAAAGGCAATATCAACCCCTCCCAGTTCATTAATCACTTTACCAAACGATGAAATATCACAGGGATCGGGGAAAAATATATTTTCCGGCCTGATCCTTAGATCTTCGCTAATAACATCAAAAAAATTTCTCTTCATGAAACCTCTGAAACTTAAAGGATTGTCTTCACTGATATAATTCCCTGAATCATCCAGTTATTCATCCATATTTATGGTAATAAGTTTCTTACAATTTATTCTTTCCCTATTACAAATATCGACAAATATACTATACTGCTTTCTTGGGCCTACCGGTAAAATGAATGAAGTATTAATGTTATTTTTATTATTATTCTTTATCCTGTCAGCCATTATCCTGACCATTTCATTGCATAGATCAGCACTTTTTTCAACAACATTAATTTTTATTTTGCCGTTTTTCTTTATGTCTTCGCTATTAATACTTAAAAGGTTTATCTTATTATTTCCGAATTCATATCCTATATTAATAATAATGAAAAGTAACTATCTAGTTATCTATAATTTATTTTAAAAATTAAACCAATTCTTTAGCTTAATGTCAAGCATCTTTAATCATTATAATTAATAGTATATTGATATTGAACGTATATTTTATAACTTTTGTTAATTTTGTTATAAGCATAATAAAAATTGACCTTTTGGGTACAGTTTTCTGAAAAAAAATTTTAATACTTTCAATTTTGAGGTTTTTGAGTCTGTGCGAATCGATATTGCCCCAAGCAATTTTTAAGAATATTATCCTAGCTGCTGATATAAGTCTTATAAAATGCTATATATAACTTAAGATTATATTAAATCCTTAAAGAACTTGTCTATTGCCAGAATAGCAGTACCCCGTGAAGCATTATACTTATCCTGACCTGTCTTCATAATACAAATATCCTTATGTAGCCATGGTAAGGTTCTTGACTTAATACCATTGATTAACGGCTCCAGCAATATATCCCCGGCATTTAATACGACATCACCGGCTATCATTACTGCCTGGGGATCTAGCAGGTTTATTAGTGTGCTTATCCCTATGGATAGGTAATGCGCTGTTTCCTCTAATAAGTTTATTGCCAGCTTATCCCCATTTTTAGCTGCATCAGTTATATCTGTTATTTGGAGTTCTTGACTATCATTATGATCACTAATTGAAGTGTAAACTCCGTTTTTTATCGCTTTTTTAGCTTTCTTTATAATAGCCCATCCAGAAGCCTTGGTTTCAAGGCAACCGTAATTGCCGCACATACACATTTCATTTTCTTCTCCAACATAGATATGACCAATTTCACCAACAACACCCTTTGAACTTTTGAGAAGATTCCTATCAATTATTATTCCAGTACCCAGTCCAACACCTATATAAAAGAGAATGAAGTCTGTGAATTCTTTCCCCGCCCCGATCCTAGATTCAGCCAATGCCATAGCCTTTACACTTTCTGTTAGGAATACTTTTTTTACCCCAGTCTCGCCGGTAAAATATTTGTTAATCTCGAAATTCTTCCACTTTGGAGCATTCTGTAAAAAAAGTATCTTACCCTGTTTCTCATCAATTATACCCACGACCCCGATACCAACCACAGAGATGTCTTTCCAAGTAAAGCCGACTGATTCAATCGCCTCTTCACCAAGTTTTATAATATCCTGGTAAGCAATATTCCCTCGATTCTTTAATCCTTCATATCGCTCTTTTTTACCTATTATCTCCCCATTTGCATTAGTAATAGAAATGCGGATATATTGCATATTTATTTCTATCCCCATTGCATAAAACAAATCATTCTTAATTTTAAATATTTTTGGTTTTCTTCCGCCAGAAGACTTGCCTTCTTTTACATCGATGAACCCATTTTCCCTAAGACTATTTGTAATAAAAGCGACTTTTGCTAGACTTATGCCTGCCAAGCGAGATATCTGGATCCTTCTAAGTGAGCTGTTAATTCTTATCAGATCTAATATATTTTTTTCTGATTGTCTAAGCTTATTTCTCATGATAAATCATATATACATAATAGTACTTATTTTCTTATTATGTTTATATTATTATTACTCTAATAAAAGTAAAATACCATTACTGTTTTAAAAAACTGAACTAATTATAAATATTCGGAATTATACCCTTATCTACAATAATATATTAATATATAAAGCTATATAGTGCTATTTTATTAATATTATATATTATATATTATATTTATTAGCCCTTATTAGCATTATTTATTAAATTGCCACAATTATTTTAATATCCCTTATAATATAGCATATAAGTAACAAGAGAAAGGAATATTATGAAATTCCAAATGAAAAATGAGAATCTTGGACCAACTGAAAAAGAAATATGTGAACATTTTCTTACTTACTATGATATATTACACCTTGCGAGAAATTCTAAAAATCTATTCATTAATGCATCCTTTTTCCAATCTAATACTTTATTGTCTATGACCTTTTTAAAATCATCTAAGGAAAGCCCATCGCAGTATCTTTCTTCTATCAATTCTTTTGTATATTCATTAATATTAAATTTCTTATCTGCTTTTAAATTTAAATAATCAATAATTTTCTTATAAGGGATATTATTTTGTAGTATTTTATTATTTTGTGGTCCTCCATCTAGATTAATTTTGTCATCTTCTTGAGTTACCTCTTTTATCTCTTTAGGTAACTTTTTTAATCTCCCTTGATTATCGTTACCAGTAATCTCTTTAGATGACTTCCACTCTACATAATCTTTCTGTATTGCAAGTTTTTTCCCATTTCTTATTATCATATTTCTACTCAATAATTTCTTTATAGTTCTAATTACATTTTGTTTATGTGCAATTCCAGCCTTTATTATAAACTGAGATAACGAAATAAAATCATATCTCCAGTCTGTTTTTGCATATTTATATCCATATGTTTGTCTTATTATTACTGTAAATATTCTATGTTCATAATCAGACATAGAGGTTCTAGCAATAGCTTCAAGCAAATCATTGGGATATTGAGTAAAACTTTCTTTCAGTATGTGTTTAATAGTAGAGAAACTAATTATGATTATTTGACATCCAACAAATTAAAAGTTTTTACTTACTAGTGAATAATTCGTTAAAAAATCCTATGGTCTTATCATTAAATGTTCCAATTAATAAACCTCTATCCAGTAATCTGTTTCCACGCTCACAACTTGTTTCAGGAAGTAATACGCAGTTATGGCAAGCTGCCAGATTACACGAATCAGGTCCTTGACCAAGAGATTGAATACAAATAGGGTCAGCTGAACACCATCTGGCATTATCAAGAGCAAGAATAATTTCATTTTCAATCCTACCTGATTTGCCCTGTCTGACCAGCCCTCCCATTGAACCTTCAGAATCACCTGATGCGGTATAAATTAAAACCCCATTCATTTTCTCCGAATCGCAATAAATTCTTTCTCGAATAGAAGAACTGCCATATCCACAATCATTGCTGAGTTGGTTTATTAATATATGTGCAAAGGTATGAATAAGAACAAGTCTCGGACTTATTATTTCAACATCAAGATTTCTTTTACTGCGAGATTTTTCATATGAATTAAGTAGTATTCTAATTCGATTTTTTACATTAGGTAATTTTTCCCATTTATTTAATTTAGTGTTATTAAATTCAAAAAAAATTCCCTCACCATGTACAGCTATAGCTAGTAACCATCTAATACTATTATCCAACCTTAGCTGTTCCATTCTTTCTAATTTACTCTTACCATCATCAGACAAGAATCTTGAAAACCCATATAATGCTCTTGTTTCACGAAGTTTATATACTAATGAAATACTGCTAAATAAATTAGACAAGCTCTTGTCATATGCAGAGATAGGTTTATTTTCAGCATGGAAGTCTTGATTATCCCCTCCCATAGATCCTATTAATGCCTCATATTCTGCAACTCTAAATTCCATTTCTGACATATCTGCATAATTTATTTCATCAATTGAACCAATATTTTCTACTCGCTCTTTATATGCAACCCACAATTCATCAGAGTCAACATTTTCACGTTCAGCAATTGTTTTTAAAAATTTCTTTATAAAATTCTCATCTTCAGACTCAAATCTAATTGCATCCCAATAGCTTTCAAGAATATCAATCAGACGGCTGTCAGTTTTTTCCGAATGTAAAGGTATATGTATTGAACTCATCACATGTGGAAACCAAACATTGGTTGCACCTCTCTGAACTACATGCAACGTTTTGCCACATTTAGTTTCACCTTTTTCTTCCCCAAGCCAAGGTCTTGATCCCTGACAACTTATTATATTTTTTAATGAACCTCTGTTAAATGCACCTGCCATAGTCCTCTTGGCTCCACATGTACATTCATAGCCAACACTTGTTAAAGAAGTAGATGTACCCCCAGTACTTCTTCTCAGCTTATGACTATCATCGAAATTTTTTCCCCTGTGAACCCACTCCATAATTGGAAAATCATCTACATGACCATCTTCACATACTACAATAAATCTTTCAGGAATTACTTTTGGCTTCCAGCATTTTCTTCCATGAGACCATTT
>Ga0315545_1003967_pt1 | contig 12399 bp, 2 predicted proteins | sample SalMarSW160210MG_FD_203096 | JGI IMG/M metagenome (GOLD analysis project Ga0315545, IMG submission 203096) | Salt marsh sediment microbial communities from the Plum Island Ecosystem LTER, Massachusetts, United States - Salt Marsh Sediment SW1602-10 ... | reverse complement strand
GGCCTGGAACATTCTGACGTTGATGGAGGAGATGGAGATGAGTGCAGGGTCGTAGTTGATGTAGGTGGCCCAGCCGAGGAGGTTGGCGATGTCGGTGACGAAGAGGTCGATGAAGAGCTCCTGGCCGGCGGATGTGGAGATGCAGGACTCGGTGGAGCCGAGGGAGGTGGCGGTGTTGGCGGGAGCGTGGGCCGGGTCGGCGTCGATGCCCAACGTGGCGACAATGGGTGGGGGCGTAGGGGTAGGCGTGGGCGTTGGAGTCGGCGTGGGTGTGGGACTCGGCGTGGGAGTCGGTGTGGGCGTAGGTGTAGGTGTAGGGATGGGACATTCGGTCCCCACCGCTATCACCCCATGCTGAGGCGACCAGCTGCCATCCAGCACTGCGTCCACGGGGATGGATTCCCCGAGACCGTCAAAGAGGAGAATGTCCGAGAGGGTCAAGGCGAAAACGCCCGTCGGGGCGTCGGGCAGGACCTCAAGGCCGTAGCGGCCCAGTACGCCCAGTACCGGCCCCGCCTCGTCGGCGCCCGTGGCCATGTCCATGGCCCCCGCGCTGTGCGGTGACGCCGTATCGGGAGTGCCCTCGCTGATATCGGAGACGTAGCTGCCCGGCGCGGACGCGAGGAGCATCTGATGGTTCTGGCTGAGGATCTTCACCCGCGTGTGGTCAAAACTGATGTCATAGGTGAAAGCAGCAAGGTCACGCCCGGCTGGGATCTCATCGACAAAAACGTCGATGTCGAACTGCTCGCCTGGCAGAACGGAAATGCAGGGTTCGATGGTTGCCAGGGATGTCGCGCTGTTGCCGCTCGGGTCGATGTCAACGCCGACAGCGGTGACGCCGGGTATGGGAGTTGGACTAGGGGTAGGCGTGGGTGTGGGTGTTGGGGTAGGCGTGGGCGTGGGACTCGGCGTGGGTGTGGGACTCGGCGTAGGCGAAGGGGTAGGCGAAGGGGTAGCAGTTGGTGTGGGAGAGGGTGTAGGGGTTGGTGTGGGCGAAGGGGTTGGACTCGGCGTGGGCGTCGGTGGGGGAGTGGGGGTGCCGCCGGGGCAAGCCTCGCCGACGGCTATTTGGGCGTGCGCGACGGGCCCATCGAAGATGCCATCACCGTTCGTATCGCCGATGGGAATGTTGTCCTTGTCCTTGAGCTGAGGCGAAATCACATAGAGCGGCGAGACACCAGAGCCAACGGCCTGCAGTGTGATCCTGGCCAGGACGCCTGTGCCGCTGTCCACGGCGCCGAGTTCCGCTGCGCTGGCATAGAAGGAGCCGTCGCTGTCGGGAGTAGCTTCGGAGGCGTCGAAGACGTTGCTGCCGGAGTTGGCCGCCTGGAACATCTGCACGTCAATCGCCGTCACATTCAGCACCGACGGGTCGTACTGAATGCTGGTGTTCCAGGCCATGAGGTCAGTGACGTCGGTGACGTACAGGTCGACGTCAAAGCTCTCCGCCAGGTTCATCGAGCGGCAGATTTCGATGGACCCGAGGGAAGTGGCGGTGTTCGCTGGCGTTCCCGTGGGGTCAGCGTCAATGCCGAGGGTAGTGGAACCCTGGGCGCCTCCCCCAGGCGTGGTCAAGACGGCGAGAACGCCTAGAGCCACTGTAAGGATAGCTAGTCCGAGCGCTGGGGCGGCAGAGAACCACGCCCTCCCGGCCACCAAGGCCCTTCTCACTCTCTGCCCCAACTCCATAGGTTAATGCATCAGCCTTCCTGGATAGGGTTGCTTCGCCCTTCATCACTAACAGTGCTTCCCTACCCATGATCTGAAGTACAGTACGTCACCCATATTGATGTGCCCGTTGCCGTTCAGGTCGAAGCGGTGGTCGTAGTTCCACTCGCCCATGTCCCCTCCGACAACGTATCGGAACATTAGTACGTCCCCCATGTTTACCCAGGTGTTGTTGTCTATATCTACCGGCCAGGCTGGGTCGTTGCCATCGTCGGGGCAGGCGTCCAGGGAGTCGGTGCCCGCCAAGTTCTCCCAGGTGTCCAGCCAGCCGTCTTCGTCGTCGTCAAGGTCGTTCGGGTTGGGCTCGCCCAAGCCATCAGTGTTGGCGTTCCAGTCTGTGCAATCGGGGACGTCGTTGCCGTTGTAGTCATAGTCCTCGTCGATATCAGTGTCCCCGTCGTTGTCCACTCCGTCGCACACCTCCGGCGTCTTGCTGGCGTCGCGGGGGTCGGAGCCGTAGTGGTTCTCCGCCCAGTCGCGGTAGCCGTCGGCGTCATCGTCGGAGTCGCAGGCATCGCCGCCGCCGCCATCCTCGTCATACTTTCCGTCACCGTCATCGTCGGTGCGAGCAAGCGGAGGGCTATCCAGCGGGTCCTCGTTGTACAGCGTGTCGCCGTCCGTGTCGACCAGGCCGTCCCCGTCGGTGTCCGTCTGGTTGCCCACGCCCGGTATGCCAGCCTCGTTGGGGCCGTTAGCGACCAGGGCGCAGTTATCGCAGGCATCGCCGACCTCATCGTCGTCGGTGTCCGCCTGGTCGTTGTACACAGTCGGGCAGTTGTCGCACACGTCGCCCCACTGGTCACCGTCGCCGTTCTCCTGCAAAGGGTTCTTAGCATTCGGGCAGTTGTCGGCTGCGTCGGGGATCGTGTCCCCGTCCGCGTCTGGGCAGGGCTCGTTGACGGCTATCATGCCGTTGCGGACGATCCCGTTGTAGTACCCGTACTGGTCGGTGGGCTCGATGTTGTTGTCGTCCCCGTCCTTCATGGTGATCAGCATCAGGTCGGCCTGGCTGGTGCCCGTCTTATCGTCCAGAGCCTTGAGGTGAAGGCGGGCCAGCACGCCCTCGCCGCTGTCGTGGTTGCTGCCCATGTCGGCGGCGTTGACGAGGAAGAAGCCCGAAGTATCCGGCGTCGGGTCACAGTACTCCCAGACGTCGCTGCCGTCCCCGGCGGCCAGGAAGGGGGAGACATTCACGTCCCATACCTCCAGGAGGGTACTGTCGTAGTTGAAGGTGAGGTCGAAGCTCTTCAGGTCGGGGCTTACGTCCTTGATGTAGATGTCGATGTCGAACTCGTCGCCGTCCTGCACCTCGACGCACCCCTCGATCGAGCCCAGGAGGGTGGCCTCATTGGCGGGCGTGCCGTCAGGATCGAGGTCGACGCCGATGCTGACCGGGGGGTCCGCCCGCACAACTGTGCCGGGGGCCCCTGCTAAGAGAAAGGCGAGCAAGGCCAGGCCGCCGGCGCTGCCGGTCAGCAGAGTAGCGAGTGCTGCTTTTGCTATGAGCCGCTTCATCGCTTCGCCTCCCTCGATTAACTGCTGCATCTCACTCTACTTAACGCCGGGCGGGCCGATTAGTCACGCACCCGCTTTCCTTCCGCCCCAAACAAAGGGCGGGAGGGGGCTGGCCCCCTCCCGCCCTTGGCGTCTGGTTTGAGCGCGGACCAGGCTTTACGGACTGGGGTCGTGAACGATTAGCAGCCTGATCTGCTCGTGGCAGACGGGGTCGTGATCGACATCCGGCGGGTCCTCGTCGATGAAGGTGTCGCCGTCGTTGTCTACGTGGTCGAAGTCGTCCTCATCGGCTACCGTGTCGCCGTCGTCGTCGTCGTACGGCGGCTCGGCGAAGTCGACACAGAACGAAACGTCCATCGGGTAGACAGCCGGGTCGGCATCCACGTCGCACCAGAACCCGTCGCGGTACAGCACCCACTTCTGCTCGGCCGGTGTCATCAGGAAGGCTTCCTGACCGGGCAGGATGAGTTGCTCATCCAGCGTGCACTCCGCGGGCACATCGCCAGACTCGATCGCGAGGTCGATGCTGACCGTCACGTCCTCGCCATGGGTGTCATCCGGGTTGCCGATCTCGCAGACGACCCACATGTACTTGCCCTCGGAGTCGTCGAGGTTGACCGGCGCCGGACCGAACTTCAGGCAGGACTTGATCAGCAGGGTCTGCTCGGCGTCGCAGACGTCGCCCAGACCGTCCATGTCGCTGTCCGCCTGGTCAGGGTTCGCGTCGTAGCGGCAGTTGTCGACACCGTAGTAGTCGTCCGGCACAGTGTCAGCGTCGGTGTCCAACACCAGGGTCATGGAGTCAGCAGCGGTGTTGTTGCCCGGGGTGGGGTCACCGACGTGGACCATGCTGAAGTCCACCTCCTTCTGGAAGTCGATGTCGCAGGAGAACGGACCGTCGTGCACGGTCGTCTGCCACCACTCTACCGTCCAGTCCTCGGTGTCCGCCAGCGGGTCGCTGACCTCCATGTCGACGTCCACATCCACGGTGTTGGGCGTGACCTTGCAGCGGTCAGGCACGGTGGTGTAAGCGTCCTTGCTGATGCTGATGGTCACCGGACCGAACGGGCCGTTGTTGTGGATGACCTCGCTGGTCTGGACAACCTCCGGCACGGCCGGCTGCACCAGGACCTCTGTCACGTCGGCCGGGTAAGGAGCGCCGGACAGTTCGTCCGCGGTGCTGACGCCGAAGCTCTCGATCTTCACGTCAGCCTTGCCCAGGACGGTAGCGTCGTAGCCGACCGGCTGCACGGCGTTGTTCGTGTTGTCGGGGTCGACCACGTGCGCGTCCTTGGGCTCGCCGACGGAAGCCTCGATGCTGACCGTGTGCGTGCTCTCGCCCATGCAGTGCAGTATGGCCGGCACGTTGACCGTCGTGCTCTCGCCGGCGTCCAGCGTTATCTGCTGGCTGCCAGAGCTCGGAACCAGCGTGCAGTCGTCCGGGACGGTGGCCGACACTGTGGCCAGAGCCGAGGCCGGGCCGTAGTCACCGCTGTTGAGGAAGAAGCCCTGCAGGGTGACGGACAGGTCCTGGCTGATGTACATGGTATTCGGCAGGCCGATGATGTTGACGTCGGTCGCCTCGAAGTCCGCCTCTGCTATCGCGTCGACCACGATCGTCAACGAGCCGTCGTTGTTCTCCGGCGTGCAGTCGGTGATGTGCTCGCCGATGAGGGTGATGTCGTTGGTGATCGTGATCTCGTGCGTGCTCGGCTCGGAGCAGGTGAGAGTGCCGTAGAAGAACAGCACGGTCTCGTCGCTCACCGCCGGCAGCGGTGTCTGCCAGGGGTCGGGGATGCCCGTGACCTCGCAGTCCTCAGGCGCGGTGATCGCGAAGTCAACGTCCACGAACACGTCGGCGCCCTCGATCGGGCCAGCCGGACCGTTGTTGTGAATGACCTTCTTCAGCTCGATCGGCACCTGCTGGTTCACGTCGATGTCCATGCCGGGCACGTACAGCACGTCGTTCAGCTTGTGAACGTCGAAGCTGACTTCCTTGATGTCGGCCTGGTCGATGGCCGTCACCTGGATCCACTGCTTGTGGACGTTGCCGTTCTGGACATTGGGGTCGATGACCGGCCACGCTGGCACCGCAGACTCCTCGAGGAAGATCTCGTGGGAGCTGCGGTGGTTGCAGTGGATGGTGTACTGCCGCGTCTTGCTGACGTCGTTGAGCGGCGGCACGTTGTGGATGACCACCTCCAACTGGCTGTACAGCTCGCCGTCGATGACGTCCTCGACGTAGAGGTCGCCGGGCTGCGGGATCCACCTGGCCACGCACTGGTCGTTGGGGTCGGAGACGTCGGACTTCAGCAGCTCGATGAACAGCATGCCGTCCTCGCCGTAGAGGCCGTAGTTACCGTTGATGATGGTGGTGGTAACGGTTTCTACCTGGTCCTCGCTGACCTTGACCTCCAGCGGGTCGTTCTTGTCAACGCTGATGTCGTGGGCGTCGCTGTCCGGGCAGCCGTCGTCGTCGTCCTCGAAGTCGTAGTCCTCGGCCCGGTAGTCGCATTCGTCGTCGACGTTGTCGATGCCGTCGCCGTCGATGTCCGTGTCGCAGGCGTCACCGATGCCGTCGCCGTCGAGGTCGTCCTGGTCGGGGTTGGCGATCCAGGGGCAGTTGTCGTCGGCGTTCAGGTAGGTGTCGCCGTCAACGTCGTAGTTGTCCTGGATGATCCACTGCGGGTGGTTCTCATCCTGGTTGTTCGCCGGAGTGGGGTCGGAGGCCAGCGGGATCGACGCGCTGTCAGCGTTCGCCACGATCTGGAACTCGTAGGTCCCGGCGGCCTCGCAGTGGACCTCGTAGGTGACCGTGCTTACGCCGGCACCCACGGTGATCGGCCCGGCGGTGCTGACCTGGAAGTCGTTGATCACGATCTGGCTACCGGCCGGGCTCACCCACTTCGGGTGACAGCTGGCAGGCCCGATGATGCTCAGGCTCACCGTCACGTCCGGCGGACCGGTCGTAACCAGGGTCACCGTCCGCTGCTGGGCGATGCACGGGTAGACCAGCGGGTCGACGATCGCGGACGGGTCCTCGTTGCCGACGACCTCGTCCTTGGTCATCTCCACCGAGACGTCCGGCAGAGCGCAGGCCACGCCGTCGTACAGGGTGACCGACGTGCCGATGTCCTCGCGGGTAGCCACACCGGCCACGGCGTGAGGCGCAGAAACCGGCGCCTCTATCGCGCAGAAGTCGATCATCTCGGTCGGAGACAGCGCGGCATTTCCGGACCCAAAGTCGTACATCAGGTTCGTCTTGCCCAGGGTGGTCGTGTCCGCCTGGTACGGCGTGCACAGGAAGTCGTCACCCGATGTGGGCACAGCCGTCGGGTCGCCGGTGGCGCCCCACGACAGCCAGGGACCGACCCCAGAGCCGTAGAGGTCGAACACCAGGACGTTTACGGGAGTCTTCACAGCCGAAGCGTATCCGCTGAACCGTCCGACCAACTCACAGGCCGGCGCGCTCAGGGCCGGGCAAATCATGGTCTGAACCAGATCCACCTGGCTGTCCAGCCTCGTCGGCCAGTCTGTGAACGCGTTGGGCCCAGCTGCCGAGTAGTCGCCGGGGATCAGGGCCTCTTCCCCCCCATCCGTCGTGCAGCGCGAGTCGGGCGTGTAGCCGTAGGTGGTGCTTGTGAACCCAGTGTAGCCCGACGGCGGCAGACAGGCGTTACCCAGCTCGGTGCTGATGGCTATGTTGTAGTCGCTGTCGCAGTCGCTCCCGCCACCGAGGTTAACCGTCACGTCGGCGTCGATGAAGCCGACCTTCGCCCCCAGCGTCAGGGTTGGGCTGTCGGTCATGATGAAGGCGCCCGGCGTGCCGGCGCCCAGGATGGTGGCGAAGCCGGCTAGCGGCTGGGCAGCCGGCCAGGGGAGAGGATAGTGGGCGACGTCCGGAACCTGGTTGACGCTCTCGACCTTGCAGCCGAAGGACGGGGTGGCGATGGAGTCGACGAAGCACAGCTTGCTGGGCTTGGGAATCGTCTGCGCCTCAGAGTTCGTGCTGGTGGCGTAGTACGCGAAGCCGGGGGTGAAGGCCCGCAGCACGCCTATCGCTGCGCCGCTGCTGGCCGCGTTGTTGGTCAGGTCACTGTCGTACAGGTGCGGGTCCTTAATGTAAACCCCGTAAGGCGGCGCTACGTCCTGGAGGCTGTCCTGGAAGCCCAGGACGACGAGGAAGAACTGGGAGTCCTCGTCCACCTTCGGCTCACCGGGGCCGGAGCCAGGCGGGCACAGGACGAACGGTGTGGGCGTAGAGTCGCCCTCACCGTAGTCAGACGTGCTGCCTACGCCGTCGCAGCCCACGTCATTGGCGAGGGTCCAGTCGCCGTCATCGTCCACGCCGTTGATGACGTCCTCGTCGATGATGCCGTCGCCGTCATCGTCGCGGCCGAGACCGCCGCGCGTGCAGGTCAGCGTGTAGGTATCCACGGGCATGGTCTGCGGGCTACTCACCGGCAGGCTCGCCTGGTGAACGAAGGGCCCGCCTGTCAGGGTGCAGTCGGCGCCGTAGAGACCCATGTTGGCGCCCACCCAGAACATCTGGGCGCCGCCGCCTGCGGCGGCCACACCGGCCGGCCCGAAGGAACCCTTGTTGTCCAGTATCTTCGTCACGCCGATGGTGCCGGTGGCGACTCCCGTGCTCGAGTCGTGCACGATGGTGGGGATGGTGGAGAGAGAGCTGGGAAGGAGCCCTGTTGGCGGCGTCGACGTCACGTTGTAGCTAACCTCGTACGGGTCGGCGTCGCCCACGCACCCGAACGTCAGCGTCATGGTCTTGGTGTTGTTGCTGGTGTTGCTGTCGATGATGCTCGGGTCGTCCGCCTCAATGGTGTTGATGAACGTCCAGTCGTGGAAGCTCGGCTCGTAGCAGTGGACGTCCCACTCCTCCGCCGGCAGCTCGTACGGGGCGCTGGTTGACAGCGCTGGCGTGATCACTTCCTTGTCCAGGTAGGAAGGCCAGACCACCTTAATCTCGGTGCTCGTGACGCACTTGCCGGCGGCCAGACTCACGTAAGTGCCGCAGCCCTCGCCCGCGGTGTCGCCGCACATGATGACGTCCGTCGGCAGGTTGCTCGGGTCGCACTCCAGCGGGTTGCCGTTGAGGGTCACCGTCGTCGGCAGCAGGTTCTCCACGTGCAGGGAGCACTCGCCGCCCGGCGTATCGGGAGTGATGATGCTCTCCGGCGGGTGGCACTCGGTGGTCACCTTGCCCACCACGTCGTCCGTGGGGCCGTTGTTGTGGACAACCTCGTGCATGTTGAACCAGACCTGCTCGCTGACGGGGATGTTCATGCCCTCCTCGTACGGGATGCCGGTGCCGCCCACGTCACTGACGGTCGGCTCGTCCTTCTTGAGGTCGGCGTACGTCGGGCAGGTCGCGTTCACGGCGACCAAGCCGTAGGCCGGGGTGGCCGCGGCGTCCCACAGGTTGCAGCCGATGCTGGCGCACAGGTCTGCGCTGGCCAGGTCGAAGATGTTGACCGGGCCGGCGGCCAGGTCGAAGGTCAGGCCGTAAACGCCTGCCGGCGTGCCTGGCAGCACGACCACCGTGTAACGCCCGAGCACGCCCTGGGTGAAGGGCGGGCTCGTCTCGGGGCTAGCGTTGTTGTCAGCAAAGGCCGTCAAGTCGGGCGATACAGTGTTTGGCGGCGGTATTACCGGGATGCTGAAGTTGTTAAAGGGACCGCTAGCCACATTATCCACCATCACGTTCACGCCCGCTGTCTGCAGCATCCGGTACATGATCTGCAGGCCGCCGGGTCCCGGCGGCTGGATCGGGAACGACAGCCAGGGAGCCGGCGGTGGCGGTGACGGCAGCGAAAAGCCGATGTTGTACTGGATACCGGCGAGGTTGTTGCCGCCGGGCAGGTTCTGCATGACGACGTCGAAGTCGAAGGTGTCAGTCCAACAGTCGGGGTCATTGGCGTCTGCCCCGTCCTGACCCGCGCCATTGCACGCGGGTCCATTGTCGAGGCTGTCGCCACACGTGCCGCTAGCGCAGCCGTCCTCGCTGCCCGCTGCGTTGTACGTTCCGGGGCTCACCTGTACGCAGTTATCGATCTGGGTTATCGTACAGTCAACGCCGCCCCCGTTGCCGGTGGTGGGGCAGGTATTGCCCGTCGGGTCCATGTCGAAGGAAACGTCGATGTTGGGGTTGGCGTGGGTCTCGGCGGCGTTGCCTCCGAAGAGCCAGACCCCCAGCATCGCTAAGCCGAACGCAACAGCTAACACTGCTACGCCAGCTGCTATTCTCTTTCTCATAGCCGCACCCCCTTAGGTGTATGGAAAGCCCTGTACCGCAGAGATTGTTGCATAGGCCGCACCCCCTTTCTCATGCCTTTCTCGCTATTAATCTCTTTCTCCGCTACTAACCTCTCTCTGCCTTACTCCAGGGTGAAGGAGGTGACGTTCTTCTTGGCCTCCGACTGGGACACGACGCTCAGCACGTGGCCGCTGCTCAACGTGCCGCTGGCCCTGTCGCAGTGCCACCTTGTCTCGGCATAGCCGGTGTACTTCTTCGGCGCGCAGGTCCATACGCCGCCCTGGTCGTCGTAGGCGTAGATGATGGTCACCAGGTCGCTGAACACGATCTCCAGGTCGTCCTGGGCTAGGCCGGTGCTGTTGATGATATCGTACTTCCAGGACTGGGTCTTGGACTGCAGCAGCCAAACGTACCTGCCCACGGCGTTGGGCTTCAGGATACCGGCGGCGCCGTAGCGCAGGACGTCACCCGTGTTCACTCTGGCATCGCCGATGTCGTAGGTGAGGTCGTAGTTCAGCGGGTCGTTCCAGTTCTTCTGGTCGGTGGCCCGCCGCCACTCGTCGACGTCGCTGAAGTAGTCGTTGTCGTCGTCGCTGTCGCAGGCGTCGCCGGCGCCGTCTTTGTCGGTGTCCAGCTGCTCCGGGTTGTAGACAAGCGAGGTGCCGGTCTTGCCGCACTTGTCGAGAACGTCCATCACGCCGTCGTCGTCGTCGTCGCTGGCGATGTCGCCGCAGAGGCCGCCGGCCGGGTTGGCGGTGCCGTCCTTGTCGTTGTCGATCTTCGCGCCGCCGCCCAGGAGGTCGCTGCCGGTCACGTACCACTCGTGGTCGCCGCAGACGTCGTTCGTGGTGAAGAGCGTCGAGCCGCCGGCCACCTTGTACTCAACGCGGGTGTCCTCGGGCGTCTTGGTGGCATCGGTGTCGTTGGGGTCGATGTCGTTGCACCAGCCGTCGCCGTCGGCGTCGGTGCCGAGGCAAACGGCGGTCACCGCAATGGAGGCGGCGAAGGAGCCGTCCTGAGTCTTGGGGTGGGTGTCGCAGGCGTCGCCGATGGAGTCCTCGCAGGGGCCGTTGCCAACGGTGACGCAGGACTCTGATACGCTGCCGACCATCGGGCAGCCGTCGTTAACGTAGCCGTCGTTGTCATTGTCAAGGGTGTCGGTGCACCAGCCGCTGCCGCTGGTCTCGGCGTTGCCGATCAGGCCCGCCTGGCCGGGGCTCCAGCGGGTGGGACAGCCGTCGTTCACTACGCTGTCGTCGCCCGGGTCGTCGTTAAGGGCCGAGCCGGGAGTCTCATCGCAGCGGTCGCCGTCGGTGTCATCCTGGTCGCCCACGCCCGCTACGGCCGCCTGGGCGGGCCCGTTGGCCACCTTCGGGCAGTTGTCCTGCACGTTGTGGTAGCCGTCGTCGTCCTCGTCGGTGTCGGCGGTGGTGTCGTCGTCGTCACAGGCGTGGCCCAGGCCGTCCTCGTCGTCGTCCCGCTCCTTGGTGTTGACGCCCGAGAAGGGACAGCCGTCGTCACAGTAGCCCTTGCAGCCGCCCAACGCCACGGCCAGGGTGCAGCTGGCGCCGGGGTTGGGGCAGTCGGCGTCATCGTCAACGCTGTCTCCGGTGAAGCCGGTGATGGGGTAGCCGTCGGTGTCGACCGTGCCGGTGCCGCACTCGTTGTCGCCGAGGGTAGCTACGTCGCCGTCTGGGCCTGCCCACAGCTCACGCGAGGTGTCGCCCGCCGCCACGGTGCGGTCAGCGGTCCACGGGCAGCTGTCCTCGAGGTTGTTAATGCCGTCGTCATCCTCGTCGTAGTAGCTCTGGCCGTAGGCGCGGAAGAGGTGGGTGTTGCCCGGTACGTTATTCACAACCAGGCCCTTGCTCGCTGCCGGGTTGGTGGCCCGCACCAGGCCGCAGTCCTCGTCCACGGCGCCGTCCAGGTCGTCGTCGATCATGTTGGTGCAGTAGTCGGTGATCACGATGCAGCCGTCGTCGGCGAAGCCGTCGCCATCGTTGTCCGCGTTGGTCAGGTCGACCTCGGCGCTGCCGCCCGCCTGAGGGCAGCCGTCGTTGACCCAGCCGTCGGCGTCATCGTCCTTGGAGTCGGCGCAGTTGGTCTCGGCGGCGCCAACGGCGGGACAGCCGTCGTTGACGCGGCGAGTAGCCGACCCCAATGCCCCCTCGCCGGCGTCGATGACGTCGTCATCAGTGGTGTTGACGCACTGGTTCGAGCAGAAGGCGGTGAGCTCGGGAGGGCCTGTGCCCTCAGTGCCCGCTAGATCGGGCACGAACGGGCAGCCGTCGTTGACCCAGCCGTCGCCGTCATCGTCAACGGCGTTGGCGCAGTCAGTGCTGGTCTCGGCGGGGCAGGGGCTGGACTCGCCGTCGCCGCACCTGGCGCTGCAGCCATCGTTGACCTTGCCGTCCCCGTCGTCGTCCAGGCTATTGCCGCACCGGGTCTTCACCTCGCCCTCGCCCCTGGTAAGACCCCAGAGGTCGGTGGTGGTCCGCAGCGGCGTGCAGAACTCGGTGATGGCGCTGGGGGCGTTCTGGAACGGGTTGTCCAACTGCACGTAGTTCAAGTACCCGTAGGAGTCGCTCACGCCCCGCTCCGGGTTGGGGAAGGCCGGGTAGCCTGCTGGAGCCGGAAGGTCACCACCGAACTGGCCGGGGCTGAAGACGGTGAAGTTCAGCTGGCTGGGGGGTGCCCCGGAGACAGCGTTGGAGAAGCCGTAGTAGCGTATCCGCGGCTTGAGGTTGTAGTAGAGATCGTTGAGGTAGCTGGGATACTTGTCTATAGCCTCGGGCAGGCCGTTGTTGTTGTTGTCGGTCGTCAGGTTGGTGCCGTCACCGATCCACTCAGCCGTGTTCTCTATGTTGTTGGTGGCCTTGAAG
>Ga0315545_1003966_pt1 | contig 12403 bp, 8 predicted proteins | sample SalMarSW160210MG_FD_203096 | JGI IMG/M metagenome (GOLD analysis project Ga0315545, IMG submission 203096) | Salt marsh sediment microbial communities from the Plum Island Ecosystem LTER, Massachusetts, United States - Salt Marsh Sediment SW1602-10 ... | reverse complement strand
CCCCAATAGCTACACAGTGGGCCGCTCGGGCCGACCGCTACGCCGAGCCCGATACAGTGGAGCGTGCCTGGACAGATTCCATACTGGGCGTTGCAAGGTGGGCGGCAGCTAGCTCCTCGCCAGAGGGGATTGCCCTCATCAGCCAAGCGCGAGACCTGGCCCGTCGTCTGGGAGACCCCGACACATACTTGTGGGCTGCCTCGATGTGGCTCTCGACTGCGAAAGCGCCACAGCATGACGAGGAGCAGCTGCGCCTGGTGGAGGAAATGACGGAGCAGTCCCGGCGCGGTGTGAGCCTGTCGACACTATGCTGGACACTGTGGATGATGGTGCACACGTTCCTGGAATTTGGCCAGCGCCGCCGCGCCGAAGAGATAATGGCTGAGATGCACACCCTCGCCGACCGCAGCGGGCAGCCGCATCTGCTCATCCTGTCCATGGTGTACGATGCCCTCAAGGCCATCTGGGACGGGCGACTGGAGGAGGCAGTGCAAATGCGCCGCCACATTCTAGCCCGCGCCGAAGACCTGGCCATGAGCCAGTTCGCAGGCATTTATGCAAGTTGGATTCTGCCTGCCCAAGTGCATCTCGGGAACGCTGGCCCGGCTCTGGAGGCTCGGCTTCAGGTCGCGAAAGAGCACTCCCAGAACATAGTCTCCAGCCAGAGTATTCTGTTTTACCTGACGCACCTGGGCCGCTATGCCGAGTTGGCGGAGATGCTGGATCGGCTGGTCGTGGCACGTCCCGGCATCGGCTCAGGCGAGGACGAGACCATGGTTCCCCTGAATATCACAGCGCTGGAAGCTGCGGTGTTGGCGGGACATCGCCAGGCGGCTGAGTTGCTCCTTCACCGGCTGGCCAGCACTGCCAAACTCACGAGCGGCCTGTGGGTCACGACATGTGCAGGCCGCCACATGGGAGCTGCGGCCGCGTTCCTTGGGAGATACAATGATGCTCGCAAACACTATCAGAAGGCAATCAAGGACTGCACGGATATGAAATTCCGCCCCGAGCTGGCTCTCACCCGCCTCCAGCTCGCCGAGTTGCTGCTGGAACATTACCCGAATGAGAAGAAGGAAGCCTTAGAGCACCTGAACTTCGCCATCAAAGAGTTCCAGGACATGAAGATGCAGCCCTCTCTGGAGCGCGCCCTGAGACATAAGGACATACTGAAGGCGTAAAAGACAAAGGAGGTTGGCTTAGTATGGCAAGCAACGAACTCAAGATGATCCTGGACTACCTGAGGTCCAATCCAGTAGCGGCAAAGGGTAGTATCGAACAACGATGTTCCGAATTTCAGAGCGCCCTCGCTCAATTCCAGCCTGCAGCGGATGTGATTCGTCAAGCAGTAGACGCTGGTGGTGTTCCGGCAGAGTGGATTACCGCTCCCGGAGCACAACAAGAAAAAGTCATCTACTACCTGCATGGTGGTGGCTATACGATGGGCTCGATTGGCACACACCGTGAGGTGGTATCACGACTGTCGCGAGCAACTGAAGCCAGAGCTCTTCTCATTGACTACCGCCTGGCACCGGAGAACCGTTTTCCAGCCGCGCTGGAAGATGCCAAAGCTGGTTACCGTTGGCTACTTTCGACGGGAGTGAAGCCCAACAAGCTGGTGATAGCTGGGGAATCAGCGGGCGGAGGACTCACCGTTGCGACGCTTATGGAACTGCGCGATTTGCAGATTCCATTACCAGCGGCAGGGATATGTATGTCCCCTTGGGTTGATATGGAATGCCTGGGGAAATCCATGGTCACAAGAAGTAGTATTGACCCAAGCGTGCGACAAGAGGATCTCAAAATGAATGCAGAAGCCTATCTTGGTGAAGGCGACAGACGCACGCCCTTGGCTGCCCCTATCTACGGCAATCTGAAGGGATTACCGCCATTGCTGATTCAGGTAGGTACTGCGGAGATTCTTTTTGATGATGCAACCCGGCTTGCTGAGCGGGCAAGGCTGGATGGTGTCGATGTCGTTTTCGAGCCATGGGAAGAGATGATACACATGTGGCATATGTTCCCAATGCTACCGGAGGGAAATCAGGCAATTGAGCGAATAGCTCAGTTCATGCGACACCATGGGGTCTGAGCAGACAGGGAAGTCCATCAACTGATCTGGTCTAATCGAACTCGCCAAAGACCCAGCCCTCGCGGGGCGCACGCTTCGGCACAAGCGGACTCTCAAGGCATGATTCCTTATCCGAGAGTCGCGCGGTAACAAGGAAACAGCTAATAGTGTAGTCCAGCGAGAAAACCGCGGAAAGTTGCCAAAAGAGCTCGGCGGTGGGGATAGCCTTAGCCCTTCTGGCTCCTGGCAGGTTCCCTTATCACCAGTGCCAGTATGAAAGATGCGCCCAACAGTCCGGCGATAAATGCCAGTGGCCAGATGAATTGCCCCGTCGTGTTACGCATGGATTCCATTATGGGAACGATGGCTACGGCAGCAGCGTTGCCCAGGAGCTGCAGATAACCAACGGAGATACCGGCGAACCTGGCGCCGGTAATCTCAGCAGACATCGTCAGCATTATGGGCAATGCGGAAATCAGGAAGAAGCCCAGGAATACGCCATTGACCATGTTCGCCGCATAACCTTTGGCCACCATCAGTGCGATGATAGACATTGTCCCAATTGCCGATGCCAGCAGCAGAAACGGCTTCCTTTTCATTATCTTGTCTGAAACCATCGGGATGACGATGCAGCCGATTATGCCGCTGAGAATAAGTATTGCGGCGATGATGCCGGCATCGGTCATGGGAATCTGATGGAGTTCATTCAATATCTTCTCCAGCCATGTAGCCAGTCCGTTGAAAACCCCTATCCCGATCAGGGCTATAAACCCGAGGATTACGAAGTCCCTCATTTTTAGAATGTGCTTAATACCCTGCCAGCCTGTGATTTCCTGGTGAACTTCTGCTTCTCTAGCAGCGGTTGGCGGGCGAGGTTTTGCCAGCAAGAAGAATAACAGGGTACCCAGAACCCCCAGGATGCCATATATCAGCAGCATGGACTCGAATCCCAGGAATTGCACCAGCGCCGGCGTCGCTCCCAATCCGACCATCATACCGACTAATAGCGCCAGCGACCCGAGCCCCACTGCAGTGGCCTCCTCTTTCTGTGGGAACCAGGTCATAACAAGTTTGGTGACGCCATTCAGCACAAAAGGCTGTCCTATGGCAATTCCTATCTGTGATATCAGAAGAACGGTGAACGAGTCAGTATTCACCAGGCGGAGCATGGCAAAAACACCGGTAAACAGCGCACCTATGCCGACACCATATTTGAATCCTTTCCTATCGATGACCATGCCAGCAGGCATGGACAACACAACCTGTACTAAAGGAAAACCGAGTGTGAACCACATGACGCTGCTTGCCGGTATGCTGAAACGCTCTTCGACAAATGTTTCGATGGCTGCGAAGTTCAGCCAGTATAACTGGGTAAGCGCCGATACGTACATGTAGACGGCCAGAACGACCCATCTATATCTATAGCTTCTGTATGCGGTGACTACTTGCTCCATCGCTATCCGAACAGATTCAGCGTTTGAGACTTACCGTCCTTATCGACATGCTCGATGGTAATAGGGAACCCCCTACCGCCGGCGGCCTTTACTTTAGTCTTGGCGAGCTCAAGCAAATCCATGGGATTGACACAGGCCTCGGGCGGGAGAACTCCTTTCTCCTTAATTTTCCCCGCAGCCATGATTATGGCTCCTATCGCGGCCGGGATACCGGTGCCTTCACCCATTCCCTGTCCCCTCGAAGACATCGAGAAAACATAGGTGTTCTTGCCGCCATCCTTGTAACCCTTCACCACAATCTTCAAGCAGCCCATCGGCTCGGTAATGCCCGCCTCTTTCATCAGCCTTTGCCTTTGAGCCAGTATGAAAGCGACGGCGAATTCAAGGGGAATGACTTTCTGTCCCTGGACTTCTATCGGTTCTTCATCCGTGACTCCCAGCCTCACCATTCCTTTGATCAACTCAGCATAGGCCGGCGGGAGCACCAGCCCGAGATTAGTCACCCGCTTCACACCCTGCAGATAGTGAGGCAGAGTTATCGTCTCAGGATGAGGGTACGCGTAGACTCTGTAGGTGCCGACATTCTGAAACTCGGTGTCCTCCTCGAGCGCCTTTCCGCTGTCTTCAAAGAGCTTGACGGCGGTAAACTGACCATTGAGGAACACTGGTATATCCATTTTCATGGAATGAATTCTATGCTTCACCACCGCTGCCCCTTCCACCTTCTCACCACCGTGGGCATGATATATGTCCACGGACTCTACCTGGTCCAATAGAGAATCGGCACAGAACCTCACCAGTACGTTCGCCACTCCGGGAGAGCTGCCCATCCCAATAAGCGCCGAAACGTCAGCCTTTTTCGCCTTCTCATTCATGGCAAGAAGCGCCTCAGTAGCATCAAAATCATCGCAGACATCAACATAGTTTATTGCGGCTCCTATCACCGTCTTTAATACAACGGGGCCATATTTATAGAAAGGCCCGACGCAGTTGAGAACAACCGCTGAGTCAGCGATCGCCTTTCTGATGCTCTCCGGACTTTCGGCATCGAACTCGACAGCAGTGAGTTTAGCTCCGTCAGCTTCCTTGACCACCTTCCTGGCCGCTGCCATATTGATGTCGGCGACCACTATGTTGGAGAATGCACCGCTTGATGCCAGCGTCTTTGTGGCTACGCTCCCCACAGCACCACCCCCACCTAAAACTGTTACCCTAGGCATTTCCCTCCTCCTTCCCAAGATCTAAAATGTGATGCCCTTGCTGAACGGGTCCGCCCATTCCTTAAGCGAAATTGCCAGCTCCTGGTGGTCTTTGGCATACTCTGACAAAGGTGTGCCTTTCATAGTGGCATCTATTGCCTGACGGAATGCCTTGCCACCGGCGACTGGCCCCTTAGGATGAGCATGGATACCACCACCTGAGCCGATGACGATGTCATTGCCCAGGGCTGCCATCACCGTTGGTACCATGGATGGGGTGATACCTCCCGAGGCCATGGGGAAAGTCGGTTTGAGATGATACAGGGGGAATGTCAGGTTTCTGGCCACATTTCGGAACTTGTAATCTATAACCGGTGCTTTCCCATAAGGGGCAGGAATGACGACGATGTCAGCACCGGCGAGACGCGGCAGCTTGCCCAGGACAAGATGAGAGCTTAAGCCATGCCATGGTGACATATACAGGGCACCGGCAACATCCATATGGGCAAGGATGGGAACATTGATACCGGGGTCCTCGGCCAGTGCCTGCATTACGGGAAAACCAACGGCGAGATAATTGATCATCAGCGCATTACATCCCAGCTCAACAGCGCGCCTAGCATTCTCGAAAACGTTGGGGATCTTGTCGGTTATGTTCACGGTGTAGAGGGTATGCTCTCCCTTCTCTTCGTACACCTGTTTCTCAATCTGCATATAGCGCTTGACTCGCCCCAGTACCGAATTGAAGGAAGCATCGGCTATCAACTCATCATCCTTGATGATGTCACAGCCACCGAGCGCTGCCTTTCTAAACAAATCGGCCCCGATCTTCAGGCGATAGCCAGTGCAAGGCTTAATCATGTTGTTGAGCAGGGGGCGTTTCTTCACTCCCAGGATTCTTCTGATTCCCTCGATGCCAAATTTAGGCCCCTTGAAGCCGGCTACATACTTCTTCGGGAAGCGTATATCCACCAGCTTAATGTCGCCACCCATGGAAATGTTGCCCACCACTGTTGTCAGCAGCATTGGTATCTGCTCACCGATGTTAACCTCCGGGTAGGCTATTTGCACAAACCACTGCCTGGTCTGCAGGTTAGGAGGCACCATGGACTCATAGTCCGGCACCTCATAGACCCCGATTACCTTGGCAATGTGCTGGCAGCGAACATCCACGGTTTCACCGGGCACTGGCACCCAGGTACCCGTGCTCTGCTCCACTGCCAGCATGGGGGCTATAATGGGGATGGGAAGCGCCGCCGAATAGGACACCAAATATGTGCCGATGACATAGTCGTCATAGTCCACCCCATCCGGCAAAGCTATGGGAAGTCCAGGGATTTCCTGCATTTCCATCTAAACACCTCCTTACGATATGACGTCGCATCTCTCAAGCCGTGCTTTGTTCAACTTTCTATAAAAACCCCGTAGGTCACCGTACACCTCCTGATAGCGATGAAATAGGGAGTCGTAAATCTCATAGTTCCCGGACTGCGGCTCGTAAACAGTATCGACCTTGACCGCTTTCCTCAGCGATTCAAAATCCGGATATACGCCCATTCCCACCGCTGCCACCAGCGCCGCCCCGACTGCCCCCGCTTCCTGTGGCTCGCAGACAGTTTCGATCTTTCTGTGAGTTATGTCGGCCAAAATCTGCATCCAGGGCTTACCCTTGGCCCCACCACCTATCACTCTGAGGCATGGGAGGGAAAACCTGAACTCCTTCTCCACGATCTCCACTATCCACCTGATATTATAGGCAACGCCTTCGTAAACTGCCCGCAGCATATCCTCTCGCGTATGCTCAGCACTCAGATTGAGAAAGGTGGCACGTACATAACAATCATCTACGGGTACCCTCTCGCCGTAGATCCAGGGGGTAAACAGCAGGTAATTGGAGCCGGGTGGAATCTTGGCAACTTCGTTATCCATAAGGGCGTAGACATTGGATATATCAGGGTTGTCTTTTTCTGCCTTGTAGAACTGGTTGGCAATCCACTGGATACAACCTCCCGCCGCTTCCGTTTCAGCAAACAAGAAGGTTTTATCAGGGTCGGCCGACTGAACAGTGGCCGCCCCACATTTGCCCCGCGGCGTACGCCTCGTAACCACGCCCACCCAGCCGGATATACCGAGATAGACATGGCCTTCGCCATCACCAACGGCACCGGCCCCAACCGCAGCACAGGGAGCGTCTCCTGCTCCAGCAATAACCGGCGTTCCCCGCAACAATCCGCAATCATCGGCGGCTTCCCGTGTCAGCCCGCCGACTTTGTCGATCGATCGCACCAAAGGAGGAAATTTGCGAGGGTCAAGCCCGACATATCGAAATATGCCCTCGAGCCAGGTCTTCTTTTTCAGGTCAAGTCCGAAGACCGAGGCTCCTGACCACTCCATGACCATGTTACCCGTGCTCCGGTAAAAGAGATACCCGGCGACATCAAGAAAACAGCACATCCTGTTATAGATGTCAGGCTCCTCACTCTTGAGCCATAATAGCTTGGGCATGCCGTCTTTTCCACACAGCGCGGTGCCGGCAATCAAAGCAAAGACACGAGGACCCAGGAATTTCCTCATCAATCGTTCTGCCTGTTGCCCGGCCCGGCAATCCATCCAGATTATAGCCCGCCGCAAGGGCCCACTCTCTGAATCCATCGGCACAATGCCCAGCATCTGCGTGGCATAGGTAATACAAAGCACATCGGCGGGTTGCACGCCTGTATGTTCAAGGAGAAGTTTCGTGGTTTTCGACACCGCCCGCCACCAGTCCACAGGCTCCTGCTCCACACAGCCCGGGCTCGGATAGTAAGTCCTGTAAGGCTCAGAACACTTGCCGTGGACACGCCCTTCAGCATCCACGAGCACTGCCTTGTTGCCGCTGGTGCCCACGTCATGGGCCATTATGTATTTGGCCATTTCCCCGACTCAAAGCTCGTCATGAGGCATTCCAGAACAGCTTAGTCTCTTCAGGGTATTGACTATACTATATTACCCTCCATACACTGTCAATGTTTTTCCCTGCTTCGCTGTTAACTAGCGGTTGTGACAATTCTCAATAGCTATCAAGCCAGGCAAGCGAGATTCTGTGAGTTGAGATCTGCAACAATTGAAGCCAGAGGCGACTCCACTATTCGTGTGGCATAGTCCTGGTAGCTATGATATTGGCCCCCGTGCCGACAATATCTTTCACCACCACATCCAGCATGTTGACCGGAGCCTGCAGCTTAATGCGTCTCAGGCGCTTCATTATGCGGGGGAATAACCGTTTGGGAACCGCCTTATCGGTGCGTACGGGTATGACCGGCCACCTCGACCCCTGGATTCGGACAGTCGTGGTCAATGTGCGCATAGGCTCAATCAGTTCCTGGCGCACGAATTCTTCAGACTTCTCGCATTTATTCCCTTTCATGGAGATGATTTTACTGCCGTCATGAACCACATCAATCTCACATCCGATAGGACAGACCACGCAGACAAAGTGTCTCTTCTCGACAGCCATGCTACTTCTCTCTTATGCTGACCCTGATGGGTTGCTTAACCTCAGCAAGTTTCCCCTTCGGGATTTTCACCCTCAGCATTTCATTGGGTCGAGCATATGGTCGATTGATTCTTGAACCAGGTGGCGCTACCTCTATGGTCACGGGTTTCTCCACAGGCTCTGCAGCGCGAACGAACAGAACCAAATCATCCTGAAAACCGTAACGCTGGGGAAACAGCAATCTCACGTTCTCTCCAGCTACTACATCCACAGATTGTTTGCTTCCGCTCACCTTGGCTGATGCATATCGCGCAGCAAAGGTGCCGGCAACGGCGCCCGTCTGTGCAACATAGTCAACAAGGTCGAACACTGTGGAGACATTGCCGCAGGTGAATATGCCAGGCACAGACGTCTCCATAACTTCTGTGGTGATCGGACCTTTGGTAGCGGCACTGAGCTCTATGCCAGCCTTCTCTGAGAGTTCGTTCTCCGGAATCAATCCCACTGACAGCAGCAGCGTGTCGCATTCAATCAACTTCTCGGTTCCTTCTACCGGATGCAGATTACCGTCAACCTTCGAGACGACAACGCCCTCAACCCGTTCTTTGCCTCTTATCTCCGTGACCGTGTGGGAGAGGCGGAGCGGTATATCGAAATCGTTGAGGCACTGCACGATGTTTCTCTTCAAGCCACCCGGGTAGCTCATAATCTCATACACCCCGATGACCCTGGCTCCCTCCAGAGTTAGCCTTCTGGCCATAATGAGACCGATGTCACCGGAGCCCAAGATGCCTACCTTTTTGCCCGGAAGGTAGCCGTCGATATTGACGAACCTTTGCGCTACCCCAGCCGTGAATATGCCAGCAGGGCGTGTACCGGGGATGCCGACGCTAGGTCTGGTGCGCTCGCGACAGCCCATGGCAAGGACTATGCTTTTCGCCTTAATCTCAAGTGCACCATGCTCGGGACTAAGCGCCGTTATGACCCTGTCCGACGAGAGGTCGGTTACCAGTGTATTCAGGAAGCATTGCACACCAGTTCTCTCTACCTCTTTTATGAGACGCTCGGCATACTCGGGGCCGGTGAAGTCCTGCTTGAACTGCTCCAGGCCAAAGCCATTATGGATGCACTGCTTCAGAATGCCTCCCAACTCTTCCTCCCTTTCAAGGAGCAAGACTTTCCCAGCGCCGTTTTTATGAGCATGTATGGCAGCAGTAAGGCCGGCAGGGCCGCTGCCTATGACTGCTACGTCAACTTCCATTATCATGTTGAAGGACAGGAATGCGCTATCTCAGCCTAGGATAGTTTGTTATCTCGGCAATCCTGTGGTGAAGTGGAGAGAGCGCAGGATACATCTTGACATATACTTCCCTGAACAATCGGTCGTAGATCTTGACATTCGCGTCTACTGGCTGGAACGTGCTCTTGACCCTGACCATCCGTTCTACGGCCTCGGGAAAGCTTTTGTAGATTCCCAATGCCACTGCCGCATCGATGGCGGCCCCCAGTGCGGCAAGATTGCCGGTGTGCATCCTCATGGTCGGCAGACCGAAGACATCCGCGGTGATCTGCATAATCTCATCGCTCTGAGAACCTCCGCCACCGACCCTCAATTCAGTTATAGCGCTGCCTGAGTGCTTGACCATTAATTCACCCAGTCTGCGCAACTCGTAAGCAATCCCCTCTATGATTGCCCTGTAAACGTGCTTTCTGGTGTGTTCGCCGGAGAAGCCAATCATCGCCCCTTTTGACAGCGGGTCGTTTTCTCGCGGATGCCAGTAAGGCTGCACCAGCAAGCCCATCGAACCGGGTGGAATATCGTTCAGTTGCCTGTCGAGCACGACTTCTGGCGGCACGCCCAGTTTCGAAGCTTCATCCTCTTCCCTCTTCCCGAACTCGCCTTTGAACCACGAGACCATCCAGTATCCCCTGCCCACGAAGCCTTCCAGCGCCCAGTGCTCGGGAATAGCGGCTCCCCAGGTGAAGAAGTCCATTCGCGGGTGGGTTACATATTTGCTCGATAATAACTCAATCACTGCCGCAGTCCCATAGCTGATTTCCGCGATACCACTGGTGGTCACCCCGGCTCCAAGCAACTCCGACTGCTTGTCTCCGGCACCTATGACTACGGGAAGACCCTGCGGGACACCAAACCGGCGGGCACCTTCCTCAGAGACCTTCCCGGCAATCTCCACAGGGGAAACCAGCACGGGCAGCCTGTCACGCTCCACGCCGAAGATTTCATAGATAATCTTCCATGGATGCCATTGGAGCCCCTTCAGGTCGATGGGAAACAAGCCCACAATCATCGAGGAGCAATCCTTGAACTCGCCGGTCAATGAGTGCAAGATGTGCGATGAGATGGTAAGAAACTTGAATGTCCGGGCATAATTCTCAGGCTCATGTCTCTTCAGCCAGTTGAATTTCGACCTCCTCTGATACTCCCTCAGCCTCTCTTCCATTCCAGCAGCTTTGAAAGCAAACGACATAACGGGGCCGCCGGGCAACTTCAATCCCTCAGTCTTACGCTCATCCAGCCAGGTGATGGCAGAGCGAACCGGATTACCGTTCTGGTCAACCGGCACAATGGTACTTCTATGCGTGGTGATGGCAACGCCGGCAAGAGTGTCTGCCGATATTCGCGAATTTTGCACTGCGCTTCTAGTCACCTGTTGCGCTATCTCCAGATAGGCTTCGGCATCCTGTTCGGCAAAATCAGGCCGCAGTGCAAAGTAAGGGGCTACAGGAGATGATTCACCGTGGACTTCGTTTCCGTTTTCATCAAAGAGGAATGCCTTGATATTCTGTGTGCCGCCGTCGATGACAATGAAGTGTTTCACTGCATCACTCATTTAGTCCTCCTGCTCAAAACATAGGATTTCCCCTCGCTCTTAACCACGTGTTCCTTTTCGATGTTCATCTCCCTGCTGGCTATATCCACAATTCTGGGCATACAGAACCCACCCTGACATCTGCCCTGCCCAGCCCTCGTTCTCCGCTTTACTCCGTCAATGCTTTTGGCAGCAATTTCGCCACTCAGTGCCCGCACAACTTCCGCCTCACTCACGTTTTCGCAGCGGCATACGATGTGTCCGTATCGTGGATCAGCTCGAATAAGCTCGTCCTGCTCCTTCAGGCTCAGCTCTGAGAGGCGCACCTCTCTTTTCCTTACGGGATTGAATTTATCATTGACGGATGGATGCCGCTCCTCTCGAATGATTTCCCTGACCCTCTCCTCGATGGCCGGCGCCGATGCCAGGCCCGGCGATTGAATCCCGGCAACATGCACCAGACCACGCACCTTTCTTGAGGGCTCGATAATGAAATCCTCCTTATAAGTAGCTGCCCGACACCCGGCAAACCGGGCGATTATCTTGCCTTTGTCCGGCTTTTCATAGTCGGGCTTCAACCGCTCCAGCAGGGGCGCGAATCTGTCGAACAGACTATCACACCCTTCCGCGGTAGTGGACACGTCCTCTCTGTCACACACTTCAATAGCGGTCGGACCAAATTGAAGATTGCCATCCGTGGTAGGAATAATGCCACCGCCCTTCGTATATTTGGTCTCCTGTGATTCCGCGGCAATACTAACCGGAGCGAAGACAGTACGCACGGGCTGATACGATTTGTCGAAAATGATGGTCTCACCCTTCCTGGGGTGGATGGTAAAGAACCTGTCGCCGGCGTACTCCGCTATCTTGTCCGCATACAGCCCAGCAGCATTTATCAGGATCCTGGTCTTCACGGTACCCCTGGTAGTGTCAACTGCTTTGATAGCGCAATCCTCAGTCTGAACTCCTGTGACAGCTGTGTCTAGAAAGATGCTGACACCGTTTGACAGGGCATTCTCTGCATAGGCGATGAGCAATTCAAATACGGCTACGATACCTGTGTTCCAGACGAGCACGCCTTTTCTAACACTGGACGCAAGCCCAGGCTCGATCCTATCCAGGCCTTTCCTGTCCAGCAACTTCGGCTCAGGGTCGTTGTGCTTTATGGCCATATCCACTGCATAAGGAAGCAATGCTTCCTCCTCGGGGTTCTCTGCAACAACCAACGTGCCTATGCGCTTGAAATCCACGTCCAGATGACGGGCAGTTTCGTCCCACATAGGATTACCTTTGTAGTTCATTTCCCATCTGAGTGTGCCATACTTCGCCTGAATCGCAGGATGTATCATGGCATTGCTATGAGTGGTCTGGTC
>Ga0315545_1003962_pt1 | contig 12405 bp, 10 predicted proteins | sample SalMarSW160210MG_FD_203096 | JGI IMG/M metagenome (GOLD analysis project Ga0315545, IMG submission 203096) | Salt marsh sediment microbial communities from the Plum Island Ecosystem LTER, Massachusetts, United States - Salt Marsh Sediment SW1602-10 ... | reverse complement strand
TCGTCCCGGTCAGTTCGAGCCGCTCACGGAGGACGTTCAGGAGCAGTTCGTTCGGCCGCACGTCGAGCTCGTGCCGCGTCCCGTTCACCGTCAGCACGATCCGCGTCGTCTCATCCGGCCCCAACTGCAATGGCTCGCCCACCGGGGAAACGGACCGCAGATCGCCGTTTCCCCGTGGAACATGTGCCACGCCTGTGGCACATCGTTCCCATGCTTTAAGTGTGCAATCGTGCGTGAGCGCAATTGCAGCGCGCCGCCGATACTCGGCAGAGCTCCGCACGTCGTCGATCGGCTGGATTTCCGCGGATGCTGCGCATCCGACGTCGAACGCCACGTCTTCGGTCGGCGTTCGACCAATGAGGAGTTTCTCGGCCTCTCGCGCGCGGATCACCGTCGGACCGACCGACCCGAACTCGATCCGCGCCGAGGTGCACCGCCCGTCCTCCCCTCGGGAAAGGCGGACCGCGACGCTCACCTTCGCCAGGTCGGCCCGCACGCGCGAGATCTTCAGGAACGCGGAACCGGTTTGCCCGGTGGCGCGCGGAAGCCGGATCGCGGCGAGGATCTCGCCCTTTCGCAGCCGGACCTTGCCCGGACCTTCGAGGAGGTCGCCGACGGGGACCATCCGCTCGCTGTCGGGCCCGACGAGGTACGCGTCGGCGCCGAACGCGACGAGCGCCGGCACCGTGTCGGAGGCCGGCGATCCGTTGCAGACGTTCCCGCCGAGCGTCCCGCGCATCATGATCTGCGTCGAGCCGAACGTGGCCGCCGCCTCGGCGAGCGCGGTGTACTCCTTCCAGAGGAGTTCCGACGTCGCGAGCGCGTAGATCGAGGTCAGCGCGCCGATCCACAGGCCGTCGGAGCGCTCCTCGACGCCGTGGAGCTCGGGGGCGAATGTGATATCGATTACATTCGCTGGCTGGGCCCGTTCGAGTTTGAGATCGACGAGGAGGTTCGTCCCGCCGGCGAGGATCGCGGCGTCGGGGCGCTCGCGAAGCGCCGCGGTGACCTCTCGGAGAGAGGTCGGCCGGACGTAGCCGAACCGGTGGACCAGAAGATGACTGTTGGTCATCCCGTGCTTCTCCTGGCTCATGCCTTCCTGGCGCTCTCTACGATTCAATCGTCCCCTATTCCCTTCATGTTCTTCGTGGTTCAAGCTTCCCCTCTGCGTCTCTCTGCGGTTCAGGCCTTTCTTCTCCCTCCCCCCTCATCAAGGGGGAGGAGACGATCGATCGCAACCGTCGGCTTCCCGTCTTCCATACCCGTTGGTACTTGTCTGCCGTTCCCCTTTGCGTGCCCTGCGCCTCTGCGCGAGTCGTGGGTTCGGCTGTTCCCTTCATGATCTTCATGCCCTTCATGGTTCTAGTTTTCCCCTGCGCCCTTTGCGAGCTTGGCGAGAACCGCCTCCGGCGTTATGGGCAGCTCGTAGAACCGGATGCCGAGTGCATTGGCGATCGCGTTGGCGTACGCGGCGGCGACCGGATTCATCGCCGCCTCACCGATCCCCTTGGCGCCGAACGGGCCGGTCGGCTCGTACGTGTCGGCGAAGAACGTCGTCAGGTTCTCGATGGGTGGGGACTCGCCGAACGCGGCGATCTTCGCGTCGAGCCAGTAGCCGCGCGACGCGAGCTGTCCGTCCTCGTCCCAGTCGCAGCCCTCGACCAGCGCGTAGCCGGCGCCCTTCGACAGCCCTCCTTCGAGCTGGCCGACGGCCATCGCCGGGTTGACGACCGTTCCGCAGTCCGAGCCCATCACCGCGTTCACGGTCCTCACTTGGCCGGTCCAGGTGTCGACCTCGACTTCGAGGAAGATGGCGACGTACGCCGGCGGGCAGCTCGTCGGGCGATACGACTCGACCGCGGCGAGCGTCTTCCAGCTCTCCATCCAGCAGCGCTTCGCCAGCTCCTCGAGCGTCATCGTTTTCTCGGGAATCTCCGGGACGTGAATCACGCACTGGCCCCGTTCGGCATCCAGCCGAAGGTCGAGCGAGTCGGGGTAGACGTTCAGGTAGTGTGCGGCCGTCTCGAGGATCTCTCCGGCCAGCGATTCCGCGGCCTTGACCGCCGCCCCGCCGCCGGCGTAGACGCCGCGCGTCGCGTGGGTGACGCAGTCGTAGACCGTGGTCTGCGTCCCGACCGGCACGACGTTCACCTTGCCGAACGGAACGCACAACGCCTCGCCGACAAGCTTCGCGATCGCCTCGTGCGTGCCGCCGCCGTGGTCCATCAGCGCGGTGACGACGTCGATCGAGCCGTCGAGGTTCACCTTGACCATCGCGCCGGAGAAGTCGATCACGTCCCCAGGCTGCGGCGCCCCGGCGCTCGAGGTGTGAAAACCTCGGGCCACTCCAATTCCCCGGCGGAAGCGACCGTCCTTCTCTTCGGGTCGCTTTCGCTTTGTCCAGCCACTCAACTCGGCCCCACGCTCCAGTAGTTCGGGCACCCCATCCGAGTGCACGATCGACTTCACCATCGGGCCCTGGCCCCAGAACGTGTCGCCGAGGCCGACGTAGTTCTTCAGCCGAAGCTCGATCGGGTCGACGTCGAGCTTCTCGGCCAGCTCGTCGATCAGCTGCTCGACGGCGAACGTGACCTGCGGGTTGCCGAACCCCTGCATCGCGCACGACGGCGCCTTGTTCGTGTAGACCGCCGTGCCGCGGTAGCGGACGTTCGGCAGCTTGTACAGCGAGACGAGCCAGCCGACCGAGACGCCGAGATACGAGTACGCCTGGATGTTGTGCGCGCCGATGTCGGCGACGAGTTCCATGTCGGCGCCGAGGAGCGTCCCGTCGCGCTTCGCCGCCAGCTTCAGGTCGATCGTGCAGCCGTAGCGGGTGTGGTCGTGGGCGTCCTCCTCGCGCGTCAGCGTCAGCTTCACCGGGCGGCCGGCCTTCATCGCCAGCGCGGCGCAGATCGGAATCGGCGGGTTCATCTGGATGCTCGAGCCGAACGTCCCGCCGATCGGCACGCGGCGGACATCGATCTTGGAGAGCGGGATGTCGAAGATCTCGCCGAGGAGGATCCGGACGTTGTGGATCGACTGCGTCGTCGGCCAGACCGTCAGCCCGCTGTCCGGCTCCGGACGGCAGACGCACGACTTCGTTTCCAGCTGGGCGTGGTACACCTTCGGGAGCGTGAACGTCCCTTCGACGAACACGTCGGCTTCGTCGAAGGCGGCATCGACGTTGCCTTCGTTCACCTCGCGCTCGCAGGCGACGTTGTTCTCGATCGCGATCTCGTCCTCGCCCCACAGGACCGTGTCGTAGATCCTCGGTGCACCGCGCTTCATCGCCTCGTGCGCGTCGGTCACGGCAGGCAGGACGTCGTACTCGACTCGTATGGCGCGGACCGCCCGCTCCGCGAGCTCTTCGCTGTCTGCCGCGACGGCGGCGACCGCCTCGCCCATCCGCCGGACCTTGTCGGCGAGGACGGTGTGGTCCTTGTGCAGCACCGGCGGGATCGTGATGATCCGTTCGTTGTAGCGGACCTTGGGAACGTCATCGAATGTGATGCACGTTACACCCAGTGCCTCCGCCTCGGACGTGTCGATCGAGACGATCCTCGCGTGGGCGTACGGGCTCGACAGGATCCGCCCGTGCAGCATCCGGGGGAGAGAGACATCCACAGTGTACTGCTCTCGTCCTGTGACGCGAGCGATACCGTCCGAGCGCGGGAAGCTCTTTCCGACGAGGTCGAATGACCGATCAACTCCCATTCCCGCCCTCCTCGTATCTCAGGAAATGGTCGTGGACCCGTTGCGATGCGAGGGCTCCGTCCCCGGATGCCAAAGCATCGACGATCCCCCGATGCAGGTCCACCGACTCGCTCAGGATCTCGGCTCGATTCGGGAGGTAGAACTGTCGCTCCATGTCCTGCCAGCCTTCGTGATCCATGTACTCGAGGAAGCTCCGCTCCGTCCCCTCGACGATCGCGTTGTCCGTCGCCTGGGCAAGCAGCAGGTGGAAGTCCCGATGGAGGCGAATGTAATCTTCATAACATTCGCGGTCGGCGCAGCTCGACATCTCGGACAGGAGATCCTCGAAGGATTCCGCCTTCTCCGCCGACCACCGCATAGCCGCCAGCCGCACCAGCCCGCACTCGAACACCGCCCGCGCCTCCTGCAGCTGTAGCGCCTCCTCCGACTGCTCGATGGCGTGCGTGATGCCGTTCGAGACAACCCCGGAGGTGGCAGTTTCGCGAACGTAGCTGCCGTTGCCGACGCGCGTTTCGATGACCCCCATCAGCCGCAGCGCAGCCAGCGCCTCCCGCACCGATGTCCGTCCCACCCCCGTCAGCTCCGCCAGCTTCGCCTCCGAAGGCAACCGCTCGCCAGCCGCGAGCGAACCGTCTTGGATGGCAGAGAGGATTTGGTCGATCACATGCCTCGGCTTATGGACTTCCTGGAGCTGTTGGAACGGCATGAACGGATTATACCCGATCTGTCAGACAGCTGATAGATTCAGGTGAGACGAAGTCCTTGTCGGAGGAAGACCATCCCCGGACTTGTGCCCCTTCGCTGAAACTGACAATGCATAGGATGACCTTGCTCTGTCCATTCGTCTGTTGTTCGCTCCTGGTCTGCGGCATCGTCCAACTGCCCAGCAATGGCAGGAAACGTCGCAAGCAGCCGATACAGACTAAGGGAGTGATGCAGCTCTGTGGACGTTCACGAGCTTCACAACAGCTTCCAGCGAAGGCTAATGCCAAATCGAACTCACACGGAGGAACAGGACGCGAGGCGTGAGTTGATTGAATGGGAATATTCGCTTGGTGGTCAGCGCTGCCCGCAAACAGCCTATCATGCAACTATTCCCAGCATTACTTAGCCTGTGTAGCTATTATAATACAAGACTGCTGTTGATTAGAATGCGCCAGAAAGCGAGGATTCCTGTATTGGTGATCTCCCTGTCTTACTGCTGCAAGTACTCTGCGGCCTCCTTGAGCCTTGAGTAGTCGTTCACGACGAGGATTCTCCAAGCCCACGTCGTTAGGACGGCTGCTGCTGTAAGGAGGAAGAATGCAGTCACGGAATATACTGTTTTGCCGGTCGGCTGGAGAGAATCACACCGAAGGCACACGAAGGTGGGGGCGGTGATTGCGCAAAGGAGGAGGTTAAGAGTCCATGCACGGGCGATGCGAATTCGACTTTTGTTGTAGTCGAAGAGCTTGCACAGCCTCTCATTGGCGAGAGAATACAGTAGGAGCCGCGCTTGCCTGTACTTCGGGATGGAATCCAGTATTCGGATCCGAATTGAGTTATCCCACCTGCTGAACGCCCAATCCGCTATCCGGTCAGTGACAATGCCCAAAACATACACTACTGCGAGGGCTGGAATCAGCAGCACAGACGACAGGTCCTTGGTGGCGAGTAGCTCTAGCCCAACGAGCGAGGCGCCCAGAAGATACAACCACGCCGCTGTGCCCGATCCAATGACCACAAGCTCAACGAACAGGCCGGTTGTGGACATTACAAACTCACCCCCTGGGGCCGAATACGCTGTTTGCTATACTATATCAGATCGTGCCTTGGTGCAGGACGGCAGCCGGAGCTCGACATGTGCCGCACCAGCATGTGGTATATTCGGCGTGCGATGGAACTGAAACGGCCGAAAGGGCTCATGGACGTCTTGGATGAGTGCTGGTTCGTGCCTGCTCGATCTGGAGCAAGTAGGTTTCCCCCTGCCTGGGAACCGCGAGCGGCACTCGGATCTCTTTCGGAGGAGGGGTTGCGCGATCTCGCGATCCTTCATTCCATGAGAACCGGGGCGTTCTCGAAACCTCCGATTCCGGAGGGTGAGGAGGATGCCTGGGCAACGACGTTGCTCATGGGTGCCGTCTGTGAATACTACATCGATGACCTTCTTCTGCTGCCGAGCGAGATTCGTTCAGCGCGAATTCGTGAAGCTGCTGCGGCTGTAGGTGTCGGTGAGAGAGATCTGGTTTTGTTCTATCTTGCTTGGTGGTGTCAGTACCGGCTTGAGCTTTCGCGATAGGCAGACGATGGGAACCGAAGTTCACGACAGCATCGGCGGTTCGATCTTGGAAGAGGTACGGTCTCGCTTCCATCGTTCTCGGCCAACTCCATTTGGCGTGGATCACGCACTTAAGGTTGCGGGCAAAGTGGAACGATTGCTCACCGAGCCTGAGTATGAGAGCATGAATCCGACCGATGTGCTTTGTGCGCGTGCAGCAGCGTTGTTGCATGACATTGGCTTTTCCGAGCTGCGTGACGACTGGTCCCCGGCCTGCGAGGAGCACGTTGATGTTGGCGCGGAGGTGACTTGTGAGATCCTCGGCCGCGTCCCAACATTCTCAACGGACAGTCAACTAATAGCCCGTGTAGCGCATCTGGTGAGACGACACGAATCAACTGCCTATTCGTATCCATGGGCATCGCTTGGCGGGCAACCTGTGCAAAAGCGAGATCCCGCGCAAGAAAGAGATGATCTGGCGCTTGCGCTACTGAAGGAAGCCGATGGACTCTCCCACATTAGCGGCGACCTCGTCGAGATCCAAAGCGAGAAATGGCTAGACGAAGGCGTGCCACGTGTTCCCAGTAGCTCGCCTCTGACGACGTGGATGTGGGGAGAGTCCGTAGTGGGGAACCTACGCCTGCTCGGGAAGCGTGCGGTGGTCGATGCACGTAGCACTTCCGGAACGCAGGAGGCCCTGGAGGGCTATCGGGATCTTGAGCGACTAGTTCGGTACCACTGCAGCCTGGCAGACTCGCTGTATGAGGCAGAAGCTTGCACCCCGGATTGGCGCGAGCAATCTCTGGAACGTGGTGGCGGCGAGAAGCCGGGGCTGAAGATACACCGATTCCATCCCTGGAGATCTCTGGAAGAGCGACTACGCTCGTGCTATCTATTGCACGATCGGTCCATCCATCCATATCGACATGCTCGCATTCGCACGCAGCTGGTTGATATTGATGACCTGTCGCCTCTTGCGCTATACGTTGTCAAGAGGAGGCTAGATGAGGTCCTTGAGCTGCATGACGTGTTGATGTCCCAGTACTGCTTGGGGCTCTGGGACTTGCCAGGATTGGTTGAGTACTCATACAGGTTGCCGGACGAGCAGCTCCTCGCACCACCAGTGCTAGAACGGTACACTGAAACGGCCTGGGACGGACATCCGCTTGTCATCGGGCTAATGGATGGGCTGCACAGGTGTTGGCAAGCGCGCAGTCTTGGGTTGGCGAAGGTCCGAGCCGTTGTCATCACAGAGGTGCCATACCCACCACTGCCCCTACCAACAAGCTGGGGTGAGGTGTGTGTTGTTGAGAAACCTCCGGAGAAATCGAAGCGGCGCAATCTCCGGTATAAGCGTGAAGAAGACTACCCAGCCAGCTTCAAGACCACGACAAGGATTACGAAGGAGAATGTAGAATACTTCCTGTATCGTGACTTGAGTTCGATCGGATCGAGAGGCCCAAGGGGGAGGAGGCCATTCGCTGATGACAACGCGGGCTGAACAGCTGGACAGGGAGATTCTTGATGCCCTCGTGGAGGGGACGCTTAGTCCCAGCCACGACAGATGGCACACAGACCGTGTTCTTGGGTTCGCAGAGCAGCTTCAGAGGTCATATGGTGGCGACCCAGAAGTGCTGGTTGCTGCGGCTCGTCTGCACGACCTTGGCAGAGATGATCCACGTAAGCACGGTCCTGCAAGTGCCAAGGAGTCAGTTCGACAGTCGAAAAGTGTGTTGTCGCGGACCAGTATCGAATCCGACAAGATCCCCGTTGTTCTTGAAGCGATAGAGCAGCACGACCAGCCTGGTGTTCGCCCAGCATCGCTCGAAGGACGGATCCTGAAGGACGCGGACTTCCTCGCAGGCTTTGGCGCTTGGGGGATTCTGCGCGTATGCATGTGGGCAGGTGAAGCTGGTCAAGGAGTTCCACAGGTACTTGAACGGTTGCGTGACCGAATGAGTGCTAGGATCCGCGGGCTCGAGTTCCCTGAGAGTCGGGACTACGCCTACACTCAGATGCTGCTAGTTCGGCACTTCCTTAGCTGCCTGGAAGACAATCCCATAGTGCCCAGTCGAAGAGAGGGTGCGTACGTAATCTTCGAAGGGATAAGCGGATCCGGGAAGGATACGCAAATCAACGCTCTTGAAGCGCGACTTCGTCAGGAGGGCATCCAAGCCGCTGTCGCGCGGGAACCCACCGACTACTACAGGTCGCTGCGCGAGGTCTACCGGTGGATGCTTCACGGGATGGAATCGAAAGAAGGCCTGACAGTCCCTGAGCAGCTGTTCCTGTTGTTGACTACTCGGCATCGGTTAGTCACGACTGAGATCATTCCAGCCCTACAGGAAGGCCGGGTTGTGCTAGCGAACAGATCTTTCCTCAGCGCGACAGTCTACCAGGAATGCGACGAGTTCGATAGTGCATTCATAGCCCTTCTCCACCATTTCGTCCCCGCGCCAGACCTTGTCTTTGTGTTGGACCTGGAGCCAAAGCAGGCATATCAGAGATTGTGTGAAAGCCGAGGTGAAGAGGACCTTAGCGTGCATGAGAAGCTTCGTACTATGGAGAGGCATCGCCCTCTCTATCGCGATCACGCTGAGAAGGTGTTCGGCAGTCAGCGAGTTCTGATTGTGAACGCGGGGGACTCTATCCCAATCGTTAGCTCCAAGGTCTTCGAAAGCGTTAGGCGGGTCCTCGAGGAGCGAAACATGATGTAGCAGGCGATCAGGTGGGCTGTGACTTAGCGCCGACTAGGGCCCTGGAGCCCTCCATGGACAAGAGCGTCAGCACCTGTGTTGGCTGCAACGTGATAAAGAGTGGTAGACTGCAGGACGGACGTGCGGAATGGAATCGAGCAGTGGTAGGATGACGCTTGAGGATATCGATGCCCTCTTCTGTACGGCGGAATGGGGTGGGATAGTCCGCGATGCAACGGAGGAGTGGACCGATCCCATGGGCAGGTTCACCACTCTGTCGATGCTCAGAGCGCTGGCGTTGCCATTCCTCTTGCCAATAGCATCGGAGCGTTCGCTGGCACGGGAGCTGGAGGAGAAGCGGTCTCTAGCGGCGTTGTGTGGTTTCCTTGGCGGGAGCGTGCCGAGTCGTGCGGTGTTCTGGCACTTCAGAGATCATGCCTCTCGCGTCTACACCAAGAACATGCCAAGAGTTCTAGTCATCCTAGCATTGGCTGGCCTGCAGCTCGAAATGCCGCTTCCCTTTGTCAATGAGCTGTTGCCAGAGGCAGTTCCGACTGTAACTCCATCCATGTGCTTCCAGCTGTCCTGCAGCCGGATGATAGTACGGCTTTGGCAAATGGGCCAGCAAGAGGGTGATCTTCGCACGGGAGCGGGAAGTCGAGAACGGCTCCCTCTCTTCCCGGATGAGGTCCCGACGTTCGTAGTAGGGCCGGAACCGGCTGATGGTCTCCTAGGTGGGCTTGGCATGCCGCTTCTGGTTAGGATATCGGATGGGGAGAACGTACGGCACCTCCTCAGATTGGTTGAGCCGGGTTGGTTGGATTTCCGGAGACCCGTAACTGATCCGTTAAGTGGGATTGTCCCCTCCGTGAGAGAGGTGCCGTATGTCGTCGTCCACGCCATCGTGACTCGGGGAATTGGTGATACCGAAATGATCCTAATGGGTAGCTCGATCTCAGGTTCAGCCAAGGGGACGTACACACTTCCCGGCGGAACGCTACAGAACGGTGAGAGACTTATCGAATGTCTTGTGCGAGAAGTAGGTGAGGAGACCGGACTCACCGTTGAGGAGAGTGTTCCTGTTTCCTTCTTCTTCACGCAGTTCGAGCAACGGCCGTGGGTTCTGAATGTCGTTGCGAAAGTCGGTTCATATACTGGGAAGCTAGAGAATCGAGAAGTCCACAACTTCGATAGCTGGGCTTGGCTGCCCAAGCGTGACATACCCAATCGCCTGACTCTAGATGTCTTCCGGCCAGCGCTGATTGCCATTCGGCACTACCGCAGGAACAATAACAGTAGTCTGACCTGGAAAAGGTTCGATGAGGACGTAACTGGCACTGTGCTGGGGAAGAACTCGAGGGGGCCACAGGGTGCCGTGCCTTTCTCCCTATGGGAGGAGTCAAGGCGCGGTGCTACGTCGAAGTCATGAGCGAGTCGGGCTGGCAGCTGCGCCCGCCCACTCCCCGGTTGTCTTCCATAGTCGGCCTTCGCTTGGGAGAGTACTGACATTGGAGATGATTAGCTCTTCGGCTACGCTGCCTGAGCAATTGGGACACGCTGAGTACAAGAGCGACACGTGCTTCGGCTCGATGCCGTTTCTGGTGTACATCTCGACTATCGCTTCGGCCGGGTCATAGCTGAGAAGCCATGGCGTGTCTAGCTTCGCCAGGTACTGATACAACTCCTCGTGGTTCTCCGGTGTGAAGAAGTGCCTGTAGAGCCTGGGACCAGCTTTGAAGAAGGGAGGATCGAGATAGACGAATACTTCATTGGGGCTGATGTCATAGGTCATAGCTTGCTCGATCGTCCTTAGCCAATCTCCGCTCTGAACGAAAGCCACCTTCTCCTTAAGAGCGTTCGCCTGCTGAATCCTTCGAACAAGAGTGGCCTTTGGAAACCTGCAATCAATGGCGTACTTCGACGCCTGTTGGTATCCGCCAATCGGCCCGGCGTCATCCCTCATGATCCCCGAGTAGCTTGTGCGGTTCAGATAGAGACACGCAAATGCGCGGTCCAGATCAGTTCTGGCTCTAGCACTCTTCAGACGCACCCATTCCTCGATTGTGACATCCGTCTCGCGGACTCTCTGGAGAAGAGGCTCGCAGTCTCCAAACACAACCTTCCAGAAGCTAGCTAGTAACGGGTCCTTCTCGCCGAGTCCGATACTCTGCACAACTCGGTCATTCAGAAGCTGGAGCGATACACTTGCTCCACCCGCAAACGGTTCCACGAATAGCTTCGGCTTCAAGTCGTTCAGACGGATGACTTCAGCGATGTAGGTGGCAAATCGCCGCTTCGAACCCGGATACCGAAGAGGTGACATGATCGAGACTCTGTTTCGGATCGGTCTGTCCTTAGAGCTTCCGCAATTCTCTCGGTGTGACATTGCCAGAATCATAACCCAAGCAGCTTGTGACTTCGGAAGCATACAGAAAGACAACTAGCGCTTGCTGCCAGTGTGGAGACCGCTTCCCTGATCGGCGGCTCCAGAGGAGTCGGATCTGATCGGGAGAGTCCTTCACCATGTTTGGCGCAACGGCACCTGGTCCGCCAGTACGGATCGGAGGACCGTTCGTCCCTTCCGCTCTGCTTCCTATCCCACCCGAATCGAGACGACGACGTTGTCGCGTCGAGAACCTGGCTTGCCCCGTTGAAGCTCACGAAGAGCAGGAAAACGAGGGTGATCATCTCCAGGGTGCAGCAGGCGATCTTCATCTCTCCCCCCCCCCTTTCCCCTGATTCCCACAAACAGGCTAGGGAAGAGCCATTGACTGGACTTCGCGACGTGACCGATGCCGACATCGGATCGGTCCAGAGGGAATCGAACCGGTATCTGAATGTGATGTGGGTCACATTTCCAGTATGTCGTCTTGCCGTGTGTGAGACCTTCCGACGACGAGGGTGTTCGGAGGAGGCGATCCGAATCGTCGGTGCCAGCAGGTACAATGCTTCCAAGGAGGCTCGATGAAGATCGGCATCTTGTCCGATACCCACGATCGGCTGCCGTTGATCAAACAGGCGGTGGAACGGTTCAACGCGGAGGGGGTGGATCTCGTCCTCCACGCCGGGGACTTCGTGTCGCCGTTCACGGCAATTCCGCTGGCGAAGCTCGACGGGAAGTTCGTCGGCGTGTTCGGGAACAACGACGGCGACCGGATCTACCTCACGCGGCGGTTCGAGGCCGTCGGCCCGATCCACCTCGGCTATCACACGTTCGAGATCGACGGAGTCCGCGGCGTGCTGATGCACGAGCCGAAGTCGATCGACGCCCTCGTCGCGAGCGGCCACTACGACCTCGTCGTCTACGGCCACACGCACCAGATCGACATCCGCGAGGGCCCGTGCGTCGTGGTCAATCCGGGCGAGGCGTGCGGCTACCTGTCCGGCCGGGCGACGGTCGTCGTTCTCGACACCGCGACGATGAAGCTGGAGCTGATCGACCTTCGGATCTAACGGCGGGCGCCCTGCGAGATCGAATCGGGGCGGCCGCACGGCTGGACAGGCCGGTCGCCCGTCCGTGAGAATGTCGAACGGCGTTGCGCCGGATCGAAGAGGAGGACTCATGACCCTACTGCTGACGAGGGACGACGTGGCCGGAGTGCTCACGATGGCCGACTGCATGGACGTGGTGGAGAAGGCGTTCGGGGAGCTGGCCTCCGGCACCGCCGTGCTGCCACAGCGGATCGGGATCAAGCCGCCGGGCGGGATCTCGCTGTACATGCCGGCGTATTTAAAGGG